>Ga0190270_10000656_pt1 | contig 15254 bp, 12 predicted proteins | sample Popmic320T_FD_133748 | JGI IMG/M metagenome (GOLD analysis project Ga0190270, IMG submission 133748) | Populus adjacent soil microbial communities from riparian zone of Weber River, Utah, USA - 320 T | ecosystem: Environmental > Terrestrial > Soil > Riparian zone | place: USA: Utah | collected... | reverse complement strand
CAGTCGGCTCGGGACCAGGCGGTCATGCCGATGTACGAGCTCACCGCTGAGCTCGCCTCGCTCGAGCCGCCGCCGCCCGAGCTCGAGAAGCTGCTGCAGGCGGTGCACGGCAACCAGGCGGCGATGGATGAGTTCTCCCGGGTCAACGCGGCCGTCATGTCGCCGGCGGACTTCTTCGCCGAGGACAACGTAGCCCGCATCTTCGCGGCGGCGGGCTAGGCCGTCTCGCCCTCGGAACGCGGGCCGTACGGCGGATCGATCTCGACTCCGTGTCGCAGGTCGTAGCGACGATCGTCGTAGGTCGACATCTCGTACGCGATCATCACCCAAACCAGTAGGTTCACGGCCGCGAGCGCCACGACGGAGTCGACCTCGACGGCGGCCGGCCAGATCGCCACGAGGATGATCGCGAGCACCAGTCGCTGCCAGTTGACGGTGCGAGCGTTGCGCAGCCGGAGCGCGACGTGCGCCAACAGGTAGAGGGCGGTCCCGCCGAACAGCGCGAACGCCGGCACGGTGTGCAGGTGCTCGTCGACATGGGCGAGGGTCTGTTCCATGCCGTAGGCGACGAGCACGATGCCCGCGACCATCGGGAAGTGCAGGTACGAGTACGAGTGGATGGCCAGCGTGTTGCGCTCGCGCCCAGGCGCGGCTCGAACGAGGCGGCGCTCGGTGACGAGAGCGACCACGTCGAAGTAGGTCCACCAGATCGCCGACGCCAACGCGACGCCGAGCACCGCGGCGACATAGACGCCGGCAGTCAGCTCGATGTGGACGGCGACCCCGAGCACGACGATCGACTCGCCCAGAGCAAGGATGATGACCAGGTTGTGGCGCTCGGCGAAGTGCGCCGGCACCAGCCGCCAGCCGCTGGCGCCGAACAGCGCGGGCGCGCCCCAATCGAGCAGGATCGCGGCCACCCAAAATCCGGCCTGCACCATGCCGTCGAACGCCGAAGCAGCCACCAGAAGGCCGATGGCCACGGCCGTGCTGATCGCGATGACGCCGACCGAGCCGCGCAGCCCCGAATCGTCGCGACTGGCGATCCAGAACAAGACGATGTGGCCGATCCGGACCACGCCGTACGCGATGGCAAACGGCAGGGCACGATCTTCGAACGCCTCGGGCACGCACAGCGCAACGATCAGGAGCCCGGCCATGACGCCGAACATCGCGCCCCGAACCGCGCCCTCCTCCGGGTCGACGACGCTGGTCAGCCAGGCGTAGGCACCCCAGGCCCACCAGAGCATCGCGAGCACGAGCAGGCCGCGGGCCATCCCGTCCCAGTGCGGGTCGGCGACCATCAGCGCGGTGCACTGGGTGAAGCCGAGCACGAAGACGAGGTCGAAGAAGAGCTCGAGCGGCTTGACGGTCTCGCGCTCGCGCAACTCGGCGCTGAGTCGCGGCCGCCGGCCACCGGCGGCGAAGGGCCATCTCACGAAGCGTGCCTATCCGGATCGGCGCCGCCGGTCAAGGGCGTGGCGCCGCAGAGACAGGACCGCCCAGTCGTCCGGAGGCGGCGGTGTGAACGCGTGGCGCGGGAGTCTCGGTCCACGGGCGGCGGTGTACGAGCGGCTCCACCGGCGTGCATCGGCGCCCCGGCCGGCGGCGTACCGGGCGACCACCCAGGCCGGCAGCAACACGTCGGCCGTCTCGAGTCGGGAGCCGGGGGCGAGGAGTCGACGGAGCATCGCGGCCGAGACCGCGTACGGCGGGTTGGCGACGACCCGATAGGGCCGACGGGGCAGCCGTACTCGCTCCAGGTCGGCCCGGACCACCGTGACCGGCTCGTCGGTGAACCGCTGTCGGAGCCGTTCGACTCGACCGGGATGAAGCTCGACGGCGATCACCTCGGCACCCGCGCGCACCAGCGGTCGGGTCAACGCGCCGGTGCCCGCGCCGAGGTCGAGGACGAGGTCACCGGGGCGGATGTCAGCCGCCGCGACGATCCGACGCGCCCACTCAGCGTCGAGTCGGTGCCACCCCCAGCGCCGCCCGCCCGCGGACACGACGCACCATCACATACATACCCATGCTCGGCACGGTAGGCCGCATGGGCGCTGGCCGCCACGGGTTTTCTCGCGAAATGGCCGATGACTACAATCGTTTGCAGTGGTGATCTGGAGGTGTGCGCGTGGCGGCAGAGGCCTACCGGCTCGACATCAACGGCCGCGAGCATGAGGTCAGTGTCGAACCCGACACGCCACTGCTGCTGGTGCTGCGCAACGCCCTCGGGCTCATCGGGGCGAAGTTCGGCTGCGGCCAGGGCATGTGCGGGGCCTGCACCGTCTGGATCGACGGCCACCCGACGCCGTCGTGCGACCAGCCGATTGACTACGTCGGCGACCGCCCCATCCGAACGGTCGAAGACCTGAGCCGTGATGGCTCGCCGGGTCCACTGCCGGCGGCGTTCCTCGCCGAACAGGCAGCGCAATGCGGCTACTGCATTCCCGGCATCCTGATGAGCGCCGCCGCGCTGCTCCGCGACAACCCGACACCGAGCCGCGACGACGTCACCGAGGCGTTGGAGCGCCACCTGTGTCGCTGCGGCAGCCATGAGCGGATCGTGCACGCCGTGCTGAATGCCGCAGGGATCGAGTCGTGACCGCACCGGAGTTGTCAGGCGCATATGGAGCCAGAGCTCGAAATGCGCCTGACAACTCTGCCGCACCGCCCGCTGTCGAGGCCAATCCGCGGCTGTCGACCTGGCTCGACCTCGCCACACCGGGCCGGGTCCGAGTCGGCACCGGCAAGGTCGAGCTCGGCCAGGGCATCCTCACCGCGATCGGCCAGATCGTCGTCGACGAGCTCGGGATTGCGCCATCGCGCGTCGAGGTCACGGCGGCCGACACCGAGCACGGACCCAACGAGGGCGTCACAGCCGGGAGCCTGTCGATCACACAGTCCGGGGCGGCGGTACGGCATGTCTGCCGCGTCTTGCTCGGCCTGCTCTCGACCCGGGTCGCCGAGGACGAAGGCTGCGCGCCGGAGGACTTGCGGCTGGCCGACGGCTGCTTCGTCCGCGACGGAGACGAGATCACCGACCTGTGGTCGGCCGCGTCCCGGGTCGACCTCGCTGTCGACGCGACGGCCGCACCGTTGCCAGCGGCGCGAGTCGTCCGGGCCGGCGACGCCGAGCTCCGTCGCGTCGACCTGACCGACAAGCTGCTTGGCCGTCGCCGGTTCATCCACGACCTGGCGATGGACGGCATGTTGCACGGTCGAGTCGTGCGGCCGCCCCGACCCGGTGCACGGCTCGACGCGGTCGACTCTCGAGTCTTGAGCGATCTCGGGAGTCCGGACGACCCCAATCCCTCGAGATTCGTGGTGCGTGAGGGATCGTTCCTCGGCGTGGTGGCCGACGACGAGCATGCGGTGGAGCAGGCCCAACACGAGCTCGCGACCGCGGCCGTCTGGGCGGGTGGGACCGAGCTGCCGTCGGACCCGGTCGGGTGGCTCCGCGAGCAGCCGGCCGAGACGACGATCGTGGTCCGATCGGAGGGGGCGCCCGGGCGGATTGGCGCAGGGGACCCCCACGCCGAACCTATTGGCACTGGGGACCCCCGCGCCAAAACCGACTTGGCGCAATCGTCCCCACAGGCGGCGACCCATCGGGCGGCGTATTCGCGTCCCCCGCTGGCCCACGCGTCGATCGCCCCCAGCTGCGCGATCGCCCGGTGGGACGGCTCAGACCGAGTCGAGGTGTGGACCCATTCACAGGGGATTTATCCGTTGCGAGCCGCGATCGCGCAGAGCCTCGACCTCGACCCGTCGCGAGTTGTCGTGCGGCATGCCGAGGGGGCCGGCTGCTATGGCCACAACGGAGCCGACGACGCCGCATACGATGCGGTCCTGCTCGCCCGGGCGGCCGTCGGGCGGCCCGTACGCGTGCAGTGGTCGCGTGCCGACGAGCTCACGTGGGCACCATTCGGGTCCGCGATGGCCGTCGACCTGTCGGCGACGCTCGGGCCGGACAGTCGGGTCACCGGATGGCGACATGAGTTGTGGAGTAACGGGTTCATCGCGCGGCCGGGGTACGCCGGGCAGCCGGGCCTGCTCGCCGACACCCACCGGCGGGACGCCGAACCCGTGCCGGCCGTCGATCCGCCTGCCGAGCGGGGACACGGGTCCGCGCGCAATGCCGTGCCCGGCTACGACCTGGGTCGGATCGACGTCGTGGCGCATCGGGCACTGACCATGCCGGTCCGGACGTCGTCCCTGCGTTCGCTCGGGGCGCATCTCAACGTGTTCGCGATCGAGTCGTTCCTCGACGAGCTCGCGACCGCGGCCGGCGCCGACCCGCTGGAGTTTCGGCTGACCCATCTGACCGACGAGCGGGCCGCCGACGTGCTGCGGCTGGCGGCCGAGCGCAGCGACTGGCCGGAGCCCCGGCCCGACGACACGGGGCGGGGCATCGCATACGCCCGCTACAAGAACCGTGGCGGCTACTGCGCCGTCGTCGCCGAGGTCGAGGCGGTCGACCGCCTGGCGGTTCGGCGGCTCACCGTCGCGGTCGACGTCGGGCGGGTGGTGAGTCTCGACGGCGTACGCAACCAGCTCGAAGGCGGAGCGATCCAGGCCACGAGCTGGACGGTGAAAGAGCAAGTACGTCTCGGATCTGACGGCGTCGAGAACGGCGACTGGGAGTCGTACCCGATCCTGCGCTTCGCCGACGTGCCTCGCGTCGAGGTCCACGTCATCGACCGGCCGGACGCGCCGAGTCTCGGCGCGGGCGAGGCGGCCCAAGGCCCGGTCGCGGCCGCGATCGGCAACGCGCTGGCCGACGCGATCGGCGTGCGAGTGCGCGACCTGCCGCTGACTCCCGACCGAATCGCGGCGGCAATCGAGAACGGCTGAATCGGACCGAACTGCCGATCACGCGCATCAGATCTGATGCGTCTGCAACAGATGTGATGCGGCGGTCGAGCGGCCCGGCGCCTCAGCCGAGCACCAACACCAGTGCCCCGCCGACCACGACCGCGGTGCCCATCGTCAGGCGCCGCGACACGACTTCCTCGCCGCGTCCGGCCAGCAGTGGGGCGAACAGCAGCACCGACGGCACCGAGAGCAAATTCAGGGCCAAGACGACCCCGATCGGAGCATGGTCCAGTCCGAGCCAACGCCACCAGGTGCCGACCGCGACCACGGCGCCAGCCGTGACCTTCAGGGGCAGGTTCGCGACCGCGTCCGACCAGCGCACCGGTGCCGAGGCGACGAGCAGCAGGGCGCCGAAGGGCACGGCGGCCGCGGCCATGCCGACCGTGACGCCGAGCAGCGGATAGGGAAAGCCGGCCAGCCCTCTCACGGTCAAGACCGCGCTGGCGGCCCATGCCGCCGCCGTCACCAGACCCCAGCCTGAGTCGGTCAGTGCCGCCCGACGGCCCGCACCCGGGTCGGTGAGGACGTACGCGCCCACCATCGTGACGGCGATGCCCAACAGGGCAATCGCGTCTGGCGCCTCGCCCTCGACGGCCACGGCGATGAGGAGTCCGAAGACTGGGCTGGTGGCGATCAAGGGTGCCGTGCGGGCCGCGCCGATCCGGCTCTGGCTGCGGTTGAGTGCGACCCAGCCGACGAAGAAGTGGACGACACCGGCGAGGGCAAACATCAGCAGGCTGTGCGCCGGCGCCGCCCCGAGTCGGTCGACGCCCTCGGCGACGGCTGCGACGACGCCGATGACCAGCGCCGCCGCCGCGACCTGGACGAAGGTCGCGAGCGTCACGTTGACCGCTCGGCGTACGACCTGGACCGACAGCGCCTGGAACAGACCGAACAGGATCCCCGCACCGGCCGCCCACGCGGCGCCGGTCACGAGGTCGAGCGGGCAGCTCTCACATGCTCGGCCGCCTCCTCGGTCAGCCCGGTCGTCGACGATCGGTCCAGGTCACCGTGCTTGATGTCGAGCGTCTTGAGGAACTTCTGCTGTCCCATCGTGAGACCGATGAAATAGCCCAGCTCGACGATCTCCGGCTCGGTGAAATGTTCGTGGAGCTGTTGCCACACGGCGTCGTCGGCCATCGTCGGGTCCCAGGCGATCGCTTCGGCAAGCAGCAGTGCCGCCTTCTCACGGTCGCTCAAGACGGTGGACTTGCGAAACTCGATGACCTCGTCAAACTCACGCTCGGATAGATCGGCCTGGTGGGAGCGCTGCCCGGCGCAGTAGCCGCACTCGAGCGTCTTCGCGATGAAGACGCGGGCCAACTCCTTGACGGAGTGGTCGAGTACGCCGTCACGAAAGGTCGCCTGCCAGGTCTGGTTGAACGTACGCAGCAACTCGGGCACATGAGCGCGGATCGCCTGACTCTCCAGGCGTGGCGTCCCGTGCTCGAGGGAGGCATCCAGGTACGACCGGAGCTCCGGGTCGTTGATCGAGTCGGGGTCGACGTACGAGATGCGGGCCATGGGCGATCTCCTTCCATTCGTGCCGAGTTGTCAGGCGTATTTGGAGTCGGGGCTCGATATGCGCCTGACAACTCCATCGCCGCAGAGCCGATCGACATTGCCGCCGAGGACGAGCGCCTCGTCTTCCGGCGCCAGTGCGAGGGCACGGACCGACCCGACCGGATCCGGGTCACCCATGTCGAACGGGTGGTCCGAGCCGAGCAACACGCGGTCCGCCCCGGCAAACTCGACCAGCGCCGCGAGCACGGACCGATCGTGCACCACGGTGTCGAAGTGCAGACGGCGCAACGACGCCTCGACGCCCTCGGTGAGCTGGCCGCCGGCTGCGACGACGGCGCGGTGGGCATGGCGCAACCGACCCCGCAAGGCGAGCACCGCGCCGCCGCCGTGGGACAGCACGATCCGAAGGTCCGGGTGCCGCTCGAGCGTGCCCGACAAGATCAGATGCGCCGCCGTCACGGTGATCTCCATCGGATTGCCGACGGCGTTCCAGAGGTAGTGGTCGCGAAACACCGGCTCGTCGAAGGCCGAGGTCGTCGGATGCACGAAGACCAGCGCGCCGGTCTCCTCGGCGGCCCGCCACACCGGCTCGAATCGGTCGTCGCCGAGGTAGACGCCTCGCACGCTCGCCGTCAGCTCGATGCCACGCAGCACGCCGGAGCCCATCAGCGTCCGGAGCTCTCGCGCCGCCAACTCGGGATCCTGCATCGGCACGGCGCCGACTGCCGCGACCCGGTCGGGATGCGCCTTGACCATGCGAGTGAGGCCGTCGTTGAACAGGGCGCATCGGTCGCGACATTCGTCGGCGTCGACATCGGGATAGAGCAGCGGTACGAACGGGCTCAGCACGACCGTGTCGACCCCGCGGGCGTCCTGGGCCGCGAGGATGGCACCGACGTCGACCATCTCGCCGATTGCCGACCGTAGCTGGCGGCCGCCGATCTCGATGACCTGGCCGTGGTCGTCCCACTGCACGTCGGGCCGCCAGGCCTCACCGGGTGCCGCCGACCGCAACAGTTCGGGCACCACGACGTGGCAGTGGACGTCAGTCGTCGGCAAGCTGATCGGCCATCCAATCCGCGATCATCGGTCGCGCGACCGCCGGCAGGTTGGACGCCCCGTGGTTGCCGTCGGGGTAGCAGACAAATTCGGCGCCAGACGTGTGCTCGGCCTGCTCCTGGGTCTGCTTCCAGGGCACGAGGCGGTCGAGCTCACCGGTGACATAGAGAGCGGGCACCTCGATCCGTTCACAGACGCCGGTCAGGTCGAGTGCCTGCGCCCGCGCCCGGCCGTCGTCGTCGGCGCCACCGCCAGACTTCACGGTAAACGTGTCACGTGTCATCGGCGGCAGGTCGTCCCAGAGGTCGACCCATCGGTACGGTCCGGACAAGCCCACGACGGCACGCACACGGGGCTCGTACGCCGCGACTCGGGGTGCGTAGTAGCCGCCGAGACTGACTCCAAAGACACCGAGCCGCTCGGTGTCGATGTCGTCGCGGTCGTCGAGCTGATCGAGCAGTGGGGCCAGTGCGGTCTCGTAGTCGTGTCGGATCGGCAGGTCGAGACCCGTCTCGCCCTGGCCCGGCCCGTCGACCGACACTGTGGCGAGGCCCCGATCCAAGAACGCCTGCTCCAGGAAGAAGAACTCCTCCTTCGTCGAGTCGAGCCCCGGGATGAGCACCACCACCGGCGGACCCTTTTCGCGCCGAGATTGCGCGTCTTGACCGCCCCCCGAGTCGCCCCTGCCCTCCGCATGCGAGCCAAGGCGGTCAAGACGCGCAATCTCGGCGCTAGGGTCGGGCGGCCGGCGCAGGTTGGCGGCCAGGGTGGCACCGTCGACGGTGACTGTGAGGCGCTCGGCCGTCGGGTCGAGCAGCCGATGGGCATGGAGCATCTCCTCCACGCAGCGCCAGGTGGCGTCCTCCGCCAGGTCCGAGTCGACCATCCACACGAACTTGCCGAAGTGCCGAGCGACTGAGGCCATCCGCCACGCGTGTCCCGCCGTGAGAGGGTGTTCGTCGGCCTCCTCGCGAAACGCCTGCTGGGCGTAGGCGTCGGCAGTCTGGCTCCACTCGGGCAGCCAGTCGGCCCAGGCGTCCACGCGCCCGGTCGTCCGGACGAAGTCGTTGTAGTCCACTCCGTTCTGAAGCATCCGTGGACCCCAGTGGGCGATGGCTGTCTCGACGGCGGCGTCAGGCACGCAGCACCTCGTCGAGCGACGAGCCGAGGTCGGCCAGCAGCACCTGCGCCGCATTGCGCCCCGGACCGCCAGTGATCGAGCCGCCTGGATGCGTGGTGCCGCCGGTCTGATAGAGCCCGGGCAACGGGGTCCGGTGCGACGCCCACCCGGGCACCGGCCGGTTCGGGCCGGCGTACGTGATGCTCCGATCGCCGCCATGCCAGGATCCGCGGATCATGTGCGGGTTGGCGGCTTCGAAGTCGTAGGGCCCCTTCACCATCGACGCCTCGACGACGTCGTCGGTGAACTCCGGGCAGAAGCGCCGCAGGTGATCGAGCAGCACGTCCTTGCGGTGCTCCTTCAGAGACGCCCAGTCGGCCCCGCGAGGCAGCTGCCAGCCGTGCGGCGCGAGCAGCTTGACCGTGTGGCGACCCTCCGGCGCCCGCGACGGATCGGCGATCGTCGGCGTTGCGACGAGCAGCCAGGCGACGTCGTCGCTCCAGCGACCGTCGGCAACGTCGCGGCCGTACCGAATGACGTCGTCCGGCCAACCGATGGTGCCCGCGGAGACGGCGTAGCGCGGGATAGCACCGCCTCCGCGGGTGAATGTAGGCGGCTGGGTAGCCGCGAGATAGACCGCGAGCCCGGCGGCACCCGGGTCGTAGGTCTCGACGCCGTAGCGCCAGTCCTCCGGCCAGACCTCGGCCGGCGCCATGTCGAGCAGGTGCTTGACGTGGATCGTCGACACGACGGCGACCTCGGCCCGGTACTTCTCGCCGTCGGTCGTCTCGACGCCGACGCAGCGGCCGTTCTCGACGACGAGAGCCTGCACGGCCCGATCGCACTCGACGGTTCCGCCGTACCCCTTCAGGCAGCTCACGAGCGCGTCGGTCAACGCTCCGGAGCCGCCGATCGGGATGGTCCAGCTGCGTCGCTGCCTCGAACAGACCGTCGAGTACGCGAGGATCCCGGAGCCGGCGGCGTCGGGCCGGACGAACGTCTGGTATGCCTGCCACAACATGTACGACCGGACGTGCGGGCTCTCGTACTCGTGCCGGATGACGTCCCAGGCGCTCATCATGCGGCGGCGCTTCCAGATGTTGCCGCGCGGATGCTCCGACAGGAGCTGGTCGAGCGACGGCCCGGCCCCGATCGGACGGTATTGGCCAGCTCCGAACAGGTCGCGGACCTCGTCCCACTCGCGAAGCATGCGCGAGTACGCGTCGGCGTCGGCCTTCGAGAAGCGGGCGAACTCGTCGAGGGTGCGGTCGACGTCGAGCCAGTGCGTGAGCTGCTCGCCGTCGGGGAAGCCGACGTGCGCGACCGGATCCGGGTCGACGTAGCTCAAGCCGTGCGCCGCGATCAGACCGAGCTCGTCGTCGGCAATCAGCGGGTTGCCCTGGATGATCGTGTGGCCGGTCGAGCACGAGTCGATGCGGTAGCCCGGAAGCAGCGGCTCCTCGGTCGCGGCGCCGCCGCCCGGGATCGGCCGGGCATCGAGCACAAGCACGCGGTAGCCCGCCTTCGCGAGGTAGCACGCGGTGATCAAGCTGTTGTGCCCGGCACCCGCGACAACGACGTCCGCCGTCATGACGCCTTCACGCTCCCGCCGAAGTACAACCGAGCGATGTCGGGATCATTGACGACGTCCTTGGCCGGTCGCTGGGTCACCACCCGGCCGCTTTCCATGACGATGCCGTCGGTCGCCAGGCGCATCCCGAAGCGAACGTTTTGCTCCACGATCAGCAGCGTCTTGCCGTGCTCACACATCAGCGTGACCGATTCGTACACCGACTGCAGGGCACGCGGATCGAGACCGAGCGACGGCTCGTCGAGCAGAACGAGCACCGGATCGAGCATCAGCGACCGGGCGAACTCGACCATGCGGCGCTGGCCGCCGGACAGGTTGCCAGCCCGATCGTTGGCCCGGTCGGCGACGATCGGGAACAGATCCTTGACCTCGTCGTACCGTCGCCGCACGAGCGCCCGGTCGCGCCGGATGATGTAGCCGCCGAGCAGGACGTTTTCGCGCACCGTGAGGGTCGGGAACAGCGCGTCCGACTGCGGCACCTGGCTCACACCACGCCGCAGGATCTGTGCCGGCGACTTGCTGTCGATTCGCTCGCCATCGAGGTGGATCTCGCCGAGTCGGGGCGCGATGAGCCCGCTGACGGCACGCAACACCGTCGACTTGCCGGCGCCGTTCGGTCCGACGATGCAGGCGACGGTCTGCTCGGGTACCTCGATGTCGACGCTCTGCAGGACGTCGCCACCGCCGTACCCCGCGAACACACCCGTCAGTCGCAGCATCAGCCCTCACCTCCCGACCTAGACGATCCGTCACTTGTGGTCAGACGATCCGCTGCATCTTGACCAACGTTTCCTTGCGAGTCGGCGGATCGCTCGACCACAAGTGACGGATCGTCTCCGTGGCGAAGGAAGTCCTCGCCCAAGTAGGCGTCGATCACCGCTGGGTCGGCCTGGATCTCGTCCGGCGTGCCGGTGCTGATCTGTCGGCCCCGCGCGAGCACGTGGACCGGATCGCACAGGTCGAGCACGAACGGCATGTTGTGCTCGACGATCAGGAACGTCGTGCCGTGCCGGTTGAGCTCGCGGATCATCTCGGACATCCGCTCGATGAGCACCGGGTTGATGCCGCCGGCCGGCTCGTCGAGCAGGACCAGGCGCGGCTCGAGCATGAGGATCTGGGCCAGCTCGACGAGCTTCTGTTGACCGAATGACAAAGCGGCGGCTCGCTGATCGGCGAACGCGCCCATCCCGACGAAGTCGAGCAACTCGCGGGCCCGCTCGGCCTCCGGCCCGCTGACCGCGATCCGGCCGAGCTGCGACCACGTGAACGCGCGCTGCGGAGCCACGACGTTATGCAGCACGGTCATCTCGCGAAACAGCCGGGTGATCTGGAAGGTCCGACCGAGTCCTCGACGCGCGCGCTGCCACGACGGCAGCCGATCGATCCGCTCGCCGGCGAGCCAAATCTCGCCTGCGTCGGCACTAAGTGTGTCGTCGATGAGATTGAAGATGGTCGTCTTGCCGGAGCCGTTGGGTCCGATCAGGCCGGTGATCGACCCGGTGGGCACGGCGAACGACGCTCCGTCGACGGCACGCAGGCCGCCGAACCGGCGCTCGAGACCCTTGACCTCCAACAGCGGAACGCCCTCCGGCGGCGCGGGCGCCGACTCGCGGTCCCGCGCCACCGGAAAGGCGCCCCCGGTCTCGACCCGGGCGCCGACCAGGCCGGCCTTGCCTCGAGTACGCGTCCACGCCAACAGCTTCTCGATCGCCGGCAGCACGCCCGTCGGCAAGAACAGCACCAGACCGACGAGCAGCCCGCCGAAGATCAGCAGTCGAGCGTTGCCGCCACCGAGGTCGTTGTTGGCCACCTCGTTGAGCCACTCGATGAGGAAGGCGCCGACCACCGGACCCCACAGCGTGCCCTTGCCGCCGACTAGCACCGACAGCACGATCTGGACGCTGAACAGGATGCTGAACATGCCACGCGGGTCGATGAACGTCAGGTAGTACCCCGCAACAGCACCCGCAGCGCCGACGAAGAACGAGCTCGCCACAAAGGCCAGCATCTTTTCGACCGGCAGGTTGATCCCGATCGTCGCGGCCTTCGTCTCGTCCTCGCGAATCGCGACCAATCCCATGCCGAGCTTGGTCCGCTGGATCCACCACGACAACAGCAGTTGTAACGCGAGGATCGCGCACAACGCATAGTAGAACGGCCAGTTGAGCATGTCCTGGCCCCACGTGGGGAGCGGCAGCGAGAGGCCGGCGGTGCCGTTGGTCAGCGACTTCCAGTTGACCGCCAGGGTCTGGACGAGGAACAGGAACGCCACCGTGATGATGACGAACGCCGGCCCCCGCGCACGCAGCGACACCAGGCCCAACAAGAGTGCGACGAGCCCGGTCACGACGGCCGCCAGGGGCACCCACAGCCACGGCGACACCGAGTCGTACCGAGTCGCGCACACCCCGATCGTGTAGCCGCCGAGCCCGATGAACGCTCCTTGGCCGAGCGACACGTAGCCCGCGAGGCCCATGATGATGTTGAGGCCGCTGGCTGCGACGGCGAACACCAGCGACAGGATGTACATGTTCTGGTAGTAGAGGTCGTTGGAGATCAGCGGATAGACCAACACGTACAGCGCCGCGAACCCGATCGCGATCCGGCCAGTCCACCGAACTGCTGCGCCCGAAGGGGGATTCACTGCGCCACCGCATCGTCGCGCAGCTTCGACCCGAGCAGACCCTGAGGCCGAACGAGGAGGACCGCGAAGACGATGGCGTACGGCACCGCCGTCGCCCAAGCCGGCGAGATGTACGCGGCGGTCATCGCCTCGGCGAGGCCGAACATCACCGCACCCAGCACGGCGCCACCCATGCTGCCCATGCCGCCGAGCACGATGATCGCGAGCAGCCGGGCGATCCACTGGTAGTGCGACCCCGGGACGAACGGATAGAGGATCGCGGCGATCGCACCGCCGGCTCCGGCCGTCGCGATGCCGATCGCGAAGACCAACGCCGCGATCGACGAGATCGTGATGCCGACCAGCTGGGCGCCGGTCGGATTGCTGGCGGCGGCTCGGATCGCCCGGCCGATCCAGGTCTGGGTGAGCAGCAGGTGCAGGCCGACGAGGACGACGATCGCGATCAGGCCGCCGTAGACCTGGGCCTTGGGCAAGAACAGGTCACCGATCCGGTAGGACTCGTCGGCGTACGACGGCCGCACCGCCGTCGAGTTGTTTCCCCACACGTACCCCATGAAGGCTTCGAGCACGAGCGCGAGGCCGAAGGTCAGCAGCACCGTCGACGACATCGGCGCGGTCCGGATCGGCGACACCACGACCCGATAGACGACCCAGCCGACGGCGAAGAGCACCGGGGTGGTCGCGATGACGCACAGCAGCGGATCGAAGCCGAGCCAGGTCCAGACCGCGTAGCTGACGAACCCGCCCAGGATCAGAAACGCCCCGTGGGCGATGTTGATCACCCGCATGACGCCGAAGATCAGCGTCAGTCCGGAGGCCACCAAGGCGTAGACGCCACCCAGAAGCAACCCCAGAATGAGGTTCTGGACAAACGGCTCCATGCGGTCCTAACTCGCGTCGCCCGGCTGCCAGCCCATCACGATGTGGTCGGTGGTCGCCGACTCCTCCGGTAGAACGTATTCGACCTTGCCGTCCTGCCACTGGCCGATCAGGAACTCCCCTTCGGGACTTCCGGTCTCGTCCCAGCTCAGCGGACCCAAGATCGTCTCGACTTCATTGTCTCGGAGCCAGTCGGCCAGCGCCGCCTGGTCGTCGATGCTGCCGACACCCTCGACCGCCGCCTGCAGCACCTGGCCGGAGGCGAACGCGTCGGCCGCGTCCTCCGGTGGCAGCCCGCCGAACATCTCCTTGTATTTAGCGACGAACTCGGCGTTGCCCGGCGTGTCGGCCTCCGGCGCGTGGCTGATCGCGAACATAACCCCTTCGGTGTTCTGCGCGCCGACTCCTTCTGCGTACTGCTCGCCCAGCGACGGGGCGGTGCTCTGGTACAGCCAGTCCGGTGCGAAACCGGACTTGAGCATCGCGCGTACGAGACCGATTCCGTCCTCGAAGATCGCGCCCTGGACCACCAGGTCGGGATCCGCCGCCTTGATCTCGTTCGCGATCGTGTCGAAGTTCTTGGTGTCGATCGCGTACGTCTCGCGGTAGACGGTCTCGACGCCGTTCGCGGACAGAATCTCCTCGATCCCCTCCGAGGTCGGAATCGCGAACGGGTCGTCGAGCGTCGGGTACGCCGCCGTCTTCGGACGCTCGTTCTCGGGGAGCGACGTGATCCACTCAGCGAACACGTCGCCCTGTCGGTCGACCGGTGCCTGCTGGGTGAAGAACAGGTACTGGTAGTCGCGGGTGAACATCTCCGGAGATCCGCCCGCCGGCTCGACGTAGAGCATCTGGTTCTTCTCGGCGACCGACGACGCGGGCAGGTTGAGCAGCGACGAAAACGTGCCGAGCAGCAGGTCGACGTTGTCCTGGCTGATCAGCGCGTTGTAGTCGGCGACGATCGTGTTTTGGTTGGACGCGTCGTCCTTGATGGTCAGCTCGACCTGGCGGCCGAGCAGACCGCCCTCGGCGTTGATCATCTCCTGCCAGACCTCGTAGCCCTCTTTCGCGGCCTGACCCGGCTGCGAGAACTCGCCGGTCAGCGGGAGTGAGGTGCCGATCGTGATCGGCCCGCTAGAGTCGCCGGAGTCGTCGTCGCCCCCGCCGATGCCGCACGCCGGCGCCGAGAGCGCCAACGCGGTTGCTGCGAGAAGCGTGACGCTGCCGCGAGTCCGGCGTCCGGGACGGGGCAGGGGTGACATGAGACCCTCCAGGATCGCAATCGATTGCAGCCCGTTGAGCCATCATCATGTGACCGTCGCTCTCCGCTGTCAAGAGTCGGCCCGGGTCGCGCGTGGACTCAGCAGGCGAACTCCTACAATCGATTGCGTTCAGGTGCTGTCGCGCCGAGATCGCGCGTCTCCACCACCTCATTGCGGATGGGCACATCGATGGCACGAGGAGGTCGCGGTGGGCGAGCGCGAGCTGGGCCGCGACGGCGTCCGGCTCCAGGCAACCGCGTTCATCGCGTCCTTCGACCGGTTCGCGATGCCGCCACT
>Ga0190270_10000655_pt1 | contig 15263 bp, 10 predicted proteins | sample Popmic320T_FD_133748 | JGI IMG/M metagenome (GOLD analysis project Ga0190270, IMG submission 133748) | Populus adjacent soil microbial communities from riparian zone of Weber River, Utah, USA - 320 T | ecosystem: Environmental > Terrestrial > Soil > Riparian zone | place: USA: Utah | collected... | reverse complement strand
TGGCGAACATCTATTGGGCGATGAACCCGGCGACGCCCGCGCGGCGGTTGTTGCATGAAGTTTTGCCGCTGGAGTTCATGCGCTTCCCGCGCTCGTTCACGCTTCTCATCGGATTCGCGCTCGTCATCTCGGCGATCAACGTCTATAAGCGCAAGCGGCGCGCCTATCATCTCGTGTTGGCGCTCTCGGCGCTCTCCGTCATCGCGCACATGCTGAGAGGGCGCGATTACGAGCAATCGCTGCTTTCGCTCTTCGTGATCGGCCTGTTGTGGATGGCGCGCCGCGACTTCACGGTCAGGAGCGCCCCGCCCGATTGGCGATGGGCGGCGGTCCGCCTGGCGGTCGCCGCCTCGGTCGCGCTCTGCTACGGCGTGGCGGGCTTCTGGCTGCTCGACGAGCGCGAGTTCGGGATCAATTTCACCCTGCCGGACTCGATTCATCGGACTATGCTCTATCTGACGTGGGCCGGCGATCCGCGCCTCATGCCGCGCACGCCCTACGCGGCGTGGTTCCTCGATTCGCTCTACGCGCTTTCGGCCGTGGTGATCGCCTACGCCGGTTTCGCGTTCTTTCGACCGGTCATCTACCGCTACCGCACGCTGCCGCGCGAACGCGCCCTGGCGAAAGAGATCGTCGAACGGCATGGGCGCTCGTCGCTCGATTATTTCAAGCTCTGGCCCAACAAGTCTTATTTCTTCAGCCCGTCGAGGCGTTGCTTCATCGCCTACAGCGTCGGCGCGAATTTCGCCGTCGCGCTGGCCGACCCCGTCGGCCCGCCGGAAGAGATCGCCGAGACGATCGGTGAGTTCAGGCGGTTCTGCGAAAACCAGGGGTGGGGCGTCGCGTTCTACCAGACGCTGCCCGACTTCCTGCCCGTCTATCGAAGCCTCGGTTTCAAGAGGCTGAAGATCGGCGACGACGCGATTGTGGATTTGACGGGCTTCACGCTCGACGGCCGCGCGAGGAAGAGACTTCGCTCCAGGGTCAATCAGTTGGAGAAGGAGGGCGTTCGGATGAAATATTACGCCGCCCCGGTTCCCGACGCCTTGCTGAAGCAGTTGCGCGAAATCTCTGACGGATGGCTGCGGCTGCCTGGCCGACACGAGCGCGAGTTTTCGTTGGGACGGTTCGATCCGGCTTATCTGCGTTCGACGCCGGTCGCGACGGCGGAAGACGCCGGGGGCCGCGCGCTGGCCTTCGTCAACATCGTCCCCTCATATCATTCCGGCGAGGCGACGATTGACCTGATGCGGCATCGCCCCGACGCGCCGAACGGCGTCATGGATTTACTGTTCGTCAAGCTGCTGCTGCGCGACCGGGACGAGGGCTACGCCCGCTTCAATTTCGGCCTGGCGCCGATGTCCGGGTTTCAGGAGCGCGAGGAGGCCTCGGCGACGGAAAGGGCCGTACATCAGTTCTTCCAGCGGTTGACGTTCCTCTTCAGCTTCGGCGGCCTCAAGTCGTATAAGGCAAAATTCGCCAGCCGCTGGGAACCGCGATATGTAATCTACCGCCACGCGCTCGACCTGCCGAGACTCGGCGTCGCGCTCGGAAAGGTGTCGAAACTGAAATGACCGACTCTTCCGCGCAAAACTCCGGAAAGTCGACATTCCGCAATTGGCGGTACGCCGTCGGCTGGATGCTGGCCGCCGCCGGATTGATCTGGGTCCTGCGCGACATTCACCCATCGAAGCTGGCTGGCGAGTTGGCCGGCATCGATTGGCGATGGGTCGCGCTGGCGCTGGTTTTCGACGTGGTGAGTTACGTGGTTCAAGCCGTGCGCTGGCGATTGCTTCTGGAGCCGGTCGGAAAGATCGGCCTGTTGCGCGCGACGCAGGCCATCTACGCCGGACTGTTCACAAACGAGGTCCTGCCGATGCGCCCCGGCGAATTTGTGCGCAGTTACCTCGCCTCGCGATGGATGGGGGCGAGCTTTGTCTCGATCCTCCCTTCAATCATCGTGGAGCGGTTGTTCGACGGCGTATGGATTGCGATGGGCATCGGATTGGCGGCGATCTTCGCGCCGTTGCCTGAAGATTTGATCGAGGCCGGGGAGACGTTCGGCGCCATCATCGCGCTGATCGTCGCGTTGTTCATCTACCTCGTCCTTCGCCGGCCACGCCCACGGCGGAGCGGGCGACCGGGGGACCGCGGCCTGCCGAGATGGAAACCGCTGCGAGCGATCGCCGGGTTGTTCAAGCGATTGAGCGAAGGATTGCGCGAGGCGAGCCGCACAAAAGAGTTTTACCTGGCGTTCGCTCTATCGCTGCCCTTTCTCGCGCTGCAAGCGACCACTCTGTGGTTGATCATGCTTGGCTATGGGTTGCGCCTCTCCTTCTGGGTCGGCGTGGCGGTCTATGTGATCGTGGGCCTGGGCACGGCCCTTCCGAACACCCCGGCCAACGTCGGTTCGTATCAATTCTTCACCGTCCTCGGATTGACGCTGTTCGGGGTGGATAAGACATCGGCCACCGGCTTTTCGCTGGTCGCCTTCACGCTGCTCTCACTGCCGCTGCTGCTCATCGGGTTTCTGGCGCTCAGCCGGAGCGGGATGAGCCTGGCGGCGATCCGCGATGAATTACGCCGACCGGAGCGCGGCGCCGACGATTTTCATCCCCAAAACTTGTAACGCCGGATATTGTGAGCCTAGAGCGGATTGCTATTGCATGTACGGGAAGGCTGACTGAATCAGTACCGCGAGCGGTAGCGAGCGGGCTTCAGGCTCCGGCCGCGCTCGCTACCGCTCGCGGTACTGATCAGTTTGTCATTGTGGAATGGCGCGGCTCCGGCAATGACAAATGACAAATGGAAAATGAACAATGTCTTGATGACGGATCAGAGAATGTCGGCGAAGGCCTTCTTCGTCCTTTGAAACCACCAGTAGCCGAAGACGAAACAGACCAGCGCGAAGACCGTCGTCACGCCCAGCCCTCGCCAATCCGGCGCCTTTCCCTCCAGCAATATTCGGCGGTAATTGCGAACGAGCAGCGCCATGGGGTTCAGATTGAGCATCCATTGATATTTCTGCGGGATGATGTTTTCCGGATAGAAGATCGGCGTCAGATACATCCAGGTGGTCAGAGTGAGCTGGTTGATCTGCGGCATGTCACGGATGAAGACGCCGAGGCTCGCCATCAACCATCCCAGGCCGGCGGTCACGAGGAATTGCGGCACAAGAAGCAACGGAAGTAGCAGCGCGGTCGGACGAATCGTGTGTTCGAGAATCAGAGCGACCGTCAACAACACGACCGTGCCGATCAGTTGCTGCGCAATGCCTGAAAGAGCAAGGTTGACGGGCAGCGCTTCGGTTGGGAAGACAACCCGTTTGACGAGATTTACGTTATCGATCAGCGAGGTGGTCGAGCGCTGAACGCCCTCGCTGAACGCGGTCCACGGCAGCAGGCCGCAAAACAAATTGATCGCGAAGCTCAGATGGCCTCCCTGGTCGCCGAAGCGGAGCCCGAAAATTCCCGAAAAGATCACCGTGTAGATAACGATCATTACAGCCGGCGTGATGACCGCCCAGGCTGGGCCAATGGTGGAGCCTTTGTAACGGCTGCTGAGGTCGCGCCGCACCATCGAACGCACAAGGCCACGATGTTCGCTCAGAAGCGCCATCGCGGGCTGCCACAAAGGAATTTTTGCGCCGGACTGGTAATTCATAGGATTGCGGATTGCGGATTGCGGATTGCGGATTGCGGATTATCGCTTCCTGCAACCGGATTGTTCTCTTGACTGTTCTCTGGTTCGATCAATTACGTCTCCACTTCGCGTTTACAATTCCACAGCCCACATGGCTCACATTACAACTCGCCGCTCACGATCCCAACAATCCGCAATCCGCAATCAGGGAATGGTTTCTGTAGCGCTTTTCGCCTTGGGAGACTCCTCGACAAAGAGCGGGTAAGAGCCGGGATCGGCCGGAGCGGTTTTGCGCGCCGGAATTTTGACGCCGGCGAGCCGCGCGAGCAATTCTTCATACTGATCCGTGATCTTTTCCCAGTTGTAGCGGTCGATCACTCGGGTCATTGCGCGATGTCGGTATTCGCTGATGATCGTGGGGTCATCGATGACGCGCTGCAAACAGACTGTCAGGTCCCCAGCCGATTTATAGATGACGCCCGCGTCGCCGACGACTTCCGCATTTTCAGGAGTGGCGAGAGCGAGCGCGCAATTGCCGGCGCCCATCGCTTCGATCAGAGCCGGGTGCGCGCCCCCGACCTCCGTGGCGTGGACGTAGCAGTAAGCGTTCTGCTGCAGCGCCCTGTAGTCTTCGCCGAAGACAAACCCCAGGAATTTGACCCGAGGGTCTTTTGTGCTCTTCAACCGCGCGATGTAATCCTCGGCGTAGGGGGCGTCGCCGACGATCACCAGAGGCAGGTCGGTCTTCACCTGACTGTACCCCTCGATTACCAGGTGCGCGTTGTTCTCAGGCTCCAGGCGGCTGACGTAAAGCGTGTAGCGGTTCGGCTGCAGGCCGAACCTCAGCAGCCTTTCGGGGTCGGCGCGGCGAGCCACTTCGGCCCCGTATGCGATCATCTCCGACTCTTTCCTGTAGCGCGTCGCGTAGTAATCCTGAATGACCCGCGCGTCGGTCACAATGGCCGTCGGCAGGAAAGTCGAAAGCCATTCGGAAACCAGATAGTACTGTCGCCCGACCCAGTTCCACTTCTTGCGCTTGCGCTCCAGCCCGTCGACGTTGACCAGGGTCGGGGTCCCGAACAGGCGCGGGATGAAAGCGAAGAGGCTGTTCGCCGCGTTGCATATCAGAATGGCGTCGTAGCGGCGCGGCGCGGCGTGCAGAACGGAAAGAAAAGTATGAATGACGGTGTCGAAATATTTATGGCGGATGGTCGGAAGGATCACCAGATTTACGCCGTTGTACGTGGGCGCGCCGATGGTCGAGTAATGTTTGCGTCCGTAAACCGTTATTTCGTGTCCTCTGACCGCCAGCCTTGTCCCGAGTTGTTCTGCGAATGTTTCAAAGCCGCCGTAGTTCGCCGGAATTCCTCGAGTCCCCAAAATGGCTATTTTCATAAGAGTGATATTCGGTTTCGTATATCTATTTCGGGGGTCTGGAATCGAAAATTATGTGCGACGCTGCGGGCGCGGCGTAAAAGTATAATTGCGTAAACTGGAATTGCCCATCCCAAAATCACTGATTTTCAAGGTCTTTCCCACAGTATTTGATGTTCAAGCCGCTTGAATGGACTTTTTTTGTCGCGCCTTTTAATTTTCCGAGTGGCAAGTTAGAACCGGCGGCATAGTAAATGCTTTTATTTTTTATCCCTTTTGTCCCAAACCCCTCTGGTAACCAATTTGCGTCCTCTAGATTTCCCCCTCTTTCAACTAGAGATACAGATACAGCGCCGCGCGGTACTGTAGAAGAACGAGGAGGTTAGAGACACATGCGAATGGCAGTCTTTTTTTTTGCGTTCAGTCTGTTCGCGTCCGGTTTGAATATCGCCGAAGCCGGCCCCTCCCCTTCAACGCCGATCACTTCCGGCAGTTTCATCGAGCACAGCCCGATTTACCCCAAAGAGATCGAATCAAACTTAAATGAAGCTATCAGCAGTCGTCTTGGCCTACCTTACCGATGGGCGGGGACTGACGATAACGGTTACGACTGTTCGGGCTTTGTATGGAGGGTCTTTCGGGAAGCGGGAGTCGATTTCAATCGGGACTCCGCGCGCAACCTCTGGCAGAAGTTGCCCGAAGCCACCATGGAAGAGTCCACGCGTTTCGGCACGCTGGTATTCTTCCAAGGATTAGACCATGTCGGTATCCTGCGCGACGCGGATTCGTTTTACCACGCCTCGACCTCAGGGGGCGTCATGCTGTCTTATTTCGATAAATCCGATAAATATTGGAGAAGCCGGATAATCGGCTACAGGCGCATCTTCGCGCCGGTCCGAAGAAGAGCGGCGCCGGCGCCAAAATGAGCCGGCGGCCGCCGGGCGTGAGCGCGAACGCCAAGCGCGCCCGAGGCCCGCGCAGAAACCGCTATTTAGATTGCGAAATAAAGCCCGGGGAATGAGCCTTCTTCTCCTGCGAATCCCAAACGATGATGATCTTTTCAATGTTGACGTATGCAGTCACGCCGTCTTTCTCCAGGTGAAGGACGCTGCCTTCGACCTTGGTCGCTTTACCGCTGACCGTAATCCCCTCGCAACAGACCTCAACTTCTTTGCCCAGGCGGTTTTCAAGAAAATTCCTCACAGCCATTATTCCTCCGTAAATTTGGGTTTCAAGGAAGCTCAGATTTTACCTCATCGTTTTGCCGATGCGAAACTTGCTGGGGCTTTGAGAATTGATGCAAGATACCGCCAGACGATTATGTGGCAAAGACGTTCGACACAGTGGCTGTTCATTTTCGGCGCGTGGACGCTGCCCGGACTCTATTTCGCCATTCAGGTCTACCTGCAGCATGCCTATGAAGCCCGCCCGATCACTCTGACTCAGGCGCTGCTGCGCGGGTTCGTATTCTGGCTGCTGTGGGTCGTCTCTTCTCCCCTGATTTTGTGGCTGGCCCGCACGTTCCCGATCCCGCGGAGGGAATGGCTGGACGGGATGCTCTTTCATGCGCCCGCCGGATTCATCTTCTCATTCGCCCACCTGCTTCTTTACGTGGCGATTTCGTCGCGGCTGAGCAGGGGAGTGTGGCCTGATTCGGTCTCGGCGATGCTCGCCGAATTTCAACCCGTCTTCCTCTCAAGCTTCGCCTGGTGGAGCCTGATCTACTGGACGATCCTACTCGCGAGCTACGCCTTCGATTATTACCACCGCTACCAGGAGGGTCAGCTCAGGGCCTCGAAATTGGAAACGGAGTTGGCGCAATCACAGCTCGCGGCGCTGAAGATGCAACTGCACCCGCATTTTCTCTTCAACACGCTCCATTCGATCTCGGCGCTGATGCGCGAGGACCTTGAGGCCGCCGACCAGATGATCGCCCGCCTGGGAGAATTTCTCCGAATGACCTTGCGAAATTCCGGCGAGCAAGAGACGACCTTGGAGCAGGAGTTGAATTTCCTGGAATGCTACCTGGAGATCGAGAGGCTGCGTTTTCAAGACCGCCTTACGACGCGGATAGAAGCCGAGCCGGACACGATGGACGCCCGGGTGCCCAACCTGTTTCTTCAACCGATAGTCGAAAACGCCATACGCCACGGCGTCGCCCGGCAAATGAACGAGGGCGTCGTCGCAATCAGCGCGCGACGCGACAATGGGCGCTTGCGCGTCGAAGTGCGCGACAACGGCCCCGGATTGACGGCGGAAAACGGCGTGGCCGACGGCGTCGGACTCGCCAACACGCGATCACGTTTGCGGCAGCTTTACGGCGACGACCATAATTTCGGAATGACGAACGCGGCGGAAGGCGGACTGGTCGTAACTCTGGAAATTCCTTTTCACGCTAAGCCTTCACGTCAGGTTGCGACGCCATGAAATATAGACAGGATTTACAGGATTTCTCGGGATTTTATGAATTGAGATCAATCCTGAGAAATCCTGTAAATCCTGTCTACCTTCCGAGGAACACCATGACTGAATCCAAACCAATTCGAGTTCTGATCGTCGACGACGAGCCGTTGGCGCGCAAGCGCCTGCGTGAGTTGCTCAAAGGCGACTCCGAAATCGCCATCGTCGGCGAATGCGCGAATGGAGCCGAAACCATGTCGGCCGCGCGCGAACTCGCGCCGGACCTGATCTTTCTGGACGTGCAGATGCCGGGAATGGACGGCCTGGCGGTTTCCGAAGCGCTGAACGACGGCGGAAGTCCGCTGTTCGTCTTCGTCACCGCTTACGAACAGTACGCCGTGCGGGCCTTCGACGCTCAGGCCGTAGATTACCTGCTCAAGCCGTTCGACCGCGCGCGGTTTACGCGGGCTTTGCGGCGTGCGAAAGAGCGGCTTCGGGAAAAAGACCGCGACGACGTGAACCGGCGAATCCTCGGCCTGCTCTCAGAAATCAAGGACGGGCCGCAATATCTCGACCGCCTGGTCATCAAAAACAACGACCGTGTCTTCGTGCTCAAGACCGACGAGATCGATTGGATCGAGGCCGAGGGCAATTACGTCCGCATCCATTTCGGCAAACAGTCGTCGCTGATGCGCGAAACTCTCAGCCGCATCGCCGCGCAGCTCGATCCTCGCAAATTCCCGCGCATTCACCGCTCGCGGCTGGTCAACATCGATCGCATTCAGGAATTGCAGCCCTGGTCGCATCGCGACTGGCGGATCATTCTCCGAAACGGCGCCGAACTGCGCCTGAGCCGCAATTACCGCGACCGGCTACAGCTACTCCTGGGCAAACTATAAGCTGTCAGGCAGAAAATTTGAGACGCTTTCATTGTTCATTGTTCATCGTTCATTTTTCATTTGTCATTGCCGGAGTTGCGTCATTCCACAATGACAAATGAAAAATGAACGATGAACAATGAACAATTTTAAGTTTGTCATTTGCTATTGCTTGTCGCGTGCGGTTCCGGGCAATGACGAACGGAAAATGGAAATGCCTTAAAAAGTTGGCGCCACCGATCGACGATAAGCCCCGGGGCCCTGTCCATTCCACTTTTTAAACGCCTTGCTGAAAGCGGCCTCGCTTTCATACCCGACGAGGGCGGCGATTTCGGCGGTCGTCTGCCTTCCTTCGCGGAGCATTTCGATGGCTTTGTGCATGCGCCAGCGCGACAGATATCGAAGTGGCGGTTCACCGACGAGTTCGGTGAACCGGTTTGCGAACGCCGAGCGTGACATCCCGGAAAGGGTCGCCAATTGCTCGACGGTCCACTGGCTTTGCGGCGCCCGATGGATGCTGGCGATCGCTTCGCTGATCTGCAGGTCCGCAGCCGCGGCGAACCAGTTCGGCCGCTCGCCGGAGGCCGCGCCAGCATATGCCCGAACCGCTTGAATGAAGAGGATGTCAGAGAGCCTGGTAATGATCGGCTCGGCGCCGGGTTTGCGCAAAGCCGCTTCGGTGATGATGAGGTCGAGAGTCGTTCCGAACCAGTCGACCACCTTGTTATCTCCTCCGGTTTTTTCCGGCGTCGCGGAAAAATGAAGGAAGGGCGGTAAAACTTTCAGCAGCGGATGGCTCTCATGGTTTTCGAAGAAAAACGTCCCGCCGATAAAATTCGTGATTTCGCCTCTGCCCTCGACCTTGTATTTCCCGTCCGGCCCTGGAGGGTTGAGCCGCAGCCATTCCTGAAGGTCTATGACTTCCGACCGCGGCGAATCCGAGACTTTACATGCGCATTGTTTCGTAATGATGATGAAATCGCCGGCCTTCAATCGACGGCTGATATTCAGCTCCTCAATTACAAGAAAGGCCGACCCTTTGACCAGAATGAAAAACGGCGCGCCGATCTCTTTCGCAATATAAAGCCCCCACGGGGCGCCGATCTCGACCGGGCAATAGACCGTGCTGCGTACGCGAACACTGTTCAAAACTTCAGTTAAAGCATCCATTACGAATTCAATCTGGACGATCTGACATAAAATCAAGCGAATCTCACATAGAAACTCCACTCAAGCGATTATATTCTCTCTTTCGTTGGTCAACAAAGCGGCGCGCCCGCGTCCTCGCGGGCAGGTCTTGCGATGAAGCCTGCCCGCGAGGACGCGGGCGCGCCATTTTAAGAGGAGCAAAGATATGTCTATCGTAATTACAACGCCGACAGGGAACATCGGCAAACATGCTTTACAACAACTTCTGCAGGCAGGATCGGACGTCTCCGTCATCGTTCGCCAGCCTGAAAAACTCTCCGATTCCATACGCAGCCGGGTCAAAATCCATCAAGGATCGATCACCGACGTGGGTTTAGTGACGAAGGCGTTCCGAGGGGCCAAAGCCGCGCTCTGGGTAACGCCGCCCAGCTTCACGCATCCGGACGTCGCCGCTTATCACAGCGAACTTGGCGCCGTCGTTGCGACAGCGATCAAGGAGAGCGGAATTCCTTATGTGGTCAATGTCTCGAGCGCGGGCGCGCATCTGGAAAATGCCGGTCCAATCTCCGGCCTCGCCGCCGTCGAGCGCCATATGAACGCCGTGGCGGAAAACATCGTCCATCTGCGACCCGGCTTCTTCATGGAAAATTTCCTTCAGCAGATCGAGCCGATCAAGAACGACGGCGCAATCTACGAGACTCTTCCGGGTGATCTTCCGTACCCAATCATTGCGACCCGGGACATCGGCGCCGTCGCGGCGCGGTTGTTGCGCGAGACGAACTGGAGCGGCCATCAGACTCGCGGCTTGCACGGGCCGGCCGACCTCACTTTCGCGGACGCGACGAAAATCTTGAGCGATGCGATCGGCAAGCCCGTGAATTATGTTCAGATCACGCCTGATCAAGCCTATCAAGCATTTCTCGGCATGGGCGCAAGCCCCGGATTCGCGAAGGGGCTTGTGGAAATGTATCAGGCTCTCTCAAAGCCGAACGCCATTGCGGAACCGCGGACGCCTGAGACGACGACGACGACGACGCTACGCGAGTGGAGCGACAAGGTTTTCCGCACCCTGTTCGCCGGTCAATAAACGAAAGCAGAAAAACTGTGTTTGAGAAATAACAGCAACAACAATGTAGGGGCGCGTATTCCGCGCCCAATCGCCTCGATCACGGACTCGGGCGGGGAATACCCGCCCCTACGCTGTTGTCGCATTTATTTCTCGAGGACCATAAATCTGTCCCACATTCGCCGAAGCCGCCGCGACACGCCATTCGACCCGCTTATCACGCGATCTTTCCCTCCCATCACATAAAGCTTCGTCGCTTCGCTCATCCCGCCTAAGATCGCGCGCGCCTTATCACACATTATCAACAGGGGAGAAAAAAACATGTCAAAGCTGCTGGCCACCAAGCCGCTCGATCAACTGCTCGCCGAAACTCGTTCGGACGGCTCGCATAGCCTGGTCCGTACGCTGGGGCCGTATAACCTGATTTCGTTGGGAATCGGCGCCATCATCGGCGCGGGCATCTTCGTCTTGACAGGCACGGCGGCTGCGCAATTCGCCGGTCCTGCGATTACGCTCTCCTTTGTGATTGTGGGGATAGGCTGCGCCTTCGCCGGGCTTTGCTACGCCGAATTCGCCGCGATGATTCCTATTTCTGGTTCGGCGTATACCTACGGTTATGCGACGCTAGGCGAACTTTTCGCCTGGATCATAGGCTGGGACCTTATGCTGGAATACGCCTTCGGCGCGGCCACAGTGGCCTCGGGATGGAGCGGCACGCTCGTCAGTTTGCTGCAGGATTTCGGCGTCAACTTGCCGCCGCAGATAATTGGAACGCCTGGAAGCGAGTTTGTCTTCTTTCAAGGCCGCTGGTCGCAACTGGCGACTGTTTTGCCCGCGATCAATGCGGCGGGAATCAGTCTCGACGGCCTGCCGCGCGCGAATGCCCTGTTCAATCTGCCCGCGTTCGTTTCTATCCTGATCGTCACAGCCGTTCTGGTCATCGGAGTCAAAGAGTCGGCGCGATTCAACACCATCGCGGTCTTCATCAAGGTCGCCACGATCATCATATTTATCGCCATCGCCGGCGCGTATCTTTGGCAAAATCCCGGCGTATTCGCGAACAACTGGCGCGAGTTCATACCCGAAAATAAAGGCGAATTCGGACAGTTCGGGTGGTCGGGCATAGCGCGCGGCGCCTCGGTGATCTTCTTCGCCTACATTGGCTTCGACGCCGTCACGACCGCCGCCCAGGAGGCCAAGAACCCGCAACGCGACATGCCCATCGGCCTTCTGGGTTCGCTCGCCATCTGCACAATTCTTTTTCTCGCTGTTTCGGCCGTGTTGACCGGAGTCATGCACTATTCGCAATTGAACGTGCCCGCCCCCGTCGCCCTGGCGATCGGCGCGACTGGAGTGAAGTGGGGGAGCCTGATAGTCAATCTGGGAAGTCTGGCCGGGCTGAGCACTGTCATGCTGGTGATGCTGCTGGGGCAATCGCGAGTCTTTTACGCGATGTCGCGCGACGGGCTGTTGCCGCCCTGGGCGGGCGCGATTCATCCGCGATTCCGCACGCCGTGGATTTCATCGATTGTGGTCGGTTTGCTGGTCGCGACCTTTTCAGGAATCTTTCCGATCAGCGTCCTCGGTCAACTGGTCAACATCGGCACTCTGCTGGCGTTCGTCATAGTTTGCGCGGGCGTGTGGATATTGCGTACCAAACGCCCCGATATTAACAGGCCCTTCAAAACACCCTGGGTTCCGTTTACGCCGCTGATGGGCATACTGATTTCGCTGGCGCTGATGGCGAGTCTGCCGCTCGATACCTGGATTCGTCTGATTGCATGGCTACTCGTAGGATTCGCGATCTATTTCGGTTATAGCCGCAAGCATAGCCGCTTGCAGGCAGGCGAAAAAACTCCGGCCATTAAGACCACCGACTGAAGCGACCTACAGGCAGCCCAAGACGAGAAGCAAAAAAGGCAAAGAGGGTCAAAAAGAGTATTCTTGCCCTCTTTGCTTTTTTTTGCTTCTTTTGCTTCCCCTTAACTACCTCACAAAGCCCTTCCAAAAGTCGCTTGCATAAGTGGAGTCGCCAACCTGACGGTCAATGGTTAGTCCGGCGCATGAGCGCGCGGTCCGCCCCGCCGAAGTGACGGCGCGGTCGAGGATGTCTATGCCTTCCGAGCTCGATCGTTTATCAAAAATAATGAAGGCCAGCCATCATCATTATAGAGCGCGATCTAACAACACATAATTATGAATTTTGCTACTTTCTTCATCAGGTAGGCCGTGCTAGCATTCCTTCCTCCCTCCCACCCACTTATGCCAGGGATAGAATCCCCCTTTGCGGATGCAATCCCCCCACAACATGACTTTTTAGCTGGGAGATCATGATGGATCAAAGCTCCGAGACGCCTTCCATTCAACGGCCTGGATATGCGCGTCGCAAACGCCTGCTCTGGATCGGATTCAGCGTTTTCTCGCTGCTCGCCTTAATAGCGCTCGCGGGCCTGTTATACGTCCGCACCGGCAGGCTCAATCGTTACATCTCTAGCCAGGTGGTCGAGGCGCTCAGTGAATATGGGATGCGCGTAGAGATCGGGAATTTCAACATCTCCTGGGGCTTCCAGACGGCGAATATCGGCGATATCAAGATCTATAATCAACAAACCGGGCAATTGATCGCAACGATTGAACAGGCCGAAATGAAGGTCCAGATTCGCGAACCGTTCGCATTGCGATTGCGCCGCGAGGTTATCTTTAAGCGCCTGGAGTTGACAAATCTGAATTTGCGATTCGATGTCGACGAGCAGGGCAGCTCAAATCTGCGGGGGTTGCATTCGGCGCCTCCCCAGGCTCCCAGCCGCCTCGGCTTCGATTTTTCAAGTCTGATTGTCGCCCTTAGAGGCGGCAAAGCGCATATCAATGATCTATCGCGAAAAATCGATGGGAATCTGGGAGATTTAGAGCTCAATGCGCACCCTCTGCCCGTAGGAGAGACAATCAGGACGCAACTGAAAACTCGCGGGGGCCAGCTTCGCTATGAGGGGAGGGAGTTTTCGTTGGAGGGTTTGGACCTTCTCGTAACGATCGGGGAGGCGGGCGCGCAGATCGACCAGCTTACACTTCGAAGTCCTGTTTTGCAGGCCTCGGCCTCAGGCCGGATCGACGACTGGAAGGCGCCGCGATACAACATTGACCTTCATTCACAAGTAGCGCTCGAGGAGATTGAAAGAATCTTGGAGCCGCAGGCCGGTCTGCGGGGCGCGGCGACGGTCGATGCGAAGATTGAAGGAAAAGAGAAGGCCTACAAAATCAACGTCAAGCTGAATTCGGACGATTTTGCAGCGTACGGCGCCCGGATGAAGGGCGCGCTCGCCCAGGGAGAGGTTGAGGGCGAAGGGAGCCGTTACAAGGTCGCCGCTGATTTGAGTTCGAACGAAATCGTAGCGTCAGGGGCCCAACTTCACGGGGTCAGGATCGAAGGGATCAAGGCCGAGGGCGACGGCGCCAGGATCGGTTTTGAAACCCGGCGGGCTTACGCCAGAACGGCCGTCGGTCAGGGCGCCCGTTTAATTGATTTATCGGCGGTAGCAATCCGCGGCGAATCTTCAAGCGGCCGTATTCGCGCAAGCTCTACACAAGCGACGGTGGACAAGATCGAACTCGCGCAAGGGCGGATTTCGGGAATCAGTCTGACAACCATCGACGCCGAACTCGAACGTGGACGTTATCGAGCGACGGGAAAATTGGCAGTCAAGGACGGCGTCGTCAACGGCGCGTCCGTCGGGCATCTCGACGGAGACCTGGTCGCCGATAACGAGTCCGTTTCGCTGAACAAATTCAAGGCTTCACTCTTCGGCGGAAACGCGTCAGGCGATGTCGCGATGAACCTCGGACGCGGCGATTCACGTTTAAAGGCGACTTTCGACAATCTCAAGACCGGCGACGTTTTCGCGGTCGCCTCGACCGACCGCGCGCCACTGGCCGGACGCTTCGGCGGCGCCGCCGAGCTGAGCTGGCCGGGAATGAATTTTATGACCACGAGCGGCGCCATCAAAATTCACTTGAAGGCCGAGACGACCCAAACCGTCGACGCCATTCCCATGACCGGCGACGTAAGTATTCGCGCGCGCGGCGGAGTGTTCGACGTCGAACAATTCCTGCTAAATACGGACGCCTCTCAGGTCAAGGCAACGGGACAGTTTTCACGTGACGGGACCACCGATCTTCGTTTTTCGCTCACCTCCAAAAACGCCGAGCAATTGCAAACCATCGCCAATTCGATCGAAGAGGTCCGGAAATCGGTCGAGGCATTCGAGCCTCAAATTCTCGGTGATTTCAGATTCGAAGGCCGGCTGCAAGGGCCATTCAAGGACCCAACGCTCGAAGGGGATCTCAACGCGTCGAATGTATTGCTACACGACGAACCGCTCGGCGCGGTCAGCGGCCATCTGTCGCTCTCTCCCACTGAGGTGAAATTCGAGAACGGGACGCTCGTGGCCGCCCAGGGGGGCTCTGCGAAATTCAATTACTCGGCGCCGCGAGACGCCCGAGGCCCCGAGGGGCGTTTGGACGCCACGGTCGAACGCATCTCGGGCGACACCCTGATAGCGGCCTCCGGGCTGCCAGTCGGACAGAAGTTTTTTTCCGGCGATATATCGGGCGAAGCGCATTTGACGGGCTTGCCGGGCGCTCCGAAAGGAACAGCGACAATCAACCTGATCAACGGGACGATTGGCGGACAGACCGCGGAAATGGCCGCCGCCAGCCTGGTGTTTGACGGAAATAGCATGCGACTCAATCGCGCCGAG
>Ga0190270_10000654_pt1 | contig 15264 bp, 10 predicted proteins | sample Popmic320T_FD_133748 | JGI IMG/M metagenome (GOLD analysis project Ga0190270, IMG submission 133748) | Populus adjacent soil microbial communities from riparian zone of Weber River, Utah, USA - 320 T | ecosystem: Environmental > Terrestrial > Soil > Riparian zone | place: USA: Utah | collected... | reverse complement strand
CGCTTCAGGATCGCGTAGCCGTAGCTCTCGTCCTCCGCCAGGATCGCAAGCACGAGTGGTGTCGCCGACGCTGCCACGAGGTCCTTGTCGATGTGCAGAGCGCCTCCAGGGGTCGAACTGCTATGCATAGAAGTACAAGGTACACGATATCCCGGAAGGAGACCACCGAAGTCGTCCGTCGCCTAAGGCGCATGCGGCTCAGGCCCCGATCTGAAGCGGCAAAGTGATGCTTTCACTGTGCAAACGGCGTTTGCATTCGCGCCTCGACCCGTGTACTTTCCGCCGAGGCGACGCCGGGGTGGCGTCGCCGGGCCATCAGGGGAGGACACCACATGTTCGGACGCATCGCTCCGGGACCACGTCCCGCGGCGTACCTCATCGCGCTGCTGATCGCGCTCGGCGTCGTAGCCGCCGGGCCTGCCGGCGGCGCCTCCGGCGAGGCGGACCTGGTCCGCGTCGTCGTCCAGTTCGACGAAGCGCCACTCGCCAAGTACCGCGACACGCTGCCGGGGCTGAACGGCGTCCGGCAGGCGCGCACAGCCAAGGGTCACGTCGACGTCAAGGCGCCCGCGAGCCGCGCGTACCTGAAGCACCTCGGCGACAGGCACGCCGCCTTCGAGCAGAAGCTTCGCGACGCGACACCGGACGCGTCCGTCCAGTGGCGCTACGACACCGCCTTCAACGGCATGACCCTCATCGTGCCGCGCGCCCAGCTGGACGCGATCCGGCGGCTTCCCGACGTCGTCTCGGTGACGGAGACGTACGAGCTCGAGCCCGAGCTCGACGAGAGCCGGGCGCTGCTCGGCTTGCAGACGCTCTGGAACGCGCTGCCCGCGAGCCCCCTCGGCGCCGGGAGCGGCGTCCGCGTTGCGCTGATCGATTCCGGCGTCAACGCACAGCATCCGTTCCTCAACGACGCAGGCTTCACCGCGCCCGCCGGCTATCCGAAGGCGCAGCGCGTCTCGGGCGGCCTTCGCACGAACCTGCCCCTCGCGACCTACGCGAGCAACAAGGTCATCGTCGGGAACGTCTACGCCTATCCCGGCAACTCGACGGCGACGCCGTGGGGACCCGGCTCGCTGCACGCGACGCACGTCGCCGGGATCATGGCCGGCAGGAACGGCACCTACAACTACACCTCCGGCGGCACCGTCTTCCCGCTGCAGTTCTCGGGGATGGCACCGGGCGCCTACGTCATGAGCTATCGCCTCGACGGCGACTCGGCCGAGTTCCTGGCCGCGATCGACGATGTCGTCGCCGACCAGGCGGATGCACTGAACATCAGCCTCGGCCACAGCCGCTGGCTCACCACGGATCCAGAGCACGACCCGATCCGCGACGCGCTCGACGCGGCCGTGGATGCGGGCGTGATCGTCGCCGCGTCGTCCGGCAACGCCGGCGCGAACGGCGACACGAGCCTCACGGGCTCCTGGAAGCTGAGCCCGAAGGTGATCACCGTCGCGAACAGCACGCACGCGCGCGTGTTCTCGAACCCGGTCTCCGTGACCGGCCCCGGCACGGTGCCGGCGTCACTGACCTCCCGGGTCGGCGTCGCCGCCGGCGCACCCGCGGCGCCGGTCACGGCCACTATCACCGGCGAGTTCGCCGTCGCACCGGGAGGCATCGACGGCCGGGCCGGCGAGGCCTGCGCGGCCCTGCCCGCGGGGAGCATGACGGGCAAGATCGCGCTCGTCAGCCGCGGCACATGCACCTTCGAGATCAAGAAGAACGTCGTCGTGGCGGCCGGCGCGACCGCGCTGATCGTCCACAACAACAGCCCCGACCCGCCGTCGCCGATGTCGTTCGCCACCGCGGCGCCGCCGTCGGTGATGATCACGCTCAGCGACGGCCGCGCGTTCGTGGCCTGGGCGGCCGCGAATGCGGGCGCCACGGTCAGCATCGGAGCGCCGCTGCAGCGGCTGACCTCAGGCTGGGCGGACGTCGTCGCCGGCTCGAGCAGCCGTGGACCCGCTGCGACGATGGGGATCAAGCCCGACATCGCCGCTCCGGGCACGAGCATCCTCTCGTCGGTCGTCAACGACGAGACGGGAGCCGTCAACCCGGCCGGCCTGTTCGAGCAGCTGAGCGGGACGTCGATGGCGACCCCGCACATCACGGCCCTCGCGGCCCTGACGAAGGCGCTCCACCCGGAGTGGACGCCGGCGCAGGTGAAGAGCGCACTGATGAACACGGCCAGGACGTCGATGTCGCTCGACCTCGAAGGCACGATCCCCGCGCTCGCGAAGCACCGTGGCGCAGGGCGTGTCGACGCTGCTCGCCTCGTCAACCCGCTGCTGACGTTCGACCCGCCGAGCGTGTCCTTCGGGCTCGTCAGCCCGGGCGAGACGAAGCAGGTGACGATCACGGCCACGGACATGCGGAGCGGCGGCGGGAACATCGCGTACGCCGTGAGCACGCGCGCGGTCGTCGGCAGCCCGCAGGTCGCGCTCGCAGCGCAGTCGTTCTCGTCCTCCGCGGACGGGAGCGCCGCGTTCACGGTGAGCCTGTCCACGGCGGGTGCGACCGCCGGTGACTACGAGGGCTTCATCGAGATCGCGGGCGGCGGGCAGACCTACACGATCCCGTACTTCGTCCGCGTGCTCGACCCGGCGGTCTCGAAGGACGTCCTCCTGCTCGACTGGGATCGCAACGTCGGGGTCGACTACCGGCCCGTCTACGAAGCGGCGCTGACCGGCCTCGGCCTCAGCTACGACGTCTTCAACGGCGGCACGCTGACGGCGGGGAATCCCGGCCCGACGTTCGCGCAGCTCCAGAACTACCGCGCGCTCGTCCTCTTCACCGGAAACAACACGGTCAGCTGGGCGAACGGGCACGCGAACGGCTCGTTCCCGATCCAGGACTACCTCGTCGCGGGCGGCAAGCTCGTGATGAGCGGCCAGGATCTGAGCTCGCAGTACGCGTACAACCAGAACACCGGCTCGGACTTCCTCTACAGCCAGATGTCGGGCTGGTTGACCGGGGCGCAGTGGACGGCGTTCCCGGCCTGCGCGCTGACGCGGAGCGACCGCGACTTCTACGGTGCCGGGACGGCGACCCCGCCGGCTCTGCCGCCGAACCCGCCGACGGCACAGCTCGAGACAGTCTTCACGCTCTTCGGGAAGACCGGCGACGTGAGCACGAATGCGGGCGGCAGCGGGGCAGGCAACCAGCGGTTCCCGGATGCGGGCCGCACGATCACGGCAGCCGACCGGTACGCGTGTGAAGAGGTGTACAGCGGCCTCCAGGTGGAGCCGCACGCCCGCGTGCTCGGCAGCTACACCACGACGACGAAGGACGGCGTGGCCGCGTCCCGCCTCACGAACGGCGTCTCGACCGGCGTCGCCGCCGATCCGACGCTGGAGAACCTCGAGCCGCTCGTGACCTGGAACGCAGCCCTGCTCCACGTCGGGCTCGAGGGTCTGAACGCCAACCGCGGCCAGCTGTCGCCGCAGTCGGCGCTCGGGCTTCTGCACGACTTCGTCGCGGACGAGGTCTCGGTCGCGCTCACGCACAAGGTGACCGCCGGCCGGGTCGCATTCACGGCCAAGGCATCGTCGGCACGCGGTGCGGCGATCACGACCTACCGCTGGGACTTCGGCGACGGGTCGCCGGTCGTCGAGACCACCGTCCCGTTCGCCTCCCATGACTACGGGAAGGGGTCGCGTGGGACGTACGACGCCCACGTCCAGGCCGTGAACGAGCTCACGCGTTCCGGCGTCGCCTCGGCGACCGTGACGATCAAGCGGCGGTAACGAGAAGAAGGTCTGGGGAGGGGGCCTCGCCGCCCCCTCCTCAGCCGGTCCAGGGCCCCCGGCGAGCGGTCTCACCTTCGCGAACCCGCGGCCGTTCCCGCGGACGCTCGCCATCGAGCAGCGGCGAGAAGGCGCTCCCGGTCGCTCTCGATGGAATCTCAGCGGTCGTCGCCGCGTAGAGTCGTACCGATGATCCGCTTCGCGCTCAAGAGCCTGGCCGGACGGAAGCTGCGCACGGTCCTGACCGCGCTCGCGATCGTGCTCGGGGTGGCGATGATGAGTGGGGCGTACGTCCTGACGGACACGATCGACAGGGCGTTCGACTCGATCTTCATCGACTCGTACGCCGGCACGGACGCCGTCGTGACCGGGAAGGATGCCGGCTTCGGCTTCGAGGGCGAGTCGGCCGAGGCGCCGCCGATCCCCGAGGAGACGCTGGCCAGCGTGCGGGCGATCCCCGGAGTGGAGGTCGCGACCGGGTCGGTGCAGGACTTCCAGACGAAGCTGCTGCGGCCGGACGGCGAGGCGATCGACACCGGCGGCGCGCCGTCGTTCGCCTTCGGGATCGAGACGGAGCCCGAGTTCGACCGCTTCAACCCGCTCAACCTCGTCGCGGGACGCTGGCCGCACGGCGGCGAGGAGGTGGCGGTCGACGAGGGCGTCGCCGACGACGAGGGCCTCGAGCTCGGCGATCGGATCGGCGTCGCCGCGCTCGGCCCGGCACAGGAGTTCGAGATCGTCGGGATCGCCAAGTACGGCGAGCTGAGCTCGATCGGCGGGACGACGTTCGCGATCTTCGACGTGCCGACGGCCCAGCGGCTGCTCGACAAGGAGGGCCAACTCGACGCGGTTCAGGCGGCCGCGGCGGAGGGCACGACCCCCGAGGAGCTGACGCAGCGGATCCAGGACGGGCTCGGCGACGACGTGACCGTGCGCACGGGAGTCGAGGAGGCGAACGAGCAGTCCAGCGAGATCGCCACCTTCACGACGATCATCCGCTACTTCCTGCTCTCGTTTGCCGGGATCGCGCTCTTCGTCGGCGCTTTCGTCATCTTCAACACGCTCTCGATCACCGTCGCGCAGCGCACGCGGGAGTTCGCCACCCTGCGGACGCTCGGCGCATCGCGGCGGCAGGTGCTCCGGTCCGTGATCCTCGAGGCGCTCGTGATCGGCTTCGGCGCGTCGCTGATCGGCCTCTTCGGCGGCCTCGCTCTCGCCGTCGGGTTGAACGAGCTCTTCAAGGCGCTGAACCTCGACCTACCTCGGACCGACACCGTCTTCGCGACTCGCACGATCGTCGTCTCCCTGCTCGTCGGGACGCTCGTGACGCTCGTCGCCGGCCTCTTCCCGGCGATCCGGGCCACCAGGGTGCCTCCGATCGCGGCAGTGCGCGAGGGCGCGACGCTGCCCCGCGGCCGGTTCGCGCGCTTCACGCCGTACGTCGCAAGCCTCGTCGTCGCGCTCGCCGTGCTCGCTCTCGGCTACGGCACGCTCGCGGACGACATCGCCACCGGCGACCGCTTCGCGCTGCTCGGAGTCGGCGTCCTCGCACTGTTCATCGGGGTCGCGATGCTGTCGTCCCGGCTCGTCCGCCCGCTCGTCCGTGCCGTCGGCATCCCTGCGCGGCGCATGGGCGGGAGCGCCGGCAAGCTGGCCGAGCGGAACGCGCAGCGCAACCCGGGCCGCACCGCCGCGACCGCCGCCGCGCTCATGATCGGGATCGCGCTCGTGACCTTTATCTCCGTCCTCGCCAACGGGCTCCGCGTCTCCAACTCCGACGCGATCGAGCGCCAGATCCAGGCCGACCTGATCGTGACGTCGCAGGACGGCTACTCCGAGTTCCCGGCCGCCGTCGGCACCGCAGCCGCCGGCGCGGCGGGAGTCGAGACGGTCAGCAACGTCCGCCAGGACATCGCGCAGATCGACGGCGACGGCGCGAACCTGACCGGCCTGGACGACCGGGTCGACCAGGTCTACGACTTCCGCTGGGAGGAGGGGTCCGACGCAGTGCTCGCGCAGCTCGGCACGGACGGGGCCGTGCTCCCGAACAACGTCGCCGAGGATCACGGTCTGGCGGTCGGCGACTCCTTCACCGTGCGCTCGACCGGCGGCGAGGCGAAGGACTTCGTCGTGCGCGGCATCTACGAGGGCAGTCCGTTCTACCCCTTGCTCGGCACAGCGAGCGTCTCCCTGGCAGCGTTCGACGAGCTCTACGAGCGTCCCCGCAACCGCTTCACCCTCCTCAAGGTCGAGGACAGCGCGACCGCCGCGAAGCCGGCCGTCGAGAGCGCCCTCGAGGGCTTTCCGGACACGCGCATCCAGACCCGGGAGGAGTGGATCGACAAGGAGGACCAGGAGATCCAGCAGTTTCTCCTCCTGCTCTACGTCCTCCTCGCCCTCTCGGTGATCATCAGCCTGTTCGGGATGGTGAACACGCTCGCGCTGTCCGTCTTCGAGCGGACGCGGGAGCTGGGGATGCTGCGCGCGGTCGGGATGACCCGCCGCCAGACGCGGCGGATGATCCGGCACGAGAGCGTGATCACCGCGCTGATCGGGGCGGCGCTCGGGCTTCCGCTCGGAATCTTCCTGGCGGCGCTCGTGACGAGCGCCCTCGGCCAGTACGACATCCGCTTCGAGCTGCCGATCACGCAGCTGATCGTGCTCGTGGTCGTGGCCGTGTTCGCCGGGCTCCTCGCGGCGATCACACCGGCGCGCAGGGCGGCGAGGCTCGATCCGCTTACCGCGCTGCAGTACGAGTGAGGGACGGCCGCCGGCCGGCCGAGGCGATCCGGCCGGCCGGCTCGTCCTGATGGAGGCTCGTCAGGCGAGGTACGCGCAGAGCTCCGGGGTGATGTCGAGATCCCACGGGCCGGCGACGAACGGGATCGTCTCCGAGCCGTCGGGCGCGACGACGAAGACGATCCGGCCGACCTGGCTCGCGACCGGGCCTTCACCGCGGGCGATGAAGAGCCGCTCGCGCCCCGCGACCGTCTGGGTCTGAGTGCCGTCGGCCGCCCACTCGTTGAAGACAGGCCCGCCGAGCACGGACGAGATCGACTTCCCGTTCGCCGGGTTCGACCACGTGACCGTGAACGCGCGCTCGACGTGCAGCCGCTGGCGGACGAGGTTGCCGCTCTCGTCGAAGTAGTCCCAGGTCGTGAAGACGCCCTCGGAGTGGATGACGACCGGGAATCCGCACGCGGTGATCGTGCGCGTGCTGTCGAAGTCGACGTGCGTGCGCGTGTCGGGCGGGTCGGCGAGGGCCGCCGGGGCGAAGACGGCTGCGGCCGCGAGGGCGGCGGCGAGGAGGCGCATGGTGCTCCTTTCGTCGTGGTCATACGTCAAATGCTATTGACGATATGACGAAAGCGAAGTTAGGAGCGAGACCGCCGGCGGCGGAATGCCTGGTGCGCCGCCCGGTCGGCACAGAGCCGGCAGCAGTAGCGCCGCACGCCGCTTCGCGTCCGGTCGATGAAGACGCAACGGCACGGCCCGGCGTCGCAGCGGCCGAACCGCGGCCAGCGCCCGGCGGCGATCTCCTCGAGCAGCGCCCGGGCGGCGAGCGCGTCGGCGAACTCGTGCACCGGCGCGCCGGGACGGTCGTAGCGGAACTCGGCGCCGCGCGCGTCGCGGGCGAGCCACGGCTGCGCCTTCGCGCCGGCGAGGATCGTGTTCAGCTCCGCCACCGCCGTCTCCTCGTTTGCTGCATCCCACGCACGTGCGAGCCGCTCCCGGAGCCCGCGCAACCAGTCGACGTCCAGTGCCTTGACGGCGCGCGCCGCGTCGGCGAGCCCGTGGCGCCCGAGAAACCGCTGGGCGAAGTCCACGTCTCGGAGGCACTCGGGGTCCGGCTCGAGCTCGTCCCAGGTGTTGAGCAGGCCGACGGCGAAGGCGACGCCGTCACTCGGCTCGAAGGCGGTTCCGGGCATGGCGTCAGTCTAGAGACGTCACACGCTCGGACGCATCGAGCCGATGACTGACAGCTCGCGCCCGTGCGTTCGGGGCGTCGGGTGAGTAGCGTTGGCAGTGATGGTCACTGCGGACGACATCGCGGCGGTCACGATCTTCGCCGCTCTCGACCCCGGCCAGCGCGAGCGGCTCGCTCGTGCCGCCGCCGACATCAGCCTCCTACCGGGCGAGTACGCGGCGGCGGAGGGGAGCGAGCGTGCGCTCTTCGGCCTGCTCGATGGCAGGATCGAGGCGGTCAAGCTCACGGACGGGATCGAGCGCGTCGTCGGCGAGCGGCACGTCGGCGAGGTCTTCGGGGAAGTGCCGATCACGCTCGGCACGGTCTTCCCGGTCGGCTTTCGCGCCGCCGAGAAGTCGCGGGTGATCAGGATCGAGCCCCACGACTACCACGCGGCCGCGGCCTCGGCGCCGGATCTCGGCCGCGAGGTCGGCAGGCTGGCCGGCGACCGGATCAGCGGGGCGGCCGGGCTGCAGGGGCTGGCGGCGGAGCCGCCGCCGCCGCGCGCGATCGTCGTCGGCCATCGTTGGGACGCCTCGTGCACCGAACTCCGCCGTTTCCTGGATCGCAACCAGATCACGTTCCGGTGGGTGACGCCCGATGCGCCGGAAGCCGCCGAGCATTGGGAGGGGCCGCTGCCGGCCGAGGGCGACCTGCCGGCGATCCGGGTCATCGGCGGCAAGACCGCGGTGCAGCCGCAGCTCCGCCGCGTCGCCGAGCTGCTCGGCCTCTCCACCGAGGCCGAGGCGGCCGACTACGACACCGTCATCGTCGGTGCCGGGCCGGCCGGGCTCGCCGCCGCCGTCTACGGAGCCTCGGAGGGGCTGCGGACGATCGTGATCGAGCGGGAGGCGCCCGGCGGCCAGGCCGGAGCGTCCTCGTTAATCGAGAACTACCTCGGCTTTCCGTCCGGCGTCTCCGGCGACGAGCTCGCCAGCCGGGCGCTGCTGCAGGCGCGCAGGCTCGGCGCCGAGATCCTCGTCACCCGGACGATCACCCGGCTCGACGCCGACAACCGCCAGGTGCATCTCGACGGCGGCGACCTCCTCCGCGCGCGCACGATCATCCTCGCCTGCGGCGTCGTCTGGCGGCGCCTGTCGCTCGACGGATTCGACCGGCTCGCCGGCAAGGGCATCGCCTACGGCGCGGCCCGCAGCGACGCCGCGGGAACGCACGGGCTCGACATCCACATCGTCGGCGCGGGCAACTCGTCGGGACAGGCGGCGATGTTCTTCGCCAACCACGCGCGGAGCGTCACGATCCTGTGCCGCGGCTCGGATCTGGAGAAGAGCATGTCGCGCTACCTGATCGACCAGCTCGCGTCGCGCTCGAACATCCAGGTGCTCTTCGACACCAAGGTGGCGGCGGCACACGGCAACGCCTCGCTCGAGTCGATCGACGTCACCAACTCGGCGACCGGCGAGACGACGCGACTCGACTCCGGTGGGTTGTTCATCTTCATCGGGGCCGACGCCGAGACGGCGTGGCTGCCGCCCGAGATCGCGCTCGACCGGCACGGCTTCGTGCTGACGGGAACGGACCTGCGCGATGCCGGTCGCTGGGGGCTCGAGCGGGACCCGTACCTGCTCGAGACGAGCGTTCCGGGGATCTTTGCGAGCGGCGACGTCCGCTCAGGACCGGTGAAACGTGTCGCGGCGGCCGTCGGTGAGGGAAGCATGGCGATCGCGCTCGTGCACCAGTTCCTCCGGGACGCGGGCGTTCAGGCTGTGTCGACGTAGGCGAGGACACCATCGAGCGGCGGCGGCACGCGGCCGAGGTCGAGCGCCTCGACGAGCGGGGCGGCGTAGCGGATCTTCCAGTTGTGGAGCCAGCCGTGCAGCTGCACCTCGAGCGGCTTCGCCCGCTGCGCGGGCTGCTTCCGGTAGGTGCTGAAGGCTCCCAGCTGGCCGCGCGACTCGACGAGCTCGAGCATCCGCTCGGCCCCGAGCGCGCGCACGAGCTCCCCCTCGAGATCGGGATCGCAGGCGAAGAAGCCCTCGATGCCGTGGCCGGCGCGTTCCAGGCGTCGCAGGACGTCACGTTCCTCCGCCACGTCGTAGAGCCCGGCGAGGCGCACGCCGGTCAGCCCGCGGACGGCGCGCTCGATCGCCTGGGCACCCCCGATCGCGAGCACGGCGACCCCTTCGGCGGCGAGATCGCGGCCGCGCCGCGCGGCGAGCGTCTCGAGCGCGATCCGGTCGCTCGGACCCTCGACGAGGACGACGGCATGCTGCGTCATCGGTCCGTGAACCCGAGGATCAGCTGCGCGGCTTCGAGGGGGACGTCCAGCTGCGGGCAGTGGCCGACGCCGTCGAGCTCGACCCAGTCGGCGTGCGGCAGCCGGTCGCGGTAGCCCGCCGCGGCGCGCGGCCACTCGAGGATCCGGTCGTCCATGCCCCAGACGATCCGCAACGGGCACGTGATCCGCTCGACGTCGACATGCCAGCCCTCGCGCCGGGCGAGCTCGATCAGGGCGGCGGCGCTTCCGCAGGCGGCGGCGCCGACCAGCTGATGCGCGAGCAGGTCGGCGGGGAGGTGCTCGTAGCGCACGGTGATGTGCTCGGTCGCCCGCCGGCGGCCGTTCGCCGAGCTCATGATCGCGTCGGCGTGCGGAGCCGCGGCCCGGACGAGCCCTTGCATCTCGGTGAAGAACGCGTGCGTCTCGCGGGGAGCGTCGTCTCCGGCCGCCCAGCCGCCGGACGGAGCGAATGCGACCACGCTCAGCGCGCGCCCGCGCGCGGCGAGGAGCAGCGCCAGGTACCCGCCCATCGAGTTGCCGACGAGGTGGGCCTGCCGGAATCCGGCCTCGTCCATGGCCGCCTCGACGGCGTCCGCCATCGCCGCGTCGCTCACCTCGTCGAGCGGCGGGCCACCCGCGTGGCCGGCCAGCGCCGGCGCCAGGACGTCGTGGCGCCGCTCGAGCTCCGGCAGCACCAGCTCCCACGTCCGCCACGTGTCGGTGAAGCCGTGCAGACAGACGAGCGGCGTGCCGGAGCCGCCGCGATGGGAGGAGGTGAAGGTCGCCGCCAGCTGCTCAGCGCCCGTCGAGGAAGATCGTCCAGGGCCGGATCCGGCCGACGCCCTGGATGTCGCGGTCGCCGCTGCACCAGGGATCCGGGGCCAGCAGCTCCCGCGCCGTCCCTTCGTCGGGGACCCGCATCACGAGCATCGCCCCCGACCCGTCGAGAAACGGACCGCCGAGCGCGATCACGCCACGCTCGAAGAGCCCGTCCATGAACGCCGCGTGCTCCGGCCAGAGCGGCTGCTCGCGCGCACCCTTGCCGGGCACCCACTCCGAGCCGGCAGGCCGGTCGACGACGAAGAGCTGCTCCACCTGCTCGCTCATGCCGGCATTCTCGCCGACGCGTCCCGGTCAGGCTCGGGCGCGGATCGTCAGCGAGCGCCGCCGGTCGTCGGCGTCGATGACGGTGAGCTTGAGGAGGAAGGTGCGGCCCCGGATCAGGTTGCCGGCGCCGACGCGCACCTTGAATACGTACGTGGCGGCGCGCGAAACCCCAGCAGTCGCCGTCGGTCGGGGCTTCGTCATTCGGGTCCCGGCGAGCGTCGTCCCGGCGAGCAGCGTGAGCGGTCGCGCGGATCCGAGCCGCGCCGCGCGCGCCTCGAGCCGGGCGGCGCCGCCGACCGAGAAGCGGACGGAAAGGGTCGCGACGCCGCGTGCCCTCGTTACTCGCGTCGGCGCGCCGACGGCCCGGAGGGCGGGGCGGACCAGCGCAGACCTCGCGATCGTTCGGGGCGGCTCGACGACGGTGATGACGCGAACGGTGTCGTTCCCGGGCTGCGCATCCGCGGGCTGGGACGAGGAGACGGCCGACAGAGCCAGCGTCCCCGGCTCGCGGACGACGGCGTAGACCCTGACGGTCCCGACGAGGTCGCCCGAGAGGTAGTCGAGGTCGCAGGTGAGCGTCGCCGCACCCGTGCAGCCGGGCCCGCGATCGGTCTGGCTGCCGGCGTAGGCGACCTGCGGCGGGAGCTGGACGGAGAGAAACGCGCGCGCGGCCGGGCCGCCGAGGTTCCGGACGCCGATCACGTAGGTGATCGTCTCGCCGACGGCCGGCGCGGTCGGTGTCGCGCTCGCCTGAACGACGAGGTCGGGCGGAGGCGCGCCGCCGGCAGACGCAGGCGGCGGGGCCGAGGGAGTGGGCTGCGGCACCGCCACCGTGAACGCCTGAGTGGCCGCTGTCTTGCCTGCAGCGACGGCCGTGATCGTGCCGGAGCCGACGGTCGCGTCGCGGACGTGGAAGGTCGCGCTGCTCGCGCCGGAGGCGATCGGAACTGCGAGCGTCGACGACCAGGGACCGCCGGGGCCGGTCGAGAGCTCCGCGGCCGGCGAGGACGACGAGAGCGCGACGGCCACGGGGATCCCGGCCGTGTACGGGGTCCCGGCATTCGTCTGCAGCTCGACCGTCAGCGGCGCCGACGGTGAACCCGGCGAGACCGTCTGCTCGGCTGACGTGAACGCGAGTCGGGACGGCTTCCAGGTCCCGAACGTGCGCCAGGCGGACGTGGCGGTGGCGCCGGCGAGGCTCGTCGTGCACCAGGACGCACCGCACGCGGCCTCGGGCACGTCGCCGGAGTCGGCGATCGCGGCGGCGAGCCGGACGAGCACAGCATCGGTCTGGGCGTTGAAGTCCGCCGTCGGGATCCCGGCCAGGTTCCTCGGCGACCAGGAGAAGCCGAAACGGCTGTTTCCCGCGGCGCGCAGGGCATAGGTCTGGGCCGAGACGTAGTCCTGCATCAGCTCGACGGGAACGTCCGTCCAGCCGAACGCCGCGTCGTACCGCCAGGCAGCGTTCGCGAGCGGGCTGTCGAAGTCTCGGAGGAAGCCTCGTGCCGCGTCGGCCGAGGACGGCGCGACGCCGGCGAGCACGCTCTGGTGCTGGAGGTACTCGTTCAGGAGGTCGCGCCGAACATCGCGCGTCGCGCCGGGGACGGCGTAGTGGCGGACGTCGCCGTAGACCTCCTGCGACCAGTCGCTGGCGAACCGGCCGAGGTCGCTCCAGAACGCCGAGTCCTCGCACCAGTCCTGCAGCCGCGCCTGGTAGAGGGAGAGATCGGTCGTCGCCTGGCCGAGCCCCGCGACGAACACCGTCCCGCGCGCGGGCGGGAGGGTGCCGTCGCCGTCGTAGAGGCCGTTGAGGAAGGCCCGCATGTTCGCCCGCGCGTTTCCTGTGCCCTGGCGCACCGCCGAGGAGAGCTCGTTTAGCGCCCAGGTGTCGCCTGCGCTCACGTCGTAGCCCGTGGCCGCCATCCGCCGTCGCGCCTCGACACCGGCCTCGTACCACGAGCTGCCGGTCGCCGCGACCCACGCCGTCCAGCCGGTGACGTTGATCTCGGCGAGCGCGTGAAAGGCCGGCCCGAGGGCGCGGATGCGCCACGCCTCGTCACCCCGCGGCTGCGTCTTGTCGCCAACGGGCGGAATCGAGACGTAGTACTGCCCGCACGCCGACGGGGTCGAAGCCAATCTCGTCGCGAGGCGGCGCCAGTCCGTCGGCGCGTAGAAGACGGCTCGGAGCGGCAGGCACTCGGCGGTCATCAACGACTCGATGCGTGGCCGCTGCACGAGTTCGGACCACAAGTGCTGTGTGTCCGCCGGCGTCAGCGAGGGAACCGGCTGCTGCGCCGCATCGAACGCGGCCGCCGAACCGGCGAGCACCCCGGCGGCGGCGAGGCCGCCGCAGAGCATGAGCAGCCTCCGCAACACGTAACCCCCTCAGGCGTGCGAACAGCGTGCAGAGTAGCCGCACATGGTCGAACTCGAAACCCCTCGCGGGACAGCCCGAGCTCACCTGCATCCGGCGGACGCGCCGCGTGCCGCGCTCGTGCTCGGGCACGGGGCCGGCGGCGGGGTGACGGCGCCCGATCTCGTCGCTGCCACCGCGGCCGCGCTCGCAGTCGACGTCACCGTCGCGCTCGTCGAGCAGCCCTACCGCGTCGCGGGTCGGCGTTCGCCGGCACCGGCGCCTCAGCTCGACACGGCGTGGCTCGCCGTCGTCGAGCAGCTCGGCGCCGGTGCGCTGAGCGGGCTGCCGCTGCTCGTGGGCGGCCGTTCGTCCGGCGCTCGCGTCGCGTGCCGCACAGCCGGCGCAGCCGGCGCTGTGGGAGTGATCTGCCTCGCGTTCCCGCTCCGGCCTCCTGGGCGTGAGTCCGCGCCGAGCCGGCTGCCAGAGCTCGAGGAGGTGACCGTGCCGACCCTCGTCGTCCAGGGCGAGGGCGACCCGTTCGGGATGCCACCGTCCTCGAGGCTGCGGACCGTCGTCGCCGTGCCGGGCAATCACAGCCTCCGCGCCGCCGCGCCCGTGCGGGAGGCGGTGCAGGACTGGCTTTCGCAGCAGCTTTGACTGTGCGAACATATGTTCGTGTCACAGGGCGCGACGATCCTGCACGCCGATCTGGACGCGTTCTTCGCGTCGGTCGAGCAGCGGGACGAGCGGAGCCTGCGCGGGCGGCCGGTGCTCGTCGGCGGAGGCGTCGTGCTCGCAGCGAGCTACGAGGCGAAGGCGTTCGGGGTCAGGACGGCGATGAGCGAGCGCCAGGCGCGCGGCCTCTGCCCGCATGCCGTCGTCGTCAAGCCGCGTTTCTCCGCCTACGTCGAGGCGAGCAAGGCCGTCTTCGAGGTGTTCGACGACACGACGCCGCTCGTCGAGGGCCTCTCGATCGACGAGGCGTTCCTCGACGTGCGCGGGATGGAGCGGGGCTTCGGGACGCCGGTGGAGATCGCCGAGCGCCTCCGGCGCGACGTCGCGGAGCGGGTCGGGCTCCCGATCACGGTCGGCGTCGCCCGGACGAAGTTCCTCGCCAAGGTGGCGAGCGCCGTCGCGAAGCCGGACGGGCTGCTCGTCGTCCCGCCCGACAGGGAGCTCGCGTTCCTGCACCCGCTGCCGGTCGAGCGGCTCTGGGGCGTCGGGCCCGTGACGGCGGCGAAGCTGCGCTCGCGCGGGATCGCGACCGTGCGGCAGGTCGCGCTGCTGCCGGAGTCCGTGCTCGTCTCGATGCTCGGACGCGCGTCGGGGCGCCACCTCCACGCGCTCGCGCACAACCTCGACCCGCGCCCGGTGCGGACGGGACGCCGGCGTGGCTCGATCGGGTCGCAGCGGGCGCTCGGCCGCCGGCCGACCTCGGCCGAGGCCCTCGACTCTGCCGTGATCGGGCTCGTCGACCGTGTCACCAGGCGGCTGCGCGCGGCGGGACGCGTCGGCCGCACGGTCGTGCTGCGGCTGCGGTTCGACGATTTCACTCGGGCGACGCGGTCGCACACGCTGCCGCGGCCGACGGCGCAGACGCACACGATCCTCGCCACCGCGCGGGGGTTGCTCGCCGTCGCGAAGCCCATGGTCGAGCAGCGGGGAGTCACGCTCGTCGGGATCGCGGTCGCCAACCTGGAGAACGACGGGGCGGTGCAGCTGATGCTTCCGCTCGACCGTCGCAACGACGGAGCGCTCGACGCGGCCGTCGACGAGGTGCGCGAGCGCTTCGGCTCCGCCGCACTCACGCGCGCGGTCCTGCTCGGCCGCGGCGAAGGGATCG
>Ga0190270_10000653_pt1 | contig 15275 bp, 19 predicted proteins | sample Popmic320T_FD_133748 | JGI IMG/M metagenome (GOLD analysis project Ga0190270, IMG submission 133748) | Populus adjacent soil microbial communities from riparian zone of Weber River, Utah, USA - 320 T | ecosystem: Environmental > Terrestrial > Soil > Riparian zone | place: USA: Utah | collected... | reverse complement strand
TGAGCACCTTGAGGTGCTGGGAGACGGCCGGCCGGCTGACCGGCAGCAGCGCGGCGAGCTGCCCCACCGGCTGCGGGCCCTCGAGCAGCAGGTCCAGGATCGCCTGCCGTGTGGGGTCCCCCAACACCGTGAGAAGCGTCTTTGCGTTCGTAGCCACTTACCGTAAGTTAGCACTAACGATAAGCGCCTGTCAACGGTCACTTTTTTGCGCCCAACCGTCTCGGAGCTAGTCGGATGGAGTCAGCGACGCCGGTACTGTGCACGCGTGGAGTTCTGGCAGGCGGTGACCATCGGAGTGGTCACGGGCGGCCGATGCAGCCGTCGGTGGCGCGCGGACGAGTACAAGAGACCTGCGGCTGCGTTAACGGAGGAGAGCCTATGATCACCTGCGTCGTTGACTAAACCATCGATCCGGCGAAGATCAGTGAGTTCGAACGCTTCGCCCGACGATGGTTCGAGTTGGTGAACGAGCATGGTGGGACCCACCTCGGCTACTACCTACCCGCCGAGGGTGCCAGCGACAAGGCGTTGGCCTTGTTCAGCTTCCCCAGCCTCGCTGATTATGAGCAGTATCGGCAGCTCTTCGGCCAGCATCCCGACTTCATCGCCGCAGACCGGATCCGGGACGACAGCGGTTGCGTCATCCGCTACGAGCGGACCTTTATGCGCCCGCTGCTCGCCGACAATCGTTAGCCTTCTCCACGGCTCGCTCCGCCCACCGGACTTCACTCAAGCAGATACCCAAACGAGTGCGCGGATTGCGATTGCGCCGGCCACGTGCGCTACGGACCTCAGATCAGGTCCGAGAACGCGTGCCGCCAAGCCATAGGGTGTGAGTGGCCATACGTCCGCTGATCTGCGACGACAGCGTCCAAAAGCCTTCGCTGGTCGGGCTGGCCGGATTCGAACCGGCGACCCCCTTAACCCCAGAACTATGCGTTACGCGCCACCTGCGAAAACAGCGTCAAGCGATGCTGAGAACCGCCACTCGTGTTGCTATTTTCGCTCCATTCGCCCCAAGCCATGTCCACAACGTGTCCCCGCCATGTCCCCGACCCGGGGCGAACGACGCACTCCCCGAGTAAGCCGCCTAGGCGTTGCGCTGATTCAATCGGACTCGAGTCACTTTCGCCCTATGAGAGCTCCGGGTCGAAGTCAGTTGGTCGAGTCCCGACGGTGTGGGAGTGCCCACTCTGATCGATGCCGGCCGTGGGTCGGGAAAGCTGCTATTCGTCGAGGTTGAGGGCGGCGGTGATGGACTCGATCGCGTTCTTGTCGACGGAGTAGAACGTCCAGCGGCCGCGCCGCTCGCCGTGGACGATGCCGGCGTCGGACATGCGTTGCAAGTGGTGCGTGACGGTCGGTTGACTGAGGCCGAGTGGGTCGACCAGGTCGCAGGTGCAGGCCTCGCCGTGCTCGGATACGAGCAGCATTGATAGCAGTCGGAGTCTGGTCGGGTCGGCGAGTGCTTTGAGTCGCTGGGCGAGGTCGGTGGCCTGTTCGGTGTCGAGTCGGCCGGCTCCGAGCGGTTCACAGCACGGTGTCGTCGTTGGATCGATGACGGGGAGGGTTCGTGTTGTCACGTCTCCTATGGTGCCTCACAAATTGATCGCCATCAATCATTGATGTATCTCTATACGTGTGGCAGACTCGGCGGCGTACGACGCATAGACAGGTATCGATTCAGACGAGGAGGCCGCATGTTGACCGTCGATCCCCTGGCCTACGCGCGAAGTCGCCAGGCCGAGTCGACGAGGGCGGCAAACGCCGCCCGGCTGGCCCGGCTCGCCCGATCGGCGCCGCGTCAGGCGTCCCCCAACCATTGGCCAGGATCGCGCTGGCTCACCTCTCATCTCCAGCTCAGGCCGTCGCCGCCGGCGGCCTGTTGCTGCTGATCCGACAAGGAGACGACATGCCGACCGCATCCACCTGGACATCTCGGGTCCAGCTCGCCCTCAACGTCGACGACATCGACCAGGCCGTGGAGTTCTACTCAGCGCTGTTTGACACCAAGCCGGCCAAGCTGCGACCGGGTTATGCCAACTTCGCCATCGACCAGCCACCGCTCAAGCTGATCCTGTTCGAGAACCCCGGCAACGGTGGGTCGCTCAACCACCTGGGCGTCGAGGTGCCGACGACCGACGACGTCGACGCCACCCAACGCCGACTTTCCGAGCACGGCCTAGCGTCGGTCGACGAGCGGGACACGACCTGCTGTTATGCCAAGCAGGACAAGTTCTGGGTCGAGGGCGCTCCCGACAACGCACGCTGGGAGTTCTACACCGTGCTGGCCGACGACCAAGCCGAGCTCGAAGGTCAGACGACATCGACCGGCGCGGCGTGCTGCACCGACGAGGCCACTGCCGCGAGCAGCGACGGATGCTGCGGATGAGCGCGACGCCGCCCTTCCTGGCGCTGGATTCGTGATGCACGACGCGGTCATCGTGGGCGGCGGCCAGTCCGGGTTGGCCGCCGCCCGGGCCCTGCATGGGCGTGGTCTTCAGCCGGTCGTCGTTGAGGCCGGACCGGAACCGGTCGGGTCCTGGCCGCTCTACTACGACAGCCTGGCCGCCTTCTCTCCGGTTGAGTACAGCTCGATGCCCGGCCTGCGATTTCCCGGCGAACCGGACCACTACCCGCACCGCGACGAGGTTGTCGACTACCTCCGCACCTATGCCGACCGGCTCGACGTCGACATCCGCACCAATACCCGCGTGACCTCGGTCGAAAACGACGGTGCCGGCGGCTTCCTGGTCCACACCACCGCCGGCGACGAGCTGCAGGCTGCTGCGGTGGTGGCCGCGAGCGGCTCGTTCGCCACCCCGCACCTTCCGGCGATCCCCGGGCGGGACGAGTTCGGCGGACGAGTGTTGCACGTGGCCGACTACCGCAACCCGAAGCCGCATACCGGCGAGACGATCGTGGTCGTCGGGGCCGGAAACTCCGCGGTCCAGGTCGGCTACGAGCTCGCCGACGTCGCCCGCGTCACGCTCGCCACCCGCCACCCGATCACCTTCGAGCCGCAACGCCGGGAGGGTCGCGACATCCACTACTGGCTCGCCGTCAGTGGCTTCGACGACCTCCCGCCGGAATGGCTGGCCCAGCTCGTGCCCACCACACTCGTGGTCGACTGCGGCGACTACCGCCACGCTCTCGAATCCGGCCGGCTCGCCCAGCGCCGCATGTTCACCCGGTTCGACCGCGACGGCGTGGTCTGGGCCGACGGCACCACCGAAGCCGTCGACACCGTGCTGTTGGCCACCGGCTACCGGCCCAGCCTCGACTACCTCCAACCCCTCGGCGGCGCGCTCGCCGACGGCATGCCCCTCCACAGCGGCGGCCTATCCACCACCCAGCGCGGCCTGGCCTATGTCGGGCTGGAGTTCCAACGCTCCTTCGCCTCCAACACGCTCCGCGGCGCCCACCGCGACGCCGACCACATCGCCGCACCACTCGCCGCCCACATCCGAGGCGCGGCCGCCATGGTCGGCCTATAGGCCGATCGATCCTGCCGTCCACGTGCGGCCAGCGCTCGTTCCGGGAGCGCGTTGACGCGGACCTCTTTGGTCAGTCATTATTGAGTCAATGGATGTTGAGAGGTCATCGAAGGTACGGTCGCGGGCGCGTGTGCATGCCGCGCTCGGTGAGCCGGCCCGACTGGCGATCGTGGACCGGCTCGTGGTCGGCGACGCGGCGCCCGTGGAGCTCGGCCGCGAGCTGGGCATGGCGAGCAACCTGTTGGCGCACCACCTCAAGCTGCTCGAGGAGGCGGGGCTGCTTGAGAGGGTCCGCTCCGAGGGCGACCACCGACGCCGCTATCTGAGGCTGCGGCCCGATGCGTTGGACCATCTGGTGCCGGCCGTGCCCCTGACTGCGCCGCGGGTGATGTTCGTGTGCACCCACAACTCCGCGCGCTCCCAGCTCGCCGCTGCCCTTTGGGCACAACATAGCCGCGTCCCCGCCGCGTCGGCCGGTACCAAGCCCGCCGACCGCGTCCATCCGCTCGCCGTCGATGTCGCCCGTCGGCACCGACTCCCACTATCCCGACGGACCCAGACCGCGCACGTCGACGACATGCTCCACGGCGACGACCTCGTCGTCGCCGTGTGCGATAACGCCCACGAAGAACTCGGTGACCGTGCACCCGACCGGCTGCACTGGTCAGTCCCCGACCCGGCCCGCGACCCCTCCGACGAGGTGTTCGACCAGGTCTTCCGCGACATCGCCGACCATGTCGACCGACTCGCACCAGCCGTCCGACACCCCGGAGATTCCGATGACTGAAACCCAAGACCACCGCGACCCAGACCTGAGCATCGACCAACAGCTCGCCCTGCGCAGCGCCGCCACCCACCTACAAGCCGAGTTCGCCGGGATCTTCGGCACCGAGACCATCGAGCGCTTCCTGCGCTCCAGTTATGACCAGTTCGCGACCGCCAACGCGATCCCCAACTTCCTCCCCTTACTGGCCGAACGGTTCGCGCGCCAGCGTTTACACGCACTCGCCCGCGTCGAAGGCCACCACGACGGCAAACCCGTCGTGTTGTTCCTGTGCGTGCACAACGCCGGCCGAAGCCAAATGGCACTCGGCTTCTTCCAACATCTGGCCGGCAACCAGGCCGTCGCCTGGTCCGGCGGCACCGAACCCGGGCCCGAGATCAACCCGGCAGCGATCGCCGCGATGCGCGAACGGGGTATCGACATCACCGCCGAGTTCCCCAAACCCTGGACCGAAGAAATCATCCGCGCCGCCGACGTCGTCGTCACCATGGGCTGCGGCGATTCCTGCCCGCTCTACCCCGGCAAGCGTTATCTCGACTGGGAGCTCGACGACCCCGCCGACAAGACCCTCGACGACGTCCGCCCCATCCGCGACGAGGTCGAACGCCGAGTCCGTCACCTTCTCGACGAACTCCATATCCTCGCTACCTAGATCACGGGAACTCGGACCGTCATCGCCGCACGGGTTATGCGGGCTTGGCGGCACGCACGATGGCCGAGGTCAGGCCGCCGCCGGCGTCGACGGTCGGTGTGATGCGGATGTTGGTGAAGCCGGTCGCCTCGAGAAGGTCGTGGTACTCGCGAGCGGTCAGCGTTCCGACCACACAGCCGACCTGCTGTTCGGCCGCTGCGCGCTGAGCAGGATCGAGGCCCTCGGCGGCGATGACGTCGCTGACCCCAAATCTGCCGCCCGGCCTGAGGACGCGGTACGCCTCGGTGATCACCCGAGGCTTGTCGGTGGACAGGTTGATCACGCAGTTGGAGATGACCACGTCGACCCGCGCATCGTCCAACGGGAGGTCTTCGATGCGGCCTAGCAGGAACTCGACGTTGTCCACCCCGGCCTTGGCCGCGTGGGAACGTGCCAGCTCGACCATGTCCGTCGTGGCGTCCACACCGAACGCCTTGCCCGACGGACCGACCCGGCGGGCCGACAGCAAGACGTCGATCCCACCACCCGAACCGAGGTCAAGCACGGTCTCGCCGGGCTGCAAGTCCGCGACCGCGACCGGGTTGCCGCAGCCCAGGCTTGCGCGCACCGCACCGTCGGGCAGGACGTCGGTTTCGTCGTAGGCGACCGAGCCGAAGGAGCCGTCGGCGAACGCGTCCGGGTCGCAATCGACGGCGCCGCGGCCGTCCCGCACGGCGCGAGCCAGACCGCCGTACCGCTCGAGCACCTCTTCATGAGTCCGAACCTGATGCGAAACCTCGTTCATGACAACCTCCTCGACCCGTCAACGCCCGGGCACGGCGGGTACCGGTTTACCCATCACGACATCGGCCGCGGTTGGGAAGCACTCGACGCACTCGTCATTGATCCGATACCAGCTGGCCGTCCCGACGTGCTCCACCAAGACGAACCCGGATGCCGCCAGCACCTTCAAGTGCTGCGACACCGTGGACTGACCCACGTCGACCGCGGCCACGATCTGACCCACCGTCATCGCCTCCCCAGAACGCGCCAGCAGCGACACGATCTGGATCCGGGTCCCATCAGCCAAAGCCTTGAACCACGACGCGTACTCACTCGCCGTCGCCCGCTCCAGCGGCCTTATCTCATTCATCGTTAATCGACGATAGACGATCAAGCCAATAAGCACAAGCGGTCAAACTGCCAGCTCAGTCAAGTGGGTTTGGGGACACGCTTGACCCCCAGATCGGAGGAGTATGCACGACCTGCGAAACAGCAACCAGAGAGCCAGAAAACCGTCTCCCCCTCCCCCATATTTCGCACCACTCGCCCGTTTCTGGTCCCAACCTGTCCCCACTGGTCCCCAAGCTGGCGACGCCCGCGGTCCGCGCGGCGGGCCGCTATGCCCTAGATGGTCAGCAGACGGTCGAAGAAGTCGCGGTAGCGCCGCAGGGCCAACCGCAGCTCCTCGGTATCGGGCTCAGCATCGCTCCACTGCCCCTCAAGGTGTCGGCGCTGTTCCTCGAAGGTGGCGTAGAGCTCCTCCAGCACGTCACCGACGATGCTGTCGGCGTCCTTTACCGCGCTCCGTGGGTCATCGACGAACCCCTGCTGGATCACCTCCCAACGAGACCTGAAGCCCACGGCCGCGCCATGGGAGGCCAGGTGCTCGCCGCCCCCGTCGTTTCGCCGTTACCCAAGGCCGCGTCATGGGAGGCCAGGTGCTCGCCGCCCGTCGTTTCGGCCTCACCCGAGACGGTTCCCGCCGCGACCGGAGTGGCCTCGGTGGTCGCTTCGGTCTTCGGGGCGTTGTCAGCTGTAGTCATGTGTGCTCCCGATCGTCGCTCGATCCTCGGTCCGCCCCCGGGTCACGCCGCTGGCTCTCGCGCAGCAGCGCGTCGACGAGTTGGCCGTAGGAGGTGACGGCCTGGCGGAGTTGCTCTGTATCGGCGACGCCGGCGGCCTGGGCCACCGCCACTTCGTGCGCCTCGCGGTAGTGCTGAGCCACATCCGGATGGTCGACAGAGATGTCGTCCACCCGGTGCTCGAAGTCGTCGACCGGATAGCCGCTTTCGCGCATGATCTGGACCACAAGCCGGTCTGCCTGCTCGACCGACTCCGCGGGCTGGTCGACGAACCGCAGTCGGATGTCCGCCCACTCCTGGCGATACCGTGTGGCGTCCTGTCCGGTCACCGGCGTGACCTCGAACGCGGAACGGTGTTTCTCCCGGTCCCTCAGATCCTTCTCCGCCTCCCTGCGGTCGGCGGTCCCTTCGAGGGCGCGCTCGTACTCCGGCCCGAACCTCTGCCGCAGCTGGTCCGAGCTCCTCCGTCGGTAGAGCACAGCGGCGGCCACACCGGCGGCCACCACGACGACGATGACGATGACGACAACAATTACCGTGTCCATCGAGCCCTCCATTCTCGGCCTTCGTGGTACCCACCTGCTCCCTCTTCAATCGGCACCCGGCATGTGGTCCTCATCGTCGTCCGAGCCAGACCCGTTCGACTCGCCGTCGGCCTGATCGAAGGCGTCCTCGAGGAAGGCCGCGAAGTCGTCCCCGACGACCTCGCCTTGATCGCGGTCTGCGTCCGGTGGCCATTCGGGATAGTGATCCCAGACCAGCCGTTGTCGCAGCGTGGCTCAACCCAGTGCCAGGACCCGCCTCATCAGGGGGATGCTGGGAACCCGGTCGTGACGGATCTTGTCCATGAGCACCTCGACATAGATCGCACGCTCGTCCGGGCCCATCAGCTGCTCGATTAGATCCATCATCGTCGCCGATGGATACCGGTCGCCCTCCACCTTGGTCAGCAGAAGGTCCAGCAGCTCCCCGCGTACGTCGTACTGCTCAGCCGCTTGTGCCATTGCTTTGCTCCTCCCGATTGCCGTTCGCATCCGCGTACCCGAATCGGCCGAGAACACACCTCGCACAGAACCGCCGAAATCGAACATCTTGGCAGATCAGATCGACCCTGCTCTGCTCCACTGCGAGGGCATGAACCCTCGATGCCAGGGGTACTGGACGCCGTACACCCGTTATGAGGCCGATGGAGGGAGACGACATGGGGTACGGGCTGGGCGACGCGCTCTGGCAATCGGGCTCATCCTCGCCCTCGCGGTGCGGACTCGGTCGAAGCGATTGACCTCACGATGATCGGGTGGATTCTGGCGGGCGCCTGTGCGCTGGTGGCGCCCGAGACTAGCCGAGGGCAAACGGGGAAGGAGCGCGTGGACAAGCCGAATCCCAAAGACCGAGGCCATTCGGGTCGCCATCGAATGCCTGACCCTATGGATGGAGCCGGGACCCGAAGCCCGAGTTGACACGGTCCGAGGCGCCTCGACGGGAATCGAGCCCCAGCGGCCCGGTGCGTCGCCCGGTGGGCTGCCGTGATGCACGTTCGGTGACCACACCTTCACCCTGCGGCCAATCCTGAGGCCGGAATGCACGAGGAACCCGCCCGTACGTTGAAACATGCGTTCGATCGGGTACGCCCAGATGTAGCCCACAAGAGGAGTCGGTCAGGATGCCCTCGTTCAATGTCGACCTGCCCGACGACTTGGCCGAGCAGGTCAGGGCGCGGGAACTCTCGGTCTCGGCCATCTGCGCACGCGCACTGAGGGATGAGATTTCGCATTTGCAGACGATCGAGCAAGCCGTGGGGATCATCGTTCAGGTCGGCGAGCCCGCTTTGGACATCGGCTTCAGCGGACGCTGGCTCGTCGAGCCCGACAGGGACAAAACCCGAGCTGGCCCGGATGAGGGTGCCTACTGGGGCGTGGCGCTGACCAAGCGAGCCCGAATCGCGGTCTACCGAGCGCACGTGAACAAGCCAGCGTCGCTCTCCGACTACGACACCCTCGACAACGCGACCGCCGATGAAGTCCCAGAGGAAATCATCGCCTTTGCGAAGGCTGCACTCGGTGAAGCACACGTTATTTGGCGTGACATCTGAACCCCATCGACCCACGGCGGGCCTCGGAGTGATCCGAGCGGGGCCGGGTCGCCGAGGACGGGGTCACCTAGGGAAGACTCCGCCGGCCGCGACGCACTGGAGGCTCTACTACGCCACACCGTGAGGTAGCGATTCGTCCCAGGCGCCCGCCCGAGCCTTGCCGTGCTCGTAGCCATGGTCGGCGGGGACTCAGACCACCGGTGTCGGCTCAACGAGCCTCAGGGCGATGCGGTCTCGAGCCCTAGCAGCACCCGAGCAGCACGAACGCTCAGGCGGCGCACGCAGCCAAGACTAAGGACTCGATGAGAGCGGGCAACGTGAGCTGCACAAGCGACCGCCGTTGGAACTGTGTGCGGGTAGAAACCAGGCTCAGCGGAGCTTGCCTCTGCCGCCCGATCAGCCCTGATTCGCGTGGTTGAGGACATGTGTCTTTACGGCTCCCGTTACCTTCTTCGGGCCCTCAGGTTGGGGTGCAGGCCAGCGGCTTCGGCATGACTCATGGCTCCTGCTCTTGATGATCACAGAGGTGCTGTCACCGGGTCGCAGGACGCACGTGACCGCTTATAGGGACATGGCCCCGCGACTGGATGCCTGCTCGTAACGTGGCTGCCGGCGCTCGCGTCCGAGGCTGGTCTGCTCGTGACGAGAGAGGGAAACCAGTTTGTCCAAGCCAAGCCTCGCCCGGGGATCAGCCGAGGTTGACTTCGCGGTGTTCTGCGGCATCGACGTCGCCCGCGAGATCCATCACGCCATCGCCCTGGACCAGTACGGGCACCGACTTGTCGACCGTCCACTACCCAACGCTGAGCCAGACCTGGTCGCCCTGTTCCAGGACCTTGAAGCCCATGGCCGAGTACTTATCGTCGTTGACCAGCTCGCCTCGATCGGAGCGTTGGCGATCGCTGTGGCTCGTGCACGAGGGATCACAGTGGCCTATCTGCCGGGACTGGCGATGCGACGGATCGCAGATCTGTATCCCGGCGAAACCAAGACCGATGCCCGCGACGCCTACGTCATTGCCGACGCTGCACGCACCCTGCCCCATGCCCTGCGTCGGGTCGGCCCGGACGAGCAGACCACCGTCGAACTCAGTGTTCTGGCTGGCTATGACGCCGACCTCGCGGCCGAGTCCACACGCCTGACCAACCGGCTTCATGACGCGCTCCTGCACGTTCACCCAGCCCTGGAACGCCTGCTGGGCCGGCACTTCCGGTGTCGCGGCGTCCTCGCACTACTCGCCGCCACCGGCACCCCAGATTCGATAGCCGCCCTTGGCAAGCGCAAGATCCACGCGCTGGTCGCGACCGGTTCACCACGGATGGCTCACACTCTGCCAGCAAAAATCCTCGCCACAATCGACGAGCAGAGCGTCACGATCCCGGCCACCGACCAGTACGGCCGCGTCATCCGCGGGCTGGCTAGCCAGCTGCTGACCGTGCTGGAACAGCGCGACACGCTGCGCACCGAGCTCGAGAACCTCCTGGCCAGCCACCCGCTGGCCGAGATCCTCACCTCCATGCCCGGCGTCGGCCCACGCACCGCGATCGAGTTGCTCCGCACCGTCGGTGACGGATCCACCTTCGCCAGCGCGGCCCACCTCGCCTCCTACGCCGGTCTGGCCCCCACCACCCGCCAATCCGGACGCACAATCAAGGGCGAGCGCCTGGCCCGCCGCGGGAACCGGGCGCTCCGAGGCGCCCTCTACCTCTCCGCGTTCGCCAGCCTCAAGCACCCGCCCAGCCGGACCTACTACGACCGCAAACGGGCCGAAGGCAAGACCCACACAGCCGCGCGACCTGCCTTGCCCGCCGACGAGTAGACGTCATCTACGCCATGATCCGCGACCGCCAGAGCTACCAACTCGACCACCCCACCATCGAGGGAAAGGCGCTACCGGCTACTTGACGAACCTCATAGGGACACCTCTGTTGTCAACTGGCGGTTTCGAGGGGTTGGTTGGCTGTGGTCTTCCGAGGTCCCGATCGGGGTTGTAGCGTCGTTGGCGCCACACCTCGCCACAGCACCCGGCGGTCCGCAAACCGAAATAGAGCCACACCAACAGCTGGTGGGCAGCCGCAAAGAGAGCATCCCGCCGAACACCTCGACCGAGTCTGGCCCGACACCGGCCCTACCGGAATCCTCTAGTAGCCGCGAACGATGATGCCCTCCGGTCGTCACGCTGGCGCAGAGTCGCATCTCCATTGTCCTCCAGAGCCTGTCCCCGTGCGCGAGTGTGTGCCACACGACCCGCGTGGCGGCCGCAATAAGGCAGCCGACGCGATGCCTGCCGTTATGGGCGGCGGAGGTAGTACTCCGTGAACTCTCGGCAGCGTCCTTCGCTGTCGAACCGCATCACGAAGCAGTTCTCGTAGGTGCGAGCAACGGGACCGCCGGGCTCGTCGTGGTACCACGAGGTGCCAGTGGCTACCACGGTGTCGCCGTCAACGGCGACCGGCGAGTACTCGGCCCCGTAGGTGCCCGGCGCGTCGCGGGTAGACCCGTCGGCCACCTCCAGCTCACCGAGCCAGGATGCGACGACGGCATCCCGACCGACAATCGGCTCATCAAATGGGTGGTACCGGTAGAAGATGTCCTCGCTGAACAGCCCCGAGACGTCGGCCCGATCGTAGGAGTTCCACGCGTCGACATACCGGTCGAGCCAGCTCTGAGCAGTCCTATGGTCCATCGGCACACTTTAGGCCGCTTCTAGCTCTCTGGGAGAGCGCACAAAGAGGCCGCGAGCGCCAGCTTGGCTCTGCGCAAGTGGGTGCGTCACTCCGCCGCGTGCGGGACTCGGGTGGCGTCTTAGCCTCGGAGGGTTCTGATGCCTCGCTGCGTTGGCGGCGAGCGTGGCTGGTCGAAGCACTCGCGGGCATCTGTCGCCGGGCTTGGCAGAGCAGGCGGGAGGCGAACCCCGCATCGCCCGGTTTGGAGATGCGGGTGCCCCCCGGTTGAGGAGCCACTGCCCTTCGGGGTGGGGAGCGGACCTCGTGGTGTCCGCTCCCCACCCGGGTCGGTGTCAGTCGGTTTGGTCGGCTTCGTCACTGGCGCTCACGCTTGTGCGCTGGGCCTGCGTGTCGTGCCGCACCGACTCTGCTATTCGCTCCAGAGCGCGATGGTCATGCCGACCACACTCCGGTCTGCGCGGTGGATTGCGCCCAGTCGGTGACGTCGCGGGGAGCTCGGCCGAGGATCTCCTGGACACCGTCGGAGACGTACTCCGAACGGTGGTTGCGGATCACAGTGAACAGATCGCGAACCGCCTCCGCGTCCTCCTTGGTGAGCCCGAAGCCGGTCATCTCGGCGATGTGCTCGTCTAGGTCGAGCTCGACGAACCGGATGGAGCGGCCGGTCGCGGTGTCAGTTCCGCCGCGACCTCGGTCATGGTGAGGCTGCGCGGTCCGGCCGACGTGAACGTCTGGCCGGTGTGTCGCTCGTCCAGCAGAGCGGCAGCCATCACGTCGCCAACGTCGTCGGTATCGATCCATGGACACGACTCCGGAGGCGTTCGGGCGCTTCAGACGCGTTGCCGGCGAGTCCTGCGACCAATCTGCCAGAGCCTCGCCGGGTGATCGCTCATGTCGCTGTCTGGGGTGAAAGACCGACGGGCTGGGTGCCGCTGGGTGTAGTCGGGTCTCTCCAGAAGGACGGCAGGGGTGTCCACTGGCTGACGTGTCCCCTCGACGCCCGGTCCTTGGTGGCGGATGTCCTGCCACTCTCGGGCGGCCCTGCCTCTTGACGCGTCGGACCCACGGAGGTTGGCTGGATCCCCGGGCTTGTGTTCCGCCGCCCGATTCCTAGGAAAGGGGCGCGCGCCATGACGCGTTGCTTCAAGCCGTTCGTGGGTTTGGGCGCGGGCGTGGGGATCGCCTCGCTGGTCTTCGCGAGCCTCGCGGTCAGCACACCGCACGCCGCGGCGCAGGACTGGAGTCAGTGCCTGGAGGGTTCCCGGGACACCCAGGAGGTCTTCGAGCGCGCGGCCCGGGCGAGTGGCGTCCCCGAAGACCTGCTCCTCGCCGTGGGCTACCTGAGCTCGCGGTGGAGCCAGAACGACGGCGCGCCGAGCACATCAAGTGGGTACGGCGTCATGCACCTGACCGACTTCGCCGTGGGCCGCTCCGGTGGCGCTGCGAAGGGTGACATCGGCCGCGGTGCCGACCGGGCTGGAACTCTGCGGCTTGCCGCCGACCTGACAGACTTCGTCCCCGCGCAGCTGCGCGCCGACCACGTGGCGAACATCTGCGGCGGCGCGGCCGTGCTGGCGTCGTACCAGCCGGGCACCACCTCGCAGCGGCCCGGTGACTGGACGAAGGCGGTGGCGAGCTACGCGGGGACGGCTGAGAAGGCAACGATGGTGCAGTACACCGGCCAGGTCTTCGACGTGCTGCGCAGCGGCGCCGCGGAGACCACGGACCTCGGTGACACAGTGACGCTGGCGCCACGAGCGGGTGCCCAGCCCGACCGCGCCGGGCTGGAGGCGGCGGGCGCGCTCGAGCCGGGCATCGACGAGCTGGAGTGCCCCGACACGATCGAGTGCGAGGCCATCGAGGCGCTTTACGTGCAGACCGACCCCACCAACCCCCGTGCCTACGTCAACTACGACCTCGCCGACCGTGAGAACGATGTGACCATCGACTACCTGGTCGTGCACGACACCGAGTGCGACTACGACGACTGCGTCCGCCTCATCCAGACGCCCGACCGCTTCGTGTCCTGGCAGTACACGATCCGGTCCGCCGACGGGCATGTCGCCCAGCACGTCGCGAACCACAACGTGGCCGCGCACGCCGGTAACTGGTACATCAACATGCACTCGATCGGTTTCGAGCACGAGGGGTTCGCCGCGGGTCAGGGCCTCTGGTACACCGACGCGCTCTACCGCTCGTCCGCCGAGCTCGGGAAGTACCTCGCCGCGAAGTACGGCTTCGACATCGACCGGGCCCACGTTGTCGGCCACGAGGAGTTCCAGTCGTCCAACTACAAGTGGGACCCGGGCCCGTACTGGGACTGGGAGCGGTACATGGAGCTCCTCGGCGCACCGATCCGCCCCCAGGGGAAGGGTCGCAGCCAGATCGTCACGGTGAAGCCAGGCTATGAGGACAACCAGCACGCGATGGAATGTCCCGTCGACCCCAAGGACCCCGCCAGCGCGCGCGTGCCCTGCCCACCCGCCGGGACCAGCTTCGTCTACATGCACACCGCCCCGAGTGAGTCCGCACCCCTCGTCGGTGGCGACGACTACGACGTCGAGGAGCGCGACAGCCACGCCGTCGCCGGTCACAAGCTGTTCGTCGAGGATGTCCAGGGCGAGTGGATCAAGACCTGGTGGGACGGTGCCGAGGCCTGGCTGCACAACCCCGACGACGACGAGGTGGTCGTACCGGCCACGGGCGAGTACGTCACCCCGAAGGGCGACACGCCGGTCACGGTCTACGCCCGGGCCTACCCCGAGCAGGCGGCATACGCCGGGACCCCGGTGCCCTACCAGGGTCAGCCGACACTCGACTCGATCACGCTCAAGCCGGGCCAGGAGTACGTGCTGGCCGACAAGTCGGTCCCGACCGACTACTACCGGGCCACGTCCTACTACAACCAGCTGCCCGGCGACGGTACGGTGATCCGCGGCCAGGAGAAGTACTACCAGATCTGGGTTGGCCACCGGTTCGGCTACGTCAAGGTGCCGGACGTCAACGTGCTCACATCGGGACGCCACCGCTGACGACCACACGGACCTTTCCGACGCAAGAGCCGACCACGCCCCACGGATCCGTTTCGGATCCGTACCGGTCAATGGAGGGTGGGCCGGTAGATGAGCTCTTGGATGTGGCCGTCGAGCGTCCGGCTCTCGATCAGCTCGAGGTCGAAGTCGGCCGCACCCTGGAAGATCGGGTCCGCACCCGTCTGAGCCGAGATCACAGGAAAGACCGACACCTGCACGCGGTCCACTAGGCCGGCGGCCATCAGGGCCCAGTTCAACGACAGGCTGCCATGCGAGCGCAACGGCACCTCGGACTCCTGCTTGAGCCGCGCGACGACGTCGACGGCGTCACCGCGGATGATGGTCGCGTCCGGCCAGTCGAGCGGTTCTTCCAGTGTGCTCGACACCACCGTTGTCGGCATGCTCCTCATCCGGGCGTCACTGGGTCAAGTGCCTCGGATTGTTCGGTGCTCTGCCCCAGCATCTGCATGAATTGTCGAAACGTGTTGGCGCCGAGGAGCATCCGCTGGTCCGCGCCATACATGGCGAGGCGGCGCTCGAGAAACTCGGGGCCTTGCTTGCCCCAATAGCCGCCCCAGTCGGCGTCGGGCCCGAAAGAGCCGTAGCCGTCGAGGGTGGAAAAGACGTCGAAGGTGTAGGTGGTGGTCATGATGCTCTCCTCGAGGTCGGTTGATCGGTGGTGTGGCC
>Ga0190270_10000652_pt1 | contig 15294 bp, 15 predicted proteins | sample Popmic320T_FD_133748 | JGI IMG/M metagenome (GOLD analysis project Ga0190270, IMG submission 133748) | Populus adjacent soil microbial communities from riparian zone of Weber River, Utah, USA - 320 T | ecosystem: Environmental > Terrestrial > Soil > Riparian zone | place: USA: Utah | collected... | reverse complement strand
AGTTTTCCGGTGATTTTGTCGGCAGGGTCACACCCGTTCCCATCCCGAACACGGAAGTTAAGCCTGCTGGAGCCGATGGTACTGCGCGGGTAACTGCGTGGGAGAGTAGGAAGTCGCCGGGATTATTTAAAGAAAGCCCGCTCGAGTAATTCGAGCGGGCTTTTTTGCTTTCGACCGGGCTTGTTGTTTTGCTCTCTCTGAGATTTCTCTTTGAGATCTGAGATTTGAGATTTGAGATTTGAGATTTAAGATTTGAGATCTGCGCTCTGAGATCCAAATCTGAAGATCTTCTCCTAAGCGAGGCCCTTTCAACCGAAAGACCAACGAAGCCATCCACCGTTAATGCGCCCGTGTGATCACGCCTTCAAACCAAACCTGCGCCGGCGGCGTGAGCCCGTTGCACGGAGTTAGATTACTCGTGATGTGAAACCGCCCGTTCCCGGTTGCGCCCGCGTGGCCTCCAGTTCCGCCGGCGACGCGAAAGGGAACACCGTGCGCGTTTGTGGCCACGCAGGTAACAGGGTCGATCGTTTGCACGAACGGGTCTCCCTCAATAAAGACCTGATCGCCGCTCTGAACATAGGTGTCGATGGCTTTTAAGTCGAAGACGAGATTGGTAGTGGTGTTAGTGCACGCGGTAAAGACTGCCGTGTTAAAGCCGCCCTCCGTGTCAATTCCTGAGCCGGTGAATGACAGCTCGATATTTTCGGGAAACGCCCCACACCGAGCGACATTTGGACCGGCGCCTGCCAGATTAAAGGTTGAGCCGCCCTTATAATGAGGGTTCGTGAGATCGTCCGGCGGGACGGCTGCTTCCGAACGGCTTCCGCGAACGAGGCCCCCCAGGACCATCAGACCTACCAATGCTACCAACGTGAATGTGAGTCGGGTTTTCATTTTTTGTTACCTTTCAAGTGAGTGTGAGTGCTTGGGGCCTTCATGTGACGAAGCCTGGTTAATTTCAGTCTCCGACCCCGCTTGTTTGCTTTTATCCGGCGCCCCTGCCAGTTCATCTAATAAGGCGTAGGACTCAACGGAAAACTATCATCACGTGGCAATGTTTTTTGAGAATCTACTAACGAGCAGGCGTTGAGAGCTTCCGTGATCCTCCGCAGGGACACACCCCATTCCCATCCCGAACACGGAACTTAAGCCCGCTTCCCACCCCAGCGGCGCTGCGCCGCTGGGGACCCCGGTGCTGGAGCCGATGGTACTGTGCGGGTAATCGCGACGCGTCGGGATGGGAGAGTAGGAAGTCGCCGGGATTATTTAAGGAGCCCGCTCGAGTAATTCGAGCGGGCTTTTTGCTGTCAGCTTCTCTGCCAGTTTGGTTATGGACAAGCCGGCGCCTCAACGTTGATGCGCTTCGCCTGCACCGTCCCGCAAAAGGACTGAACCAAATTCCCGCCAATGAACACGTCGGTCTGAAAAGGGCCGCTGAATGTGTCCGTCTGCTGATCGAGGTTTATGGTTGCCCGGACTTTCACAGTGCCCAGAGCAGTTCCTTGATTGCTCAAGAAGTGAACGAAGGTGACGCCGAACTGCTGACCTCCGGTCTTAACCCACGTACCATGCCCTGTGCTCAAATTGGGATCTGGATCAGAGTTGATAATGCCTCCGCCACCGGTAAACGTCGCCAGGTCTACAATCGGAGCCCCTCCATCCGGCGTCACGGTGATCTCCCAGGAGCCTTCCAACTGCGGGGCTGATCCTCCCGCGACGGCGTTCGACTGTGTGCCTGTGAAGGCAATGAGAGTTGCGAGCATCGTGGCGACTACCAAAGCTGCGAGTGTTTTCTTGATTGTCATGATCTTTTTCTCCTCTGGTTTTTTTCAAATGTTGAGTAACGACGATTTTCGTTTGGTCCAGCGTTGGTCTGTCTGTCCTTAGCTAATCGTTGGCTGCGTTTCCGGCCTCTGCTAGAATCGACCCCACACGTTTTGAACCTGCGCCATGGTCTAATCCCTCGACGCCGTGCAGCTTGCGCGTGAGCTGTTCCGAAAGTCCTTAACCTGCGCCGAATTTTTTCCGAATCTTCCGAGTTGCGGGAATGTCAGAACAAAAGCGAGAGACTTACGAGTTTGATAATTTTCTGCTGGACCTGCCGAATCGGGAACTGCTCCGGGATGGCATTGCGGTAGCGCTGCCCGCGAAAGCTTTTGACATGCTGGTCGTGCTGATTGAGAACGGCGGGCGGCTGGTAGGAAAGGACGATCTGTTCAGCCGCGTGTGGCCCGATCAGATTGTCGAGGAATCGAACCTGACAGTTCAGGTCTCGGCTATTCGGAAAGCGCTGGGTGAGCGGAAAGAGAATCCGCACTACATCACCACAGTGCCGGGACACGGCTATCGCTTCACGGGAAACTTGAAGCGATCGCGCCCACCGGACAATAGGGCTTCACCAGCCCGAATCAAATCAATCGCTGTGTTGCCCTTCAAGCCACTGGTAGCCAGCGAGCGAGATGAATCGTTAGAGCTGGGCATGGCCGATACCCTGATTACCAGGCTCAGTCTCATCGGGCAACTAACTGTTCGTCCAACCAGCGCCGTGCGCCAGTACACAAAGCTTGAAGATGAAGCGGCGAAGGCGGGTCGAGAATTGATGGTAGATGCGGTTTTGGATGGCAGTATCCAAAAAGCCGGCGACCGGGTCAGGGTCGGTGTGCGACTCGTCAGCGTAGAACAGGGACAGACTCTGTGGACAGAGCAGTTCGACGAAACGTTTCTGAACATCTTCACGGTGCAGGACGCAATCTCTCGCAAAGTTGCGGGAGCATTGGCGGTGAAGTTGGGCGTCGAGGAAAGGGCCCGTCTAGGTAAACGCGATACGTACAGTTCCGAAGCCTATGAGCTCTATCTAAAAGGCCGATACTTCTGGAATAAATTCACCCCTGAGGACCATCAAAAAGCGACCGGATATTTTAATCAAGCGATCGCGAGAGACCCCGATTACGCGGTGGCTTATGCGGGTTTGGCTGATACTTACGGGGCATCAGCGACTAATGGCTGGTTGCGTCCGAACGAGGCCTATCCCAAAGCAAAGCTGACTGTCCAGAAAGCGCTCAGTCTGGACGACACGCTCGCCGAAGCACACTCGAATTTGGGAGCGCTCTTTATGTTCTATGACTTTGATTGGGTGAGCGCCGAGCGAGAATACAGGCGCGCCATCGAACTGAATCCTGACTACGAGGGAACTTACGAAGTGTATTCTTATCTGTTGTGCGCTCTCGGGCGGCAGGACGAGGGCATTGAGAAGGCCCGGCGAGGTCTGGAAGCTAATCCATTATCAAGCTCGCTGGGCAATGATCTGGGATTAGCATATTACCTGGCGCGCCGTTACGACGAGGCAATCAAGCAGTTTCAGAAGACGCTCGAAATGGAACCGAATCGTGCGGAATCACTGTCGGGACTGGGGACGGTTTACAAGCAGAAGGACATGTATGAACAAGCTATCAACGAATATCAAAAAGCGATCGAATCATCGGGGAGAACATCGCCAATTTTGGCGCAACTTGGACACGCCTACGCGATGTCAGGCAAGAGAAAAGGGGCCATCAGGATACTCGGTGAATTAAGAGAGCTGTCCAAACTGAGCTTTAGGGAATCGTACGACCTGGCGATCCTGTACACCGGACTCGGCGATTGGGACAAGGCTTTTGAGCAACTCAACAAGGCGTATGAGGAAAGGAGTGGCTGGATAATTAACCTTAAAGTGGAACCACAATTTGAGGCTCTCCAGGCTGATCCACGTTGCGCGTCACTTCTCAGCCGCCTCAACCTGCAGCTGTGAATGTCGCCGGGTAACAGCCTCCGTAACAGATTTACTTTAGTCTTGCCTGCAAAAAACTCTAGAAGTATCTTGCAGCACCCAGAACCTGGGTGAACCAACGGTTGAAATTTGGAGGACCAATGAAAAACTCCCCACGACCAAAATTGTCAACGTCCCTCGTTAGCTGCCTGCTTCTGACCCTTTTCCTCTTTGAATTCTATCCCCGCGCTAACGCGCAAGGCGGAAGGGTCAAGGCCCTCGTAGGTGGCACGTTGATCGATGGCTTTGGCAGCAAGCCGATACGCAACAGCGTAATTATCATCGACGGGGAGCGGATTAAGGCGGTGGGCCAGGTGGGCTCGCTCGCAATCCCAACGGGCGCGGAGGTTATCCCCACTGAAGGCATGACGGTTTTGCCCGGCCTTTGGGACATGCACGTCCACCTGATGATCAACGGTCACAGCGACTACGGTCATTGGGACAAAACCTATCCGCCACAAATGGAAAAAGTAATCATGCCCGCCTCAGCCAGGCAGTTACTCATGGCGGGTGTGACGAGTGCGCGCGATCTGGGTGGGCCGCTGCAGGCAAGCATCGCAGTCCGTGAGCGGATTAAGAAAGGTGAAATCCCGGGTCCGACGCTATATGTCTCGGGACCCTTCATTCAACACGAGCCGTATCCCGGCACCGAATATGTTCGTTGGGGCGTGAAAGGCGCGCCTGACGCACGTGCGAAAGTGCGCACCCTGGCTGAAGCCGGAGTCGATGTCATCAAACTGATCGATCAGGATCAGATGACGATGGAAGAAGTTGCGGCGGTGGTGGATGAAGCCCATAAGCGAAAGCTCCCCGTCGTAGCGCATTCGCATCGACCGGAAGAAATTCGTCGCGGCCTTCTCGCCGGCGTTGATTGTTTCGAACATACAGGCCTGGCCGCGGCGCCCGAATATCCGCCGGATGTCATCGGAATGCTTCGTGAACGCACGGCCAAGATGAGTCTGGGTCCGCTGTTTTGGACACCGACCGTGCAGGGCCTGTTGAATTACGAATACGTTCGCGACAATCCGGAGCAACTGGACGATCCTTCATGGCAAGTTGGTATGCCCCAGACGATCATCGATGACATCAAAGCCTCACTAAAATATCCCCATCGGCTTGGCTACTACCAAATCACACCACTGCGGCGTCCCACGCTCAATCGAAAAATTCACCAGTTGTCGGAGTCGGGTGTGGTGCTTCTGATCGGAACAGACAGCGGCATTCCAATGAACTTCCACAGCCAAACAACCTGGCGCGAGTTGGATGCCTGGGTCAACGAATTCAAGATCGATCCGATGGTCGCGATTCGCGCCGCCACCTACTGGCCTTCAGTCGCGATGAAAGTCTCAGATCAGGTTGGGACTGTGAGTGAAGGGAAGTATGCGGACATCATCGCGGTCCGCGGCGACGTGCTGCGACATATCAACCTTTTACAGAACGTGGATATAGTCATCAAACACGGGGTCCGCCATAAATGATATTTCATTGTCGATTTTTTAGTTCTGTCACTTTAGTTCTTAGCCCAAGTACACCTTGGTGCAAGGCATCCTGTAACTCGGTTCTGTCCCTCGGTGTCGTAACGCAGGTCGGATTAGATATCAACTCCTCGATGCTGACCAATTCACTAAGCCAATATCGAAGCGTGATCTGATTGCGGTTATCAATTTCAAACGTCCATTCGCCAGGCTTGTGTTGTGCGAGGTAATTGCCTACTGAATGATGGACGAACCGCAATCCTTCTTCTTCACCAATGCACGAGAGCAACGCTTGGACAAGCTGATGAAAATTCACTTGGGTGGTGGCGTGTTTGCCACGGATTATTTCCCCGAAGTCCGACCGCTTGTATTCTGGTCGCAACCAATCATTGAGTTCTGATTGACTGTTCATCATAGATCTTTCTTACGTCGCCTCTTCAATCAACTCCATTTCCTTTTGCACAAGCTGATTCACCACCTCTCAAATCTTCTTTCCCGTTCTTCTGCGCCAGGCGCTCGACTCGCGCTTGAAGCTTGGGATCGAGATAAATCGGTAGACGCAGCTCGGCGCCCTTCCGGTAAAAATTTCCTCGTTCAGCTTTCGAAAAGTCGTATTCGCGTTTCATGCCTAATTCGCGATTCTTCAAGCGTGGTTGGTTTCTTCGTCTCATGTGGATACTGACAACGCGACACCTTCTAAATACAGGGTGTCCGGGCTAATGTCTTGACCATGCGGCCATTGGACGGTGCCAAAAGCGATCCTTACCTGCTTGAAATAATCGAGGTTTTTCAGTTCACGGAAAACTTCATAATCAAGGTAGGGCTTGGCATCGAACTTTCTTACACTGCCATCCTTAAACTCAAGGTCAAGAGAGAAATCGTCATTAGGTGTTACTTCGATAACTTTGTTCATCGCTATTCTTCCTACCTCAGCGGCTCGATCTTAAATATTGGCTGGCCATTGTCAAAGAGCCTGTAAAACTCCAAGGTTCAACCAGCCTCTTCGCCCGGCAACGGCAATTCACAGCACACTCCAAAGCCAAAGCGTCAGAAACAAACCATAGAACAGCGCGAGTGTGACCAGCGCGCAGCGACGCCACATGGGCGGTCGCAGCTCGACCGGCAGCAGGCGTGTATTGACGTAGAGCAAGTGAAGCGAACTGATGATGAAGACGATGCCGGCCATGTTTGCGCTCACTGCCAGAAGCACGATCGGCTGCGACAAACGCAGCGCCACGATGCCCCACAATGAAACCATCGTGAGCACGCCGTAGTAGATCACTCGAACGTCGCCGCTGCGCCACCCGCGTATGCGTTTGCTGCCGGTCCAAAGCATATCTGTGACCGCGCGCGTCATGCCCTCGAGTATATCGAGCTGTGTCTTAAATAAAATCCAGACACCGAGGACTGCAATCACGCCACCGAAGATGGCGCCCTTTTGTGTGGAGACAGCCTGGGCCAGCGCGGCAGCAATGCCGAGACCGCGAATGTCGCTGCCAGACGGAATGAACGTGACATAGAGCAGCGCCGGCAGCATCATGCCCAGAACAGCGCCTACGAAATATACGCACCACTGGTCCACACGCACGATCCGCCACCAGCCTACCCAGCGATCGAGTGCCGCGGATGTCGGTAGAAACGTACTGCCAGAGTGCGCGAGCGCAACTTTCTTCCCACCGACTGCCGCTGGAATGTAGCCGACTGCGCTACTCATCCCGTATCCCTTATCGCGTGCCCAGTTGCTCAGCGTAAGATTTACGACGCCACCGCCGCCGGCGTATCCTGCGAAGGCGCCGAGCAGGAAGTAGTCCGCGCCTGGGGGGATAAGTTGGAATGAGCCGCTTCTCACATCAAAAGCCATAAAGCCGGCAAGAGCGGCGCCCCAGGTGGAGAGGGGAACAAAGAGCAGAGCCAGCGAGCCCATTCCGCCAAGTATCAGGACGACCAGGATCCAATTCAGATACTCGAGCGTGCGCTCAATGCGGCGCCCAATTAGCAGGATGATTCCGCACATGAGAAAGAGACCGACACCAATGCCATAGACCAGATTGGCGTCGGCCGCGCCAGGAAGCCTCTTTGCAAACAGAAAGAAAACGGCGCCCGCCGCAGCGCCAGCCCAGCCGGGCCACCCCATTTGCAGAAAGTAGAGGATTGAATAGAACCATGCCCAGAACGTTGCGTGCGGACGTGTACGCATGAAACCTGTGAAGATAGGTTCGCCTGTCGCCAGCGTGTAGCGCATCAGCTCGACGTTGAGCAGCGTCTGCAGCAAAGCTGCGACTCCCACCACCCAGAGCAGGGAAAGGCCGTATTTCACGAAAGCCGCAGGCCCGAGCAGGAACTCACCGCTTCCGATCGAGACTCCGAGAATAATTACACCGGGCCCGATGGCGCTAAACCAGCCCAGTCCATGAGGTGTTGGAGCAGGGGGCAGCTCAGCGATTTTCCAGGGGTCCAGGCCGGTCTGCGCTTCGGGCGCCTGCGAGGTGTTGGATTCAGGTTCTGAGGACACTTTGGTCATGGCTGGCTTTCCTCAAAGGTCATGCGGCCAAGCCGCAGCGGAGATGACCTCATGGCTTTTTTAGGTCAGTCGAATGACTCAAACAAGGAGGAAAAACCGACCTTATTGTCAGTTCTGGCAACGTCCAGGCGATTAGAAAACTCGAACCCAAGCTTGATAGGCGGCCATAGTAGCAGATTACCAAACCGGGCTTGCCGGATGTTAAGCTGGCCGTAGTAATTTTTGGTGCCGTCAGTTTGCTGAGCGTAGTTCAGAGTTCAAGCTTTAGCGTGTGTCTTTCGCGGCGAAGAGCAACCTGACGGTTGAACTCTAAACTACATTAAGCAAACCAATGGTTGCGTCGTTTTGACCATGTCACTGGAAACCTACTTTCGATCTCTCTCATACGCGATGATCGCCGCGGCAACTCTGGCGCTCTTGCTAGCCGGAGGCCTGCATGTCGTTCTCGCGATCCTGTTTTACGCCGCCATGGTGGTGGCCTGGAAGCTTGAAGGGACCAGGTGGCAGTTGTCGGAACGCACGGGCCTGGTCATTGTGCTGCTTTCGATTCCGTTGTTCATACTGGATTGGTACTACCAGAAGTCTACCGGCGAGCCCGAGGGAAGACTGGGCGTGAACGCCCTGGCCCATCTCATTATCTTTCTTGCCGTGGTGAAGCTCTTACAAGTTAAGAAAAATCGCGACTGGGTTTTTCTCTACCTGATTTCATTTTTCTCGATCCTCCTGGCAGCCGGCCTGAGCCTCAGTCCTGTGTTTCTTGCAAGCTTGACTCTCTACCTGCTGTTTGGTCTCTCGACAATTATTGCGTTCGAGATCCAGAAGTCCAAACAGTCTGTCGCGCCCAGCGAAACGCGACTACTGGTCGCTCCCGATTCGCGTATTTTCAAAAACTCTTCACGACGAAGTAAGCGAAACGTAGAAGCCAGTCGCTTGCCATGGGTGGCCGTGGTCCTGTTGGTGCTTATCTTTGTCCTGGCTCTGCCTCTTTTTCTGATCGCTCCCCGCACGGGCGCCTCGATGCTTTCCCGTAGCGGCGGAGGCCTTACAAACCTGATCGGTTTCTCAGAGACCGTTTCGCTGGGCGAGATTGGCAGCCTCAAAAAAGACAATGCTGTGGTCATGCACATCCGTCTGGATGAACAGCGCCTGGGACAGGATCTGAGGTGGCGCGGGGTGGCCCTCGATGAGTTCAACGGAAGGGCCTGGAAAAAATCTTCTGTCGCGCGTGGCGCGGCTGAGAAGAAGAATGACAAGGGCCTGATTCCTGTCAGCACTACGGAAGCACTCGATCGACTTACAACCCAGACAGTTTTTTTGGAAGCAATAGAAACGCCGGTTATCTTCGCGGCTTCGCGGCCGGTTGCCATCCGAAGTGATTTTCCCTCGCTATGGGTAGATGGAGAAGGTTCGGTGCAACGTCGTCGAGTTGGTCTTGGCCGCGTAATGTATAACGCCCTGTCCGATATGACGCGTCCGGACATGTCCGTGTTGCGAAGCGACGATCAACTCGATCCGGCTGCATTCGAACGTTATAAGCAATTGCCGGCGAGGCTCGACCCCAGGATTGAAGCCCGCACCAACGCTATAGTGGTGAACGCGCAGGCCCGCAACAGGTACGACATTGCGAAGGCGATCGAGTCGCAGCTGCAAATAGATTATGGTTACAGCCTGGAAATGAAAGCCACTGGTTCGGACCCGCTTGCCGACTTCCTCTTTAATGTTAAGGCCGGCCATTGCGAATACTTTTCAACAGCTATGGCGGTCATGCTCAGGACACGTGGAATCCCTGCCAGGGTCGTAAACGGTTTTCTGCCCGGCGAATATAACGACGCAGCCGGCGCTTACACCGTGAGACAGAGCGATGCGCATTCGTGGGTGGAGGTTTACTTTCCCGAAAGCCGGGCGTGGGTGACGTTTGATCCCACGCCCCTCGCCGGAAGAACTGAGCCCGTGAGTCAGGGGCTTACCGCGCAGTTAGGAAAGTATGCGGAGGCGTTTGAGTTGTTTTGGTTTCAATACGTCGTTGGCTACGATCAACAGGAGCAGCGTTCGCTTGCCGCTTCTCTCAACAGCCAACTTTTTTCTTTCCGTCATTCGCTGACGCGAACGGTCTCCGGCATCAGCAACAGTGTGGCTGCAAATGGACGTGTTCTGATATTAGCCGGCGCCACAGTCGTGGGAGTGTTTCTGCTCTTTTTTATCGGCGATCGCGTTCGACGTTTTGGGTGGCGGCGTGGATTGACGATCGGCTCCGCTGCGGCTTCCGCCGAGCAATCAAGCGTAGTGTTCTTTGAAAAGCTGATGGTTTTGTTAGCTCGTCGAGGAATGCAGCGAGATTCTCATCTGACGCCGTTGGAGTTTGCCGGTAGTTTGGATTTCCACGCCGCCCTGAAAATCACGCGTGCATACAACCGCGTGAGATTTGGTGGACAGAAGTTGTCGCCTGCGGAGCTAAGAGAAATTGAGCAGACTCTGAATGAACTTGAAGGAGCTACCCAGCAATGAATGGCGAAGTGGAGAACACCGTGGTTTCGGGCCGGCGGCTTATAGTTCTTGCTGCTGTAAGTTTCGCGCTTCTCAGCACATTCTGAACCAATGGGTGGAAGGCGTTGAGGAGGGGGACGTTTGTGCCGGCAGCGTGAAAACAAAGTGACGCGTTGTTTTGCTTCGTGAGATTTCGTGTGATTCGTGGATCGCCTGCTTACGATGGACGATAGGGTCCACGAATCACACTAAGCTGCACGAAATACAAATTTTCGTGTACAGCCAACCCGGAAAGGTGGGTTTCGTTGAACTTTAATTGGCCGCGATTGCGCCACGATTTGAAGAAAGTCTTCGTTTCGGTGCTTCTCTGCGCCGCCGCAGTTCCGGCCGCACACGGTAAGCCAAAGTCCGATACGAAACAATTACTGGAGCGCGCTCGCCAGAAGTACTACAACCTTAGACGGTCAGGTCTTATCGAGTTTCAGGCGGACATCAAACCAAACTGGAAATTAGTGTTCACGGGTATCGAGCCAAACCCCACCGCGATGAAAGTGTTTGAAGGGCTGCATTTTTCGGTGGCGCTCGATTCCGGGAGCAAGTTACGAGTTAACCACTATGCAGATGTGGCTCCCTCGGATCCTCAATCGGCGGAACGCAACGAGAGGATTTTCACAGACATGGACCAGGCTGTCTCAAGATTCCTGGCCACCTGGTCGATGTTCATGCTCACCTCGCCGTTTCCTGAGGTTAATAATGGTTATAAAGAAGTCGCGGACGGGTACCACTTTCTTCACAAGGAGCCTGGCATCGATGTGCTAACGGTTACTGACAAGGATTTCATGATTATTGAGATCAAAGTATCGGGAGCCGGCTTCACTTCATCTCTTCGCCCGGTGCTGGAAAAGACGACGATGGGATTCATCTTAAGAGGCTACGACGCCACGCACGAGAAGTTATCATCAACGCGCAATACCCTCCTGGAGGTCCGGCTTGATTACCAGCAGGTAAAGGGTTTGCAATTGCCGCGGAAGGTCAATGTGAACACCGTCTACGACGGCAAGCCGGCGCAGTTGGAGTATCGCTTCGTTGACTACCAGGTCACAGTCCGCTGACATTTTCGAGAGGTGGAGTAGACTCTAATGTGGCTTTGCACAAAAAGTGATAACCAATAGTAGGAGAATATGAAGAAAGTTGGATTTGTTAGTCTTGGTTGTCCCAAAAACCTCGTCGACAGCGAAGTTATGATGGGCCAGCTGAAAGCCAATGGTTACGAGTTGACCGCGGACGCGAGCGATGCCGACACGGTCGTCGTCAATACCTGCGGTTTTATCGAGTCAGCGAAACAGGAATCAATCGATGCGATTCTCGAGGCCGCAAGGTTAAAGACCGAGGGCAAGGCCCGGAGGCTGATCGTTGCCGGCTGTTTGGTAGAACGCTATCGCGATGAACTCAAGGCTGAAATGCCTGAAGTCGACGCATTCATTGGAACCAGCCAAATCAACGAGATCCTGGCGGTCTGCGATCCGAACATCAATACGCGCTCATTGCCGGTAATCCCGCTCGGCAATCAGAGCGCGACCTATCTCTACGACGAATCGACGCCATGCGTTCTGGCCACACCGAGCCACTATGCTTTTATCAAGATAGCCGAGGGTTGCGACCGGCCGTGTGCGTTCTGTTTTATTCCGCAGATGCGCGGTCATTTCCGTAGTCGCCGCTTTGGTTCCATCGTCGCCGAAGCCCATCAACTCGCCGAAGAAGGAGTCAAAGAACTAATCCTCGTGGCCCAGGACTCGTCGCGGTATGGAGAAGATCTCGGCAAGGACGACGCCCTGGCCCATTTGTTACGCGAGCTGGCGCAGACGAACGGCATCGAGTGGGTGCGGGTGATGTACACCTATCCGACGCATATCAGCGATGGCTTTCTCGACGTTATGGCTGAAGAACCGAAAGCTGTTAAGTATCTCGACATGCCTTTGCAGCACGCTTCGCAGAATGTTTTAAGACTGATGAAACGCGGCGGCAACCGGCAAAGTTTGGAGCGCCTGATTCAACGTGTGCGCGCGCGGGTCCCTGGTATTGGCGTACGCACGACATTTATCACGGGCTTCCCGGGCGAAACAGAAGCGGATTTTGAAGAGCTGCTGACCTTTGTAAGAAACGTGGAATTCGATCGCGTGGGCGTATTCACGTATTCGGACGAGGAAGGAACCCCGGCGTACGATCTGCCGAACAAAGTGGAACCTAAGATTGCAAAACAACGACGCGATCGTTTAATGAAAGAACAGGCGAAGATTGCCAAACGTAAACACAAAACAATGATTGGTAAAGAAGTGCGGGTTATCTTCGAAGGCGAATCTACCGAGAGCGAGCTTCTTTGGCAGGGACGAATGGAAACGCAAGCGCCGGACATCGACGGCTGCGTGCTGATTAACGACGCACCGGAAGGCTTCACACCAGTCGAGGGGGAAATGGTGAACGTGTTGATTACTGAAGCGCAGCAATACGATCTGGTGGGACGGATAGTGGCATAGGACGCAAAGCGGCTGTGCCGCCTGATGTGCGGTGGCGGCTCTGCCCCACCGAAGCCTCAGCCTAATTCGACGGGGCTGCGCCCCAGAATTTGGGGGCCTAGCCCCAAATTAATGAAAGGTAGATTCCGGAAGGTCACAGACCTTCCGCACATCGGGCGGCCGAGCCGCGCTGTAACCTTCACGAGCCCGACACTAATGGCCATCAAAGAATCCAGCGATGAATTGAATCCGACGGTTCTGGCAGCGGAAGTAGTGTCACCTCCGCGGCCTGCGCGTTCGGCGAAAGATTATTTAGCACTGTCAATTGCGACCTGCGGTGTAGGTTATCTGCCGCTGGCGCCGGGCACGTGGGGATCGCTGGTTGGAGTCGGCCTTTATCTTCTGGTGCGCGGCGCCTTGATGAAGATCCTGTTCGACGTTGCAATCGAATTCAGAATCAATCTCTTTCATCTCTTTTACGCAATCATCGCTTTCGAAATGCTGGTTGCGGTTGTGCTGACACTGGTTGGGGTTTGGGCAGCCTCGCGTACGGAACAACTTTCCGGCAAGAAAGATCCGGGCAAGGTGGTCATCGATGAAGTGGCGGGACAATACATTGCGCTGTTAGCCGTGCCCTTCTTAATCGATCCGGCCTGGTGGTCGGTGATTCTGGCGTTCATACTTTTTAGATTCTTCGACATCGTTAAGCCGTACCCGGCACGTACGCTTGAATCACTTAAGTCCGGTTTGGGGATAATGGCCGATGACGTCGTCGCCGGTGTCTATGCGGCGATTGGTGTGGCTGTGGTAGTTAGTATTCGCTGGTTAATTCAGGGAGGAATCACATAATGGAATCATCAAAAAAGGAAGACGAAGGCCAGGAGCAGACGGCAGGCGTTGACTCGGATGCTACCAGCAAAGAAACGCTGGACGATCTTGAAGAGACTGAGGCTGATGTAGACTCCGGCAGCTCCAAACCCGATCCAGGTCCATCGCCTGATGGCGCGGTCGACGAGAGCGGCGAGATCGAAGACGCCGGTCCGATGTAAGGAAGGATGAAGCTCAGAGTTCAGGCTTCAGCTTGCTGTCTTTGCCCCGGAGGGGCAAAGATAAGTAAAGACACGTCGAGATTTCCAAACAAGCTCTACAGGGAGTTACGGAAGAACCAAACTGAAGTTTGAACTCTGAACTACGTTTCTCCGAACCACGGAATCACTCCGCGGGCATTAGCGAAATCTGCCAGGCGATGAAAGCGATGAAGCAAAGGATGAAGATGAGGATTACAACCGCAACTGGTTCCATCCCCATGATCTGCTTTCCGCGTCGTCTCTCAGCAACGTCGTTTGACAGATTGAGATTGTCGCTGTCGACAATAATCGCACCCGCCTGCTGAACCGAGACAGCCGCGGTTTTATGCTGCTCTTCCAGCGGCGCAAGCTGTGCGGCATTTTCACGCCTTTCTTTTTTACGGTCGACTCTATGTTCCATCAGATACTTGAACGGTTTGTTCATATCCATTCCACTTTCTTCAGATACCAATAAAGCGCCAGGCCCACTCCCGCCATCGAAAGAAGCGCGAAGACATAACCGTAGCGCCACGTGAGCTCCGGCATGAAAGTAAAGTTCATGCCGTAGATACCGGCAATCAAAGTAACCGACATCAGGATAGTAGCGATTGAAGTCAGCCGTTTCATGATCTTGTTCATCCGATTGCCTGACACAGACAGATAGGCGTCCATCGTTGAGCTGAGCATGTCACGCAAAGTATCAATCGTATCGGCCACGCGGATGAGGTGGTCATATACGTCCTGGAAATAAATGTGAATCTCCCGGGGGAAGATTGGCTGTTCGCGTCGCAGCATCGTGTTGAAAACATCGCGAAGGGGAGTAATCGAGCGGCGCAGGTAAAGGAGTTTTTTCTTGACGCCGAAAATCTCTTCGATAACTTCGGCCCGCCATTCACCGAAGATTGAATCCTCGAGACTGTCCATATGCTCGCTCACCAGGTCCAGGAGGGGCAGGTAGTCATCCACAATTGCATCGATGAGAAGATATGCGAGGAGTCCGGCTCCGTGATCCGCTTGATCAAGCCATTCGTGCCAAAGTCGCGTGGCCGTGTCGATGGCGCGAATCGGGCGGCTATGCACCGTGACCAGGTAGTTCTTGCCGAGAAAGATATTAAGCTCACGCAACTCGAGCCGGTCGTTGGGCCCAGCCAGTTGGGCTTCGTAGAGGACAATAAAATAGTATCCGGGAAACTCTTCGATCTTCGGACGCTGGTGCTCGTTGCGACAGTCTTCAATTGAGAGCGGGTGAAACCCAAACTCTTCAGCCAGCTCTTCAAAGTCACTGCTGGTCGGATCGCTGACGTCGGCCCAGACAATGTTTCCTTCTACAATGCGCAGCTCACTAATGTCAGCCGACAGGCAGTTTTCTTCAAACGTCCTCGTCTGACTGTTGAGACAAACGGTCCTAATCATTTAACTGGCTCCT
>Ga0190270_10000651_pt1 | contig 15304 bp, 13 predicted proteins | sample Popmic320T_FD_133748 | JGI IMG/M metagenome (GOLD analysis project Ga0190270, IMG submission 133748) | Populus adjacent soil microbial communities from riparian zone of Weber River, Utah, USA - 320 T | ecosystem: Environmental > Terrestrial > Soil > Riparian zone | place: USA: Utah | collected... | reverse complement strand
TACCTCGGCTGGCCGATCTTCATGAAGCCGGCCTACGGCGGCGGCTGGAAGGACGTGTACAAGGTCCACGACCGCGACGAGTTCTTCGCCGCGTACGACCAGACCCGCGACCTCGTGATGATGGCGCAGGAAGCGATCGAGTTCGAGCTCTACTACCGTTGCTACGTCCTCGGCCGCAGCCGCGTGCGCATCATGGCCTACGACCCGAAGGCGCCCTTCCACGAGCGCTACGTGAAGAACCCGCCCCCGATGGATCCCGAGTTCGAGGCGCGCATCAACCGCGACGCCCTCGCGCTCTGCGACGGCCTCGGCTACGACATGAACACCGTCGAGTTCGCGGTGCGCGACGGGATCCCGTACGCGATCGACTTCATGAACTGCGCGCCCGACGCCGACCTCAACTCGGTCGGCCAGGAGAATTTCGACTGGATGGTGCAGAACATGGCCGAGGTGCTGATCGAGATGGTGCGCGACCCGAAGAAGTTCGAGCTGACCGGAAACTGGCCCCAGGTCATGGACGTAACGAAGGACGTAGGCACCCCCGTCGCATAAACTGCTGACCATGCCAGCACCGACGCCGACGTTCACCCTCGGGATCGAGGAAGAGTTCCAGGTCATCGACCCGGCCACGCGCGAGCTCAAGTCGCACATCCAGGAGATGTTCGCCGAGGGGGAGAAGCGGCTGAAGGAAGAGATCAAGCGCGAGATGCACGACGCGGTGATCGAGGTCGGCACGCCGATCTGCCGCGACATCGCCCATGCGCGCCGCGAGATCACCCGCCTGCGCAAGGAGATCATCGGCCTCGCGCGGGAGAACAACCTCTGCATCGCCGCGGCCGGGACGCATCCGATCTCGCACTGGTCCAACGTCCCGATCACCGACGCGGACCGCTACGACCGGATCGTGTACGAGCTGCAGATGCTGGCGCGCGCGAACCTGATCTTCGGCCTGCACGTGCACGTGGCGGTCGAAGATCCGGAGACGCGCATCCAGATCATGAACGCGGCCAGCTACTTCCTCCCGCACATCTTCGCGCTGTCGGTGAACTCGCCGTTCTGGTGCGGCCAGAACACGGGGTGGAAGAGCTATCGGGCCAAGGTATTCGAGCGCTTTCCGCGCACCGGCCTGCCCGATCACTTCGAGCGCCTCAGCGATTACGAGAACTACGTCAACACGCTGGTGCGCACGAACACGATCGACAACCCGAAGAAGATCTGGTGGGACCTCCGTCCGCACCCCTTCTTCCCGACGCTCGAGTACCGCGTCTGCGACGTGCCGATGCGCATCGACGAGACGATCTGCTTCGCGGCGCTGTTCCAGGCGCTGACGGTGAAGCTGTACCGGATCCACTCCCGCAACATGACCTGGCGCATCTACGGGAAGTCGCTGCTGAACGAGAACAAGCAGCGCGCGGCCCGCTTCGGCATCAGCGGAAAGCTGATCGACTTCGGCCGCGGCGAGGAAGTGCAGTTCACCGACCTGCTCGACGAGCTGCTCGAGTTCGTCGACGACGTCGTCGACGAGCTCGGCTCGCGCAAGGAAGTCGAGTACGCGCGGGAGATCGTGAAGCGCGGCACCGGCGCCGACCGCCAGCTGGCTGTTTATGGCGAGCGCAACGACCTGCGGGACGTGGTGGACTACATCGTGAAAGAAACCGAGCACGGGGTCATCTAGCGTTGCAGCGGTACGACATTCACGAGGTCCATCCATTTTTCGAGTACGTCCGTCTCGACGACGACTCGCTGCCGCCGGCGCGGCGCGACCGCATCGACGTCGCGCTGCTCGACATGAACCACTCCTGGCCGAACGTCGGCCACGACGCGCTCGTGCACGTGGTCCTCGACGCCGCGTGCGAGTTGCGCGAGGAGCTCGAGGCAGCCGGCACGAAGGTGCGCGTGCTCTCCTACGACGTCCGCCGCCGCAACGTGGTGCCGGAGTCGCCGAACGGACGGTTCAAGCTGTACATCGGCACCGGCGGCCCCGGCCATCTCGACCCGCGCCTCAACGACGGCAGGCACGAGTGGAGTCAGGGCGTCGAGGAAACGGACGCGTGGGAAGCGCCGCTCTTCCATCTCTTCGACGACATCCTCGCCGACCCGGGCGCGGCGATGATCGCGGTCTGCCATTCATTCGGGCTGGTCTGCCGCTGGACAGGGATCGCGAAGCCCGTCCTGCGCGACGAAAAGAGCAGCGGCATGCCGCTCAACCGCTTGTCGCGCGAGGCGCTGCAGCATCCCTGGTTCGCGCAGTTCGCGCGCGAGCTCCCCGATCGCCAGCACTTCCGCGTGGTCGACAACCGGCTGTTCGACCTGATCCTCGACCAGCCGCACACCAGCGTGCCGATCGCGTTCGAAGCGGCCGGCAGCAGCGCCATGACGATCGTCGAGCTCGCACGCTCCACGGACGGCGAGATGCCGCGCTTCATGGGCGTCAATCACCATCCCGAGATCGTCGACCGCGACCACATCATGCAGGTGCTCGACGAGAAGCGCGCGCACGGCGAGGTGTCGGACCAGTGGTACGAGGAGCGCGCCACCACCATGCGCGACCTCTTCCGCGACGAACAGGAACGCCAGAGCCGCCTCACCTCGCACTACACGCTGGTCGAGCCGCTGCGCTGGCACCTGGCGCGGCTGGTCGCCGAACGGTGACGTGGGAGAGGACGACCGGGAGGCCTCCGGCGGGCCGGCGCGGCCGGCGGCGCTGGTTGGCCAAGCCCATCCGCGCGCTGTACTCGGTGACCGCGTTCGTCCAGAGGGCGTGACGACAGCCTATGGCAACCAGCGCCGCCGGTCGCACCGGCCCGCCGGAGGCCCTTCGTCGTCTCTCCTGCGTCATAATCCGCCGCCGATGCACCCTTCCGGACTGAGCATCGTCACCATCGGCGGCGGGACCGGCCTGTCGACGCTGCTGCGCGGGCTCAAGCGCTACGTCGACGCGGACGGTGGCTGGTCCGTCGCCGCGCTGGGGGCGATCGTCACGGTCACGGATGAAGGGGGGAGCTCCGGCGTCCTGCGCAAGGAGTTCGGGATGCTGCCGCCGGGTGACATCCGCAACTGCATCGTGGCGCTCGCGGAAGAGGAGCAGCTCCTCTCCCAGCTCTTCAACTATCGCTTCGACACCGACTCCGCGCTCAAGGGCCACTCCCTCGGCAATCTGCTGCTGACGGCCATGTGCGAGATCACCGGGAGCTTCGACAACGCCGTCCTCGCGGCGTCGGAAGTCCTCAAGATCCGCGGCGAGATCTACCCCTCCACGCTCAGCGACGTCCGCCTGCGCGCCACGCTCGAAGACGGCACGGTGCTGGTGGGGGAGGTGGCCATCAGCGGCTCGCACATCGGCGAGGAACCGCGTACCGGTGTGCGCCACGCGCGGATCACGCAGCTTGCGCTCGAGCCCGAGGGAGCCGAGCCGACCGCGGACGCCCTCGCGGCGCTGGCGGCGGCGGACCTGATCATCATCGGCCCCGGGTCGCTCTACACGTCCGTGCTGCCGAACCTCGTCATCGGCAAGCTGGCCGAGGCGCTGCGGAATGCAAAAGCGCTGCGGGTGTACATCTGCAACGTCATGACGCAGCCGAACGAAACCGACGATTACACCGCCCAGGACCACCTGCAGGCCATCATCGAGCACGCAGGCCTGGTGGTGGACGTGATGGTGATGAACGGCCGCAGGCCGTCCGACGCCATCGTGGCGAGCTACGCCGCGATGAACCAGGTCCCCGTGGCCTGCGACGCCGACGCGGTACGCACCCTCGGCGTGACGCCGTTCTTCGGCGACATCATTGCAGAGGGGGACTTCGTGCGGCACGACCCGAACGCGCTCGCGCAGACCGTGTTCCAGCTTTACGACCGCTACGGCCGCACGCTCCAGAGGATGAGACGCGACGCATGAACCAGAACCTCGAAGTGATCATCCTTGCCGCCGGCAAGGGCACGCGCATGAAGTCCGCGAAGATCAAGCTCCTCCACCGCGCGGCCGGGCGTCCCATCGTCGACTACGTCCTCGACCTCGCCACCGCCCTCTGTCCCACGCCGCCGGTCATGATCGTCGGACACCAGGGCGCCGACGTACAGCAGTCCGTCGGCGAACGGGCGCGCTATGCGGTGCAGGCGGACCAGCTCGGGACCGGACACGCCGTCCTGCAGGCCGCGCCGCTGCTCGAAGAGCACGGAGTAACGGGCAAACGCATCCTGATCCTCTCCGGCGACGTGCCGCTCACGCGCCCCGAAACGCTGCAACGCCTCCTCGACGAGCACGAACGGAACGGCAACGCGCTGACGCTCCTGACGATGAAGCTCCCCGACCCGGCCATGTACGGCCGCATCGTGCGCGACGAGCACGGCGCGGTCACGCGCATCGTGGAAGCGAAAGACGCCTCCGACGAGCAGAAGCGGATCGACGAGGTGAACGCCGGCATCTACGTTTTCAACGGCGAGCATCTCTTCGACAACCTGCGCAACCTGAAGCCGGAGAACGCGCAGAAGGAGTACTACCTCACCGACCTCCTGGCGGTGATCCGCGATGCGGGAGCCCGCGTCGGCGCGGTGATCGCGAACGATCCGATCGAAGCGTTGGGCGTGAACTCACGCAGCGAGCTCGCGCAGGTGGAGAACGAGATCCAGCGTCGCGTGGTCGAGCAGCTGATGAGCGACGGGGTGACGTTCCGCAACCCTTCCACGGTAGTGATCGACTCCACCGTCACCATCGGCCAGGACACGGTGGTCTATCCGTTCGTCACGCTGGAAGGGACCACGCGCATCGGCAGCGACTGCGTCATCGACCCGGGAGTGCACCTCGTCAACGTCACGGTCGGCAACAACGTGCATCTCAAGACCGGCACGGTCGCGGAGGACGCGGTCATCGAAGACCAGTCGACGGTCGGCCCGTACGCCCACCTGCGGCCCGGCTCGAAGCTCGGCCGGAAAGTGAAGGTCGGCAACTTCGTCGAGACGAAGAAAGCGGTCTTCGGCGCGGGGGCGAAAGCATCCCACCTCTCCTACATCGGCGACGCGGAGATCGGCGCCGACGTCAACATCGGCGCCGGCACCATCACCTGCAACTACGACGGCGTGAGCAAGCACAAGACCATCCTCGAGGACGGCGTCTTCATCGGCTCCGACACCCAGCTCGTGGCCCCGGTGCGCGTAGGCCGCGGCGCCTACGTCGGCGCCGGCTCCACGATCACCAAAGACGTCCCCCCCGACGCCCTCGCCCTCAGCCGCACCCCACAGAAGAACGTGGAAGGGTGGGCGGCCCGGAAGAAGAAAAAGAAGAGCGAGTGACATCACCCCTCGCCACGTATGGAGTGCGGTAACGCCAGTTACCGCTCTGACTGCTTCTGTTCGTGCAGCAATCCAGGGCTGGTGCAATCCCGCGTTGTGGCACGAGCGAAGACTGGACCTGCTCGGCGTTGCAGGACGAACAAAACAGGAAGAGCGGTAACTCGCGTTACCGCACTCCAGAACAGGCGTGGCGCCGGCATTGTGATCGCGACGGACGACCAGCCGCGACGGTTGTCGGAGTAAGCGCGTCGGGGTGCTCGGGGCACTCTTTGCAGCCACGTGAGCGGTGGCCTCCAAGGGTGCAGGGCCGCCGCAGAATGGGGCGAAATGGTGACCTCGGTCCCGCGCTCGTCATGCGCTCCGTGCCGTACGGGTGCAGGGCAGCACGCCACCGCGGTTCTACCGTGCGAGCTCAAAGCGCCCTGCAGACTCCCGGAACGTGACGGTCTCGCCCTTCTTCGCGAGTAGACGTTCGTTCTCACCTTGTGGGTTCTGAAGCACTGGCCCCGGGATCGTGATCACGTATTTCCCATCCTTCATTTCAACGCGTGCGGTTGCCGCCGCACCGCGCGTGAACACGTCCTTATCTTCGGACAACGCGATCTGAAGCTGGCCGAGATCACGAACGCCGCCGTACTCGATTGACCACGCCAGCACGCCGTACGCGTCTTCGCTACCGTGATCCGCAAGGATCAACGTGCGATTCGAGAACGCGAAGAACGTGGGGCGAACGAAGTCGTCGTCGTACAACCTCGGGCTTGCGTGCAAGACGCGGACGTCCCCGGCAACACCGAGAGCCACCAGCTGCGGACCATAGGCCGTTTCTGCTGCTGGTTTTTCGATGACCGCGAGTCTCATCGTTGGCTCGCCGGGCACGCGCCAAAGCGCCGAGACAGACATGCCTCTTCGCACGAGCTCGTCCACGATCGGCGTGGCATCGTCGATTCCTGTTTCAACCTCGACCTCTTGCCCGCTGAGAACAACTCGTCGCGTATTCGGCTGCGAGCCGCGTATCGCTGTGTGCGCGCAACCGGTCAACATCAACACCATGGCGAGCGACGCAGTCCACATCCTCAACACTGCTTGTCTGGCTCGCATGGAACCTTCGTCTTGCCGGGTTGAGCAGTCGACGGGTGGTCACGGAACCACTGTTGAGGATCGACTTGGTGTGCTTTCGTTTCGCCACCGACCATCACGGCGGTGTGAGCGTGCGGGTCTTCGTTTTTCGCGTTGCCGGTATTGCCAACCTCGGCAACATTCGGTTGCCCTTCGACAACTTTATCGCCAACCTTCACACTCGGCTCCCCGTTGAGATGCGAGATGTGGATGAACACGGGTTTCCCGTTCTCGTCATTTGCTCTCTGGATTCGCAGCACGTATCCGCCATCGCCTCCAGCCCAACCACTGTGAATGACGGTACCCGTGACCGGAGCGAACACCGGTGTTCCGCGCGGCGCGCCAATGTCATTGCCGCCGTGCTTCTTCGGAGAGCCATCGGCATTCCTTCGCACCATTCCGAAAAACCCTTTCCGCGGGTTGTTCCGGCTGTTCAGGATCTGGCTGTCGAGGATGTACGACTGCCCCGTCACAGGATTCGTCTCCCGGCCGTCTGGGTCGGTGTTGTTGATCGGGTTGTTCATCGTGTACGAGTAGCGATTTCACGATTGAGACTTCTTCAGATCAGCTCGGCCAGGATCGACGGATAAGAATCGTCCCATGAACGGCGCGTAAAACCGTGCGTGCATGTAGTCGAGCGATTCCGAATCGCGTTCGTGGCCGGTGAACTGCTTCTTCTCCCGCGCGGTCGGGCTGGGAGCGATCTCTTCGCCGAAGGGGTGATAGGTGTGGCGGGAGATTTCGGCGCCGCCGTTTCCGGTGATCAGGCGGGGCGTGCCCAGGTGGTCGAGGTGGAAGTAAAGCGTCTTCGCGGAGTCGGGGACTTCGGCGGCGAGCATCTGGCTGCCGCGGTAGATGTAATCCTCCTGCCACTTCCACTCGCCGTTGCTCTCCTTCGAGAATCGGCGGAGTACCTGGCCTCCACTGTCGCGGATGGTCCAATCCGAGCGAATGATCGCGCCGGTCTGTTCGATCGTGCCGATGCGCTCGTCGTTCGCGGTATAGACGTACGAACGCGTGACTCCGCCAGCGACCGACCTCCGCATCACGTTCAGCGCGTCGTACTCGTACGTCGCACCCTGATACGAAACGAAGTTGCCCGCGCCGTCGTATACGACCGGCGCCGAGACGGAACCGTTGCTCACCGTGGCGAGCCGGTTCGACGCCCCGGTCATGGCGAGCGTGGTCACCCCGCGCCCCGCGGTATTGATCTGCCCGGGATTCTGCGACTTACAACGAGAGGCCGAGCTTGGCGCCGTCAACATAAATCGGCGGTCAAAAAGCCCCAAACGTCTTCATATCCGCAATGCGGACAAGATACCCACTCATGACCCGGGCCGAAACCGTGGTCGCTCGGGCCAAGCGTCTCGCCGCAATTTCTACACGTGAAGAGTTCGAAGTTGTCGCCGCAATGTGGGCAGTTTGACCACTCGCGACCAGCGAGGGAGCCGTGTTCGCCGGCTCCCAGCATCCTACCGCAGTCTCTGCAAGGGACGGATTCACTCTTGTCGGGCTGCGACCGTACACGGGGATGCGACGCCGGCATGGCGCGAACGATCTTCAATGAGTGCTCGAGGTCAGGCCACCAAGTTGCGAACGCATTTTCGAGCCGCTCTGGAGCTAGCGGTGCGGCGACACGGGCATTCAACGACGAAACGAGCCGAAGCGTGTCCTCGAGATCACTGCGTGTGGCTTGAAAAAACTGCGCAAGACGCCCGGTGACCTCTGTCGATTCGACATCGAGAAGGTAGGTGCACCTAAGATTCTGTTGCTCGACCGCCTTTGCGATTGCAACCACCTCGCACTGTAACCACGACGAAGCCTCGTAAATCAGATCTTCTGGGGTCAAGCAAACAACGCCAGCACCTGATGTACTCAACTTCCGGGCTACCTGAGCATACCACCGCGAATCCCTGTCGATGCCCCAAGGCGACATGAACGGTTCCAACTGCTGCACGACTGATGGCAGCCATTCGTAAAGTGCCTCGGCTACTTTCCTGCTGCGCTCTCCCGACCAGCTGAGCAACACTTTCATCACATGTAGAGTAGCTCAATACGGGCGGGGCGATAACAATCGCACATATCCGCCATAGCTTTCCATAACTCGTCGGTCGGCGGTCTTTATCCCTGGGCTCAACCGTCCCCCCCGACGCCCTCGCCCTCAGCCGCACCCCACAGAAGAACGTGGAAGGGTGGGCGGCCCGGAAGAAGAAAAAGAAGAGCGAGTGACATCACCACTCGCCACCGTTATGGAGTGCGGTAACGCCAGTTACCGCTCTGACTGCTTCTGTCCGTGCAGCAATCCCTTGCTGGTGCAATCTCGCGTGGTAGCACGAACGAAGGCTGGACCAGCTCGCGTTACCGCACTCCAGAACAGGCCACATTCGGCTCTCCGTTGCGATGCGAGATGTCGACGAATACGGGTTTCCCGTTCTCGTCATTACTCTCTGGATTCGCAGCACGTAGCCGCCATCGCCTGCAGCCCAGCCACTCTGAATGCGAGAGCGTCGGCTGCGTCAACTGATGGTGACGGCAGCTTCCCCCACGCCCGCGCCCGGCAGCATCGGTTCGGCCTCGCCAGCGGCGTCGGGCCGCTCGTTCGCGCGCAGCCAGACCTCCAGTGCGAGCGCTTTCAGCATCGGCATCAGGTCCCAACCGGCCTGACCGAAACGCGCCCGGCGCAGCGTTTCGACGAGCGCGGCTTCGTCCACCAGGCCGCGCGCCGCCAGTCGGCTGTGATCGAGCAGCGGCGCGAACTCGCCCCAGCACTCGCTCACGGCCCTCAGCATCGTGGCGTTCGGGCCGCGCTTGTCGTTGCGCTCGAAGATGCGCGCGGGGAGATCGCCGCGCAAAGCGCGCCGGTGCAGCGAGCGCGCCATCTGCGGGCGCAGGAACTGGTCGATGGGCACGTTCAGGCAGAAGTCCACCACGCGCCGGTCGAGCAGCGGATAGGCCTGCTCAAAGGGCCGCGAGCCGGTGTCGTACAGCCAAGCCAGCGCGCCGATGCCGGCCTCGACCGCGCACACCTGGCGCCGCCGTCCGGGCGCCAGACGCCGTGGCGTGTCGGCCCGCGCCGCCACGCGCGCGCGCAGGTCGACGCGGGCGACGAAGCCGGCCTCGAGCCAGCCGGGCAAGGGGGGCGTCGGCCCCAGGCGCGTGCGCGCTGCGTACGGCAGCAAGGGCAGCACGCTGCCGCGCCACAGCAGCTTCGGCCACGTCTGGCGCGGGTAAACGGTGCGCGAGGCGGCGCGCCAGCGCAGCAGCGACGAGACCCAGGCGCGCAGCCGTAGCGCGCTCAAGTGCTCGGCCGGCTCGACCGCGATGTCCTGTTCGCTGCGCATGAGGTGGTCGCCGCCGAAGCCGCTCAGCACGCGCTGCGCTCCGTGCCGCTCCAGCGCCGCGCGCACGCAAGCCTGGCGCGCGCGCCATATCTGGAACAGCGAAGGCGCCTCGAACTCCAGCTCGGCGAAGCCCACGCCCAGCGGCGCCTGAGCCTCGTGGATATGAATGGCGGGCCTGCCCGTGTGCGCTTCGACCACCTGCATGAACTCGCTCTCGTCGTCGCCAGCCGCGCGCTCGTACACGTGCGAGAGCGTGACCAGCTCTGGCGCCTCGGCCCGTCCGTCCCGCAACAGGCGATCGGCCAGAACGACGATCGACGACGAGTCGAGGCCGCCGCTCAGGTCGGCGGCGACGGGACGCCGGCCGCGCAGGCGGCAACGTACGGCCTCGACCAGCAGCTCGCGCAGGTGCTCCTCGTATTCCCGATCGTCACGCAGGCACAGCGGCTCGCCGGGTTCGGGGTGCCAGAAGCCCACGGTGCGGGTGACGCCTGGCTCGACGACGAGCGCGTGGCCGGGCGCGACCGCCCGCACCTCCCGCCAAGGCGTGCTTTCGGGCTCGCAGGCGAAGACGAGGAAGCCACCCAGCCAGCGTTCGTCGACTGCGCGCGAGACGCCGGCCGCGCGTCGCACGGCGTGCAGCGACGAGCCCCACAGGAGCCCACCGTCGGCGTGCGCGTAGAATAGCGGCCGGGTGCCCAGGCCGTCGCGCGCCAGCACCAATCGGTGCGTGGCTGCGTCCCATACGGCCAACGCGAAGTCACCCACCAGGCGCGCGAGGGCGTCCAGGCCCCAGCGCTCCCAGGCCGCGAGTACGCAGGCCAGGTCGCCCGTCTCCCTGACCTCGCCGCCGCACGCGCGCCGGAGCTCGTCGCCATTGTCCAGGCGCCCGTCCCAGGCCGCAAGAAGCGGCCCGCGGCGCGCGATCCCGGGGCCGACTCCGTCGTCGCCGTCGACGTCGAGCGGCACGTGGACCAGGCGCACAGCTCCCTGGTGTGCGTAGGCCGGCTGTCCCAGGCCGCAACGCCCCAGGCCGTGCGTGAGCAGGGCCAGCCGCCTGGAGGCGTCCGCCGGGTCGTCGAGCAGTACGCCGCCGCTACCCGCCACGTCAGCAGCGTTCCAGCGCGAGGTAGGTGTGGCGTACAGATTGGCGGTCGTTCAGCACGCGGCCGCCGAGCTCGACCCAAGCGTGGGCGACGAACGGGCGCGGCTGCACGCCGATGACCATCTCGGCCGGCCAGCCCAGCAAGCGCAGCAGCACCAGCGTCGCCGCCGAGCGCTCGAGGCATCTGGCACGTCCCGGCTGCAGCTCGGCCGCGCGGTTGACGGTCGCGGCCAGGGTCCGCGCGGCGGCCAGGTCGCGGCGGCGCGCGGGCCGCGGCAGCCGATGCAGCAGGGCCTGCATCCGCGCGAAGCCCAGCAGGCGGCCGGCACGCTCGACACAGAAGACGAGGCACCAGGCCGCGGGGAGCCACAGACGTGACGGCGTCACGTGGGCCTCCTCTTCCGTAGCGTCGGCGGGCGGCGCCACGGTCGGGCCGTCCGCGTCGCCCGGATAGTCTCGCGACGCGGGCGGGTGGGAGCCGGCGTCGGCCAGCAGACCGGCCTTGCGCGCTTGTGCCATGAAGGCCCCGGCGTCCTGGCGCAGGCGCTCGACGGGCTGGCCGCAGTCCAGCGCCAATCGCTGCAGCACCTCGTCGAGGACCGCGCCGGCGAGCAGCGCGCGCCAGAGCGTCGCGCCCACGGCGTTCAGGGCGATGTAGCGGCCGGAACGCAGGTCGAGGAGCACGCCGATCCCGTCGGCGAACGCGGCGCGCACGTGAGCGGCAGGGCGCAAAGCTCTCGAGTCCATCGGGCTCCTCTCCGCCCGCCGCGCGGGCAGGCAGCGATCGAGTCGCGCCCGATCATCTCCGGAGCGGGCGCGACCCGGGTATGTCGCTGGCCCTACTGGTTTTCGATGTTCCCGTACGCATACGTGCAGATGTCCATCCAGATCCAACTGTCGCCCCCCAACGTGATCCTGCCCGCGTCACCCAGGTCCATCAGTTCAGGCGCTTCGTATTGGTCGGTCATGGCTCGTCTCCTTTCGATTTGCATGAATTACGGCTAAGCTTTTCTACGGCACTGCGCCACACTATGTTGCTGTGCTGGCGCATTGTCAAATTGCGTGCTCGTGTCGCAGAAGTTCGTTCGCAGAAGCTATCGCCTTTCCCGAGGTAAGTCGTGCGCACCCCTCCGACGCCGAATCACGCGTACGACAGCCCAGGACACGACCGCATAAAAGAACGCGCCGAAAGCACCGTAAATGATTACTTCATGAACACCAAGCGCTAAGTAAATGTTTGGGTAGAACCACCGCGCAGGTAGAGTGAAGGATTGCAGCACAGGATCAATGATCCAGAGTACTGGCGCGTCAACAACTCGAAGCATTCGATCTGCTGTAACTGCGAGTCGCGAGGCGTGCAGGCCGTTCTTGACCGACACCATCACCACGACTACGGCCGTGTGTAACAGGGCTACCCTCAATGGCCATCGCAGGTCATTGATCATAGTCGGGCGGCTCCACTTCCTCGTCGCGAAGTTTCTGCTGAAGCGTCGTCCGGTCCTCGGCGTGAATTGAATAGCGGTTCCAGTTTTGCGGCTGCCGGAGCGCTCATTTTGTGGACGACCGGCATGGACGGCGGCGCGTCCGCCGAGACGACAAGCCGCCCCAGCTTGTCGTAAGCGTAAAAGTCGGAGCCGATCGCCCGGATGTTGCCGGAGCCGTCGTACTGGTACGGTCCGAGGCTCCAGTTGGTCGTGGCATTCGTTTGCACCATCCGCGGTGCGACCGGCACGGCTGGGTTGAAGGAAGCTACGCTCGGCGGGACAGGGGGCGCGAGCGACGGTGCGTCCATCGTTGCGACGATCGGATCGCGGCGCATCAGTCCGGCGCCCGAGTCGGACAGGCTGATCATGAAGGAGTCGTTGCTGTCGACCGGCGTCTCGAGCGTACCGCGATACATCGCTGCGAGCCGCCTGGCCACGGCAGCGGGGTCATCGCCCGGACAGAGCACGATCGTGACCCGGTAGGCCGCCGCACCGGCCGGAGCCTGCGCCAGCACAGGCGCCGTCCAAATGAGACTCGACAGCACTGCCACAGCGAGAATGCGTCGAGCCATCGATTCATCGTACACCCGGCACAGTGAGACGTGGCGAATGGGCGCCACTCGCCTCGGGAGGGTTTGTTCGACGTCCGAGCCCACCTGCCATCCCTCTACAGCCCGAAGGGATAAGCGTGAGGGACAGGAGAACGAAGCTCTGACCCCCGGCCCCAGGCCCCGTTCTCCCACCAGGATTCACGCGTGTCCGCTATTACGGGTTCCTCGCCAATCGTGGTCGTACCGCCAACATCGCCAGGGCCCGTGAGCTGATCGGCTCCAAACGACCTCTCCGTTCGCCTCCGCCCATTCCAAATCCCCGACTCTGTCCTCAATGTCGCAAGGGAACGATGCGTCGCCGCTACCTTCGGGAATGCGACCTCTCGTCGCCAGCGACGCGATCAACCCTCGCTTCGCGCTCGCCCAGTGCCACCACCCACCCACCTCCCAGTCATACTTCCCCCAAGAGGCCCGCGGCTTCGTTCAACTGAACTCTTTCTCGCATCCTCCTCAATTCGCAAACACGCCCTCCACCCGCGACGCGCATGCCGAGTCAGGGGAGCTTTGCGTTGGAGGGATGCGGTAAAGAGTCCTATGAGTTAGACCGCACGCCGCACAGATGTAAGTCGATGGCCGCTCGTCCTCCGGAGAATCAGTAATTGACCTTCAGGAGCGCCATCTTGCAGACCCAGCTCGGCTCACTTGTACACAGCTCAACTCTGTAGTGCCGGACGATCGTGTTTCCGGGTGGATCCAGGAACCCCGCAATGAGTGGTGTTCCCTGTTGCGAGGCATTAGTACCGGCCCAATCCGGTGGCTGACTGTATGTCGTGGCCAGTTGTTGGAGGTTAATGTTATTGGACGGTGCACCAGGAAACCATTTGCCCCATTCGTACTTAAAAGTACGATTCCAGTTGAGGTCGCTCTCGTGGACTCCAACCCAATAGGTTGTGGCGCACTGCGTGCTGGCAGCATTCATGGTGACCGCCGATCCGATATTGACGTTGATGGCTCCAGATGGCGGGATCGCTTGACCGTTGATCGAAAAATTTGGTACTGCCGGCGCCTTATTCGCTCCCGTTATTGCGGTGGTGCCACTCTCATAAGTGCTCCATCCGCTGAAGAGCTGACGCCGTTCGAACCTGTACTGCACGTAGTAATTCCCGGGCGCCGCAGAAACATTATTGAACACGTGGCGTGCCCAGCAAGAGGAGCCTTGGAAGCTCCACGTGCCCAAGGAGGCACCGCTGCGAAAAAGTTCAAATGTGATTCGGTAAGGATTTAGACCAAAGCCGCCGGGGCATGATGGCGACGGCGTGGTGGTGCTGTTGACGGCCTGATTGCTAGCATAGGTAACGATAAAATCGACCGCTTTTGGTGAGCCGCAGCTTGTGATCACGCCGCCGTGATAAGCGCCAACGCCAGCATCACGCCATTCTAAAAGATTTCCTGCTACTGCCTGACTCGCCGCGACCATAACAAGAACAAGCTGAACTAATCGAATCCTCACGACGTTGCTCCTCTCAAAAGGGTAGTGAGCTTCGCCGCGAATTCGTTTCATTCGCCCAAGCGTTGGCGCGTATTCCGTGATGATGGCGTACTGCGCGCCGACGTGGACGCACATTTGTGGAAAGCAGGCGCCCCATGACGCGTCCTTCGGACTCAGCGCCCGAGAACAACATCAATGCCTGCAAGAAGAAGCTCGGTCTTTGCGCGCGAGAGCTTTCCGACTCTGTCTGTGAGCGCCGTTTTGTCGAGCGTGACCACTTGCGAGACGTTCGCTACAGAGTCTTTCGGTAGTCCGGTTGTTCCGGCGGAGAGGAGCACGTTACCAGAAGCATCGGCCCAAGCGAGATTGCTGGTTAACGGAACGCAAACGACCGTGGCAATTCTGCTTCGATTTAGCGCGTCGCCCTGCACTACCACCACGGGTCTACGGAAGCCGGGTTCCGATCCTCTCGGCAAACCGAGTTCCGCCCACCATACCTCTCCCTGCGAAATCACCACTCCGCTTTCTCCAGAATGCGCCGAGCAGCGGTTTGGACGAATGGGTCATCTTGTTTGCCGACGCGATCGCAGACTTCGTTGATCGACTCAGTAACCTCGTCCGGAGCGTGCCGTGCGACATACTCACGTAGAGCAGCGCTGAACACCTCACTTCGAGACTTCCTTGCGCGACGAGCGAGTCTTTCAACTTTCTCGAATACTTCATCGGGGATGGAAACGGCCGTTTTCATACCCCGAGTATAACCGGAACGCGCGATGGAGAGTGCCCCGAGGTTCTTCGCCGTTGGCTCTCGCACGCTCCGTCATTCGTTCGCCACTCACCTGATGGAGCAGGGGACGAACATGCGCGTGATCCAGGTCCTGCTCGGGCACGCCCACACCCGCACCACCGAGATCTACACGCACGTTTCGCCG
>Ga0190270_10000650_pt1 | contig 15305 bp, 19 predicted proteins | sample Popmic320T_FD_133748 | JGI IMG/M metagenome (GOLD analysis project Ga0190270, IMG submission 133748) | Populus adjacent soil microbial communities from riparian zone of Weber River, Utah, USA - 320 T | ecosystem: Environmental > Terrestrial > Soil > Riparian zone | place: USA: Utah | collected... | reverse complement strand
TCCCAATCAACCTTGAAGCCGAGGAAATCGACATAAAACTCGCGCGCCTTGTCCAGCGAGAAGATCCGGAAAATGGGTACGGCGCGCCCGAACTCGATGGCCATTTGTCGGAAACCCTTAGTGGCGTGGGCCGCCAGAATCCAGGCCCGGTGCCGGTTTCTGGCTGGTTTGTAGCGTCCCAAGAGCCTTCGCGCTATCGTCCTCCCGACAGGCTCACAATGACCGAACGTGTTGGAAAACAGGCCGATTTCGGCTTCCGCCGGGTGCCGATCGCCGCCAAGCAGGCGATGGTCGACGGCGTGTTCGACAGCGTGGCCAAGCGCTACGACCTGATGAACGACCTGATGTCGGGCGGTCTGCACCGCGCCTGGAAGGACGTGCTGGTCGCCACCGTCAACCCGCCAAAGGGGGAGCGGCCGTTCGCGCTGCTCGACCTCGCCGGCGGCACCGGCGACGTGGCGTTCCGCGTTGCCAAGGCGGGCGGCATGGGCACGCATGTCACGGTCGCCGACATCAACACCGAGATGCTGGCGGTCGGCCGCACGCGCGCCGGCGAGCAAGGGCTCGACGTGACCTTCATCGAAGGCAACGCGGAGAAGCTGCCGCTGCCTGACCGCGCGTTCGACGCCGTCACCATCGCGTTCGGCATCCGCAACGTGCCGCGGATAGATGCGGCGCTCGCCGAGGCCCACCGCGTGCTGCGGATCGGCGGCCGCTTCCTGTGCCTCGAATTTTCCAACGTTGACGTGCCGGGGCTCGACAAGGCCTACGATCTTTATTCATTCAACGTCATTCCGGCGATCGGCCGGGCGGTGACCGGCGACGCCGAGGCCTATCGTTATCTTGTCGAATCGATCCGCAAGTTTCCGAAGCCCGCCACATTCGCCGAGATGATGCGCGCGGCCTCCTTCCGCCGCGTGTCGCACCAGCCGCTGACCGGCGGCGTGGTCGCCATCCACTCCGGCTGGCGGTTGTAGCGGCCGTTGTGATCTCCGCCGTCGCCCATCTCACCCGTCTTGCCCGCGCCGGCTTCGTGCTGGCGCGCGAGGGCGTGTTCGCGCTGATCGATCCGGCGCCGCTGCCGCTTCCCGCGCGCACCGCGCTCAAGCTGGCGCGGCTGATCGAGCGGCCGACCAGCGCCGGCGGCGGACACCGGCTCGCCGCCGCGCTGACCAAGCTGGGGCCCACTTACGTGAAGCTCGGCCAGTTCCTGGCGACGCGGCCGGACGTGGTCGGCATCGCGCTCGCGCGAGATCTCGAAAGCCTGCAGGACAAGATGGCGCCGTTCCCGCGTGCCGAAGCCGAGGCGGTGGTAACCGCGGCGCTCGGCAAGCCGCTCGGCGAAGCCTTCGCGGAGTTCGGCCCGGCGGTCGCCGCGGCGTCGATCGCGCAAGTGCATCGCGCCGAGGTCGACACGCCGGCCGGCCGCAAACCGGTGGCCGTCAAGGTGCTCCGCCCCCACATCGAGCAGCGCTTCCGCGTCGATCTCGACGCCTTCTCGTTCGCCGCGCGGCGCGCCGAGGCACTGTCGACGGAAGCGCGCAGACTGCGACTGATGGAAACCGTCGCGACGCTGCGCCGCTCGGTGTGGATCGAGATGGACCTGCGGTTAGAGGCCGCTGCGCTGTCCGAGATGGCGGAGAATACCAAAACCGATCCGGACTTCCGCGTGCCCGCGGTGGACTGGGACCGCACCGCCAGAGACGTGCTGACGCTGGACTGGATCGACGGCACGCCACTGCACGACCGCGCCAAGCTCGAAGCCAAGGGCTTCGACCTCAAGCACCTCGCCCGCGCGGTGATCCAGACCTTCCTGCGCCACGCATTGCGCGACGGCTTCTTCCACGCCGACATGCATCCTGGCAATCTGTTCGTCGACGACGACGCCAAGCTGGTGTTCGTCGATTTCGGCATCATGGGGCGGCTCGGGCCGATGGAACGCCGATTCCTCGCCGAGATCCTGTACGGCTTCATCACCCGCAACTACCAGCGCACCGCCGAGGTGCATTTCGAGGCCGGCTACGTGCCGGCGCACCATTCCGTCGAGGCGTTCGCCCAGGCGATTCGCGCGATCGGCGAGCCGATCCACAATCGCGCCGCCGACGAGATCTCGATGGCGAAGCTGCTGATGCTGCTGTTCGAGGTCACCGGAATGTTCGACATGCGGACGCGGCCTGAACTGCTGCTGCTGCAGAAGACCATGGTGGTGGTCGAAGGCGTGACGCGCGCTCTCGATCCCAAGCTCGACATGTGGACCGTGGCCGAGCCCGTCGTGCGCGAATGGGTCGAGCGCCATCTCGGCCCCGCGGGCCGCATCGAGGATGCAGCCGAAGGCGCGGTCGAAGTCGGCCGCGTGCTGTCCGGCGTGCCCGGCCTGATGTCGCGCGGCGCAGCGATGATGGAGCATCTCGACGCCATCACTCGCGACGGCCTGGTGCTGGCGCCGGAAACCGTGGCTGCGATCGGCGCAGCCGAGCAAAAGCGCGGCCGCTGGACCGCGGCCGCGCTGTGGGCAATCGCGCTGTTGCTGGGCTGGCTGGTCTGGCGGGTGATCTAGAGCAGCGCCTCGAGCTTATCCAAGCTCTGACCCCAGCCCTGATTCATGCCCTTGACGTACTGAGCGCCGAGGCCGGTCACCTTGACGACACGCGCATGCACCGTCAGTGCAGTCTGGCCGCCCGCGTCCGCGAACGTAACCGTGTTGAGCGCTTCGATCAGCACCGTGCCGTCGTCATCGATCGCCTGTGACGTGAACACCAGCCGTTCCGACTCCACGATCTCGTGAAAGGTCCCGTGGCAGGGATAGATGGTGCCGTCGGGACCGCGCATGTGGATCTTGAGCTTGCCGCCCGGCCGCACATCGAGTTCGCAGACCGGATTGACGAAGCCCTTCGGACCAAACCACTGCGCCATCTGCTTCGGATCGACCCACGCCTGGAAGACCTTGGCGCGCGGCGCGTTGAAGGTGCGCTTGATCGTCACTTCGGGAAGGGCGTCGGTGTTCATCACTGCGCCTTGGCCTGCTTTGCCGCCGCCTTCTTCTCCGCCTCGGTCTTCATGGCGGCGAGGCCTTTCTCAAACTCCGCGCCGATCATCGCGTCCATGTTGCAGAACACCTGGATCACCTTGGTTATGAACGGCGACGGGCCGGACATGCTCCACGTCACGTCGGTGGTGAGGCCCTTCGATTCAATTGCGAACACCACCTTGTTGTGGCCCTCGAACGGCTTCTCGAAGTCTAGGTTCACGACACCTTCGACGGCGTCGCCTCGGTGATCAGCATGCTGCCCTTGCCGACCTCGCCGTTGCCGTCCCAGGCGTAGAGCGCGCCCTTGCCGCTGGCGGGACCGCTGTAGCTGCGCTTCATCGCGGGGTCCTTCTTCTCCCACGGCGACCAAGCACCCCAGTTGCGGTAATCGTTGACCAACTCGAACACCGTCTGCTGTGGCGCGTTGATGGCGATCGAACGCTGCACCCGGAACTCGTCAGGTTTGGTGAAGGCCAGGGCCAGCACGCCGACCACAAACACACCGACCGCGATGCCGGCCCACTTCAGGATGGTCTTGATCATACTTCTCTCCATAGTTCATCACCTTGAGGCGCAGTAGCGGCGGCGTGTGAGTCCATCGTCCGCAGATGCCCTTCCAGCCGATCCAACGTCAGAGCGGCCCCGGTTTCGACACCCGAGTTGAGATGCATGTCGCGGCTTTCGGCCGACTTGTACAGCACCGCGCTGGTCAACTTGGTCCGCCCGTCGCGCTCGACGAACGTCACCGTAACGAAAGCCTCGTCGCTCTCGAAATTCCGAGAGACATAGCGTTCGGTGTAGACCAGCCGATCCGGAGGCACGATTTCGAGATACCTGCCCGTCATCGTGTGCTCGGCGCCGTCCGGCCCGAGCAACCCATAGCGATATGCACCGCCGACGCGCAGGTCGATCTCGCATGAGACAAGATGCATCTCACCGCAGCCGTACCACTGCTTGACGCGCTCGGGATTGGTCCAGGCTTCGAACACCCTGCGGCGCGGCGCATCGAATTCACGCGAGATGACGATCTCGCGCTCGGACGGGAGCGTCAGCTCCATGCGGTTCTTCACCCGTGCATCCATGGTCGCCCTCCGTCAGTGCGTTTGCGCGAGATGCGCTTCGAGCTGATCGAGCGAACCGGTCCAGCCCATCCGCATGCTGTCGTGGCCGGTGTCGAACGTGTGGCGTTCCTCCGTGGTCGGATTGAGCGGCGACCAACGGATGGTGAGCTTGGTCTTGCCGCCCGGCTGCCCCTCGAAGGTGATGATCGTATGCATCTCGATCGGCCAGGTCGGCGCCAGCGGATGCCGCGTCAGGCCGGCGTTCTCGTCCGAGAACGAATTGATGAAAACCAGGCGCTCGGGCGCCTTGATCTCGCGATACACCGATTTGCCCCACATCACCTTCCCGTCCGGCGACGTCATGGTGTAGTGGCACATGCCGCCGGGCCGCAGATCCAGTTTCACGATGCCGGCGGTGACCCCCTTGGGCCCCCACCATTTCGCCATGCGCGCCTGGTCGGTGAAGCATTTCCAGACCAGATCGCGCGGCGCGTCGAACGTGCGCGAGATGACGAAGTCGGGGCTGGTGCTGGCGGTTGCGGGGGCTGCACTCATCGCTGTTCTCCACGTTCCTCTGGTTGCTCAGGCGGCTTTGGTGGCCGGCTGCTGGTCGACCAGGACCATCCAGTTCACGCCGAACTTGTCGGTCACTACGCCGAACTTCGGCGAGAAGAACGTCTTGATCAGCGGCTGAAACACCTGGCCGCCGTCGGCCAGCGCGTTGAACAGCCGCTCGCACTCGGCTTCGGTCTTGGGATTGAGCGTCAGCGAGATGCCTTTGAATTCGAGCGGGCCTGAATTCATGCCGTCGCTCGCCATCAGCACAGTGTCGCCGACCTTGAACGACGAATGCATGATGTTGTTCTCGGTGCCCGGGGCGCACTGCCCTTCCGGCGCATCCTTGAATCGCATCACCATCTCGACCTTGGCACCGATCGCCTTCTGGTAGAAATCGAGCGCCTCTTGGCAGCGGCCGTTGAACATCAGATAGGACTGCACTTGCATGACTCTCTCCGTTTGCTCCTGGTTGAAACTGCTCAGCTCATCCGGGCGACATAATCGGCAAGCCGCGCCAGCGTCTGCTCGGCGCCCTTGGCGGCGCCGTATTCGCGGACCACGCGGTCGCGCGCCTCGGCCGAGGGGAACACCGCATACAGCGTGATCCGGGTGCGGCCACCAGCCAAATCCTCGAATGTGACCGTAGTGCGAAACTGCACCGGCTCATCAGCCGCACTGCGATGGTGGTAATGCAGTAGCGAGGGCTTCACGATCTCGTCAAAGGTGACGTGGTTGTCGTAGTCGCGGCCGTCCGGCCCGTGCATGACAAATTGCCACACGCCGCCAACCCGCATATCGAACGCGGCGGTGGTTATGCTGAAGCCGTCCGGCCCCCACCACTGCGCCAGGTGCTTGGGATCGCTCCAAATTCGCCAGACCAGATCGCGCGGTGCATCAAGCTCGCGCGTCGCGATGATCGCCTTCGGGTCGCGATCGAGATCGACACTACTTCCTGCGAGCACGTTTCTTCTCCGTCTTTTCTTTGGCCTGCAGCTCGCGCAGATAGTCCTCCAGGAGGTCGAGCCGCTGCTCCCAAAGCTTGCGATAGCGCTCCAGCCAGTCATCGACGCTCTTGAGCGCCTTCGGCTCGAGCTTGCAGGGCCGCCATTGCGCCTCGCGGCCGCGCGTGATCAGGCCCGCGCCCTCCAGCACCTTGAGATGCTTGGAGATCGCCGGGCCGCTGATGTCGAACGGCTTGGAAAGCTCCGTCACCGACGTCTCGCCCAGCGCCAGCCGGGCCAAGATGGCCCTGCGGGTCGGGTCGGCGAGAGCCGAAAACATGGTGCTGAGCTGGTCAGTCGGCATGGCGATCGTTCAGCGTTTCCGCGGTGTTTCGGGGTCGTATTTCACCAACTAGCTAATTAACTTCTAGGTTAAGTACAAGAGCCGATTGCGCCTGTCAAGCGCGGGTTTGCAGGCCGTCATTTGCGCGTGCCAGACTTGGCCAAACTGGAAATATGGGAGGCCGCCATGACCGCTTTGCCGACGCCAAAGCTCTGCCACATCGGCATCTACGCCACCGACCTGAGCAAGATGGTCGACTTCTACACCCGGGTGTTTGGGCTCACGGTGACCGACTGGGGGCATTCATCGCGCGGCTTCGATATCGCGTTTCTCAGCGGCAACGCCGACGAGCATCATCAGCTCGTGATCGCCGGCGGGCGGCCGAAGGACGCGGCCTTCTCCACCATCAATCAGATTTCGTTCAAGGTCGACAACCTCGACGACCTCAAGCGCTGGTACGAATTCCTGCGCAAGGAGAACGTTGCGAAGATGGAGCCCCGCGATCATGGCAACGCCTGGAGCGTGTATTTCGCCGACCCCGAAGGCAACCGCCTCGAGGTTTATGTGTCGTCGCCCTGGTACGTCGAACAGCCGTTCGGCGAGCCGCTCGACCTCACGCTGCCGGCCCCGGAGATTCACAAGCGCACCGAAACGATGGTGAAGCAGGATCCGAGCTGGAAGCCGATGGAAGAGTGGTCGGCGGACATCCGAAAGAAGCAGGCCGCCGAAGCGAGGGTGTAAAGCCATGAACCGGCGCCGGTTCGCCATCGCCGCCGCGTTCAGCGCGCTGCTCACCACAAGCGCCGCTGCCCAAGACACCCGCCCGATCCGAATCGTGATCGGCTTCGGCCCCGGCTCGGTGGCCGACATCGCGGCGCGCGTGATCGGCGCGCGCATGAGCCAGACGCTCGGCCAGCAGATCGTGGTGGAGAACCGCGCCGGCGCCGGCTCGAACCTCGGCGCCGAGTACGTCACGCGCGCGGCGAACGACGGCACCACCCTGTTCATGGCGACCATCGCCAACACCATCAACCCCGCGATGGGGCCGCTGCCGTTCGACTTCGCCAGGGACCTCACGCCGGTGACGCTGGTGGCGTCGTCACCGCAGTTGCTCGTCGCGCATCCGTCGCTCGGCGTGAATTCCATGCCGGAGCTGATCGCGATGGCAAAGGCGAAGCCCGACACCATTACCTACGCCACGTCCGGCGTCGGCACGCTGTCGAACCTGTCCGGCCTGCTGCTCAACCACCTGGCGGGCATTAAACTCGTTCCGGTGGCGTACGTCGGAAGCGCCCAGGGTGTGAACGACGTGATCGCCGGCCGCGTGCCGCTGATGTTCGGCTCCGCCGCCAACGTGCTGCCGCATGTGCAGGCCGGCACGCTCAAGGCGCTGGCGGCGACGCAGATGAAGCGGCTGGCGATCGCGCCCGACGTACCGACCATGATCGAGGCGGGGCTGCCGGGCTACGGCGCCGTGGTCTGGATGGGCCTGCTGGCGCCTACGGGCACGCCGCGCGAGACCGTGATGAAATTATCGCAGGCGGTGAACGAAGCGCTGCGCGTCAAAGAGGTTGAGACCGCGCTGCAAACGCAGGGCTTCGAGACGATCGGCGGCAGCCCGGAGGATTTCGGCCGCCACATCGCCGCTGAATTAAAGAAATGGGCCGACGTCGCGTCGGCGGCCGGATTGCGGAAGTAAAGCCGGTCACCGCATGGCGGGAGTGCGCGGCACCCACCGACTGTCATGCCCCGCGCAAGCGGGGCATCCAGTAACCACCTATCTTTGTTAACTCGCAGTTCTCGGTTACTGGATCGCCAGTTTTCGCGGGCGATGACAGCGAGGGTGTGTCGCGTCCGGAATGGCGGCGTGCCTAATCCACCTTGAAGCCCAGATCCTTGATCACCTTGCCGTAGCTGTCGTAGTCGGCGCGCAGCAGCGCGCCGAACTCCTGCGGCGTGGTGATGTACGGCTCGCCGGCGCCGCTGGTCACGAGCTGGTCCCGGACCTTGGGCATCGCCAGCACTGCGTTGAACTCCGCGCGCAGCTTGTCGAGGATCGGCTGCGGCGTGTTCCTGGGCGCGAAAATGCCGTGCCACAGCACGACCGAATAGCCGGGATAGACCTCATCGACGCTCGCCACGTTCGGCAGCGTCGCCCAGCCCTTCTTGCCGCTCACCGCGATGGGCTTGAGTTTGCCGGATGTGATGTGCTGCACCACCGAGGTGCCGCCGAACATCACGGCGTTCTCGCCGGCGATGACCGCGATCGAAGCCGGACCACCGCCCTTGTACGGCACGTGCGTCAGGTCCATCCCGGAACGCTGCTTGAGCATCTCCATTGCGAGATGGTGCTGGCTGCCATTGCCGATCGAGGCGTAGAACAGCGACTTGCCCTTCATGAACTCGACGAAGCCGCGCAGATCGTTGGCCGGCACGACCGAGGGATTGGCTGCAAGCACAAGCTGATTGGTGATGGTCGTGACCACCGGAACCAGGTCCTCGAGGGTCTTCAGCTTCCACTTGGTGTAGATGTGCGGGTTGATCACCACCGTGCTGTTGTTGGCGTAGAGCAGCGTGTAGCCGTCAGGCTTGGCGGCGGCGACGACCTCCGCCGAGATGTTGCCGTTGGCGCCGGGCCGGTGCTCGATGATGATGTTATGGCCGAGCCGCTCGCCAAGCGGCGTGCCGATGATGCGCGCGATCATGTCGGTGGCGCCGCCGGGCGGATTGCCGGCCACCAGATGGATCGGCCGCGACGGGTAGGTCTGCGCCAGCGCGGGCTCCGCGCAGACCGCGCCAAGCAACGCCAGCAGCAACGCTCTGGATCGAACCATGCGTGTCCCTCTCTTCGGCGTCAAAGCTAGCACCAGCCCCACCCCGCCCGGAAGCCGCCGCGGGTGCGACTCCTCGTCTGGCAAGGCCGCGTCGAAGCTGTCAGACTATCGGCCAACACAGCTCAGCAAGGGGCACGCCATGCCAGCACGAATCAGGCATATCGCGCTTTCGGTGAAGGACATCGACGCGACCGCCGATTTCTACGAGAAGGCCCTCGGTCTCAAGCGTTCGCCGAAATCGGAAGGGCCGACCGCCTTCCGCGTCTACATGAGCGACGGCGAGATCAATCTCGCGCTGCTGCAATACAAGAGCGAGGTCGGCTCGGGGCTGACGAATCCGAACGAGTTCGTCGGCATCCACCATTTCGGCTTCCAGTGCGACGACCTGGAGAAGCAGCAGAAGCAGATCGAGAAGGCCGGCGGCAAATTCTTCTTCGACCTCGGCGATCCGGACGACGACGACTTCGAGCGCAAGTTCCGCGACCCGAACGGCATCATCTTCGACATTAACTGGAAAGGCTGGACCATGACGTCCGGCAAGGTGAAGAAGGCGAAAGGCAAGCTGCGGGCTGCCGCGGCGCGCAAGAAGGTCAGCAAGAAAATCAGCAAGCCGAAGGCAAAAGCGAAGAAGAAATAATGCCGACCGATCTGGGAATGCGGATCAGACCGGAGTTCGCGCTATCTGAAAGATCGGGGGATCACTCATGCTTGTCACGCTACGCGTTGTCTCGTTTGCCCTGCTCGCCGCCGCCTTGGCGCTGCCTTCGCTTCAAGCGTCAGCGCAGGACTATCCCTCGAGACCAGTCCGCCTGATCGTGCCGCTGGGCGCCGGCGGCCCGACCGACCTGGTGGGCCGCTGGCTCGCGCAGGCGCTGGGCGAGCAGCTCAAGCAGTCGTTCTTCGTCGAGAACCGTCCCGGCGCCGCCGGCCTGATCGGCACCGTCGAAGCGGCGAAGTCCGCGCCGGATGGCTACACCTTGCTGGTGGTCGCCTCGCCGCACATCAATCTGGAGATCCTGCAACCCAACAAGCCCTACCAGTTGTTCCGCGACTTCGTCGCCGTTGCGCCGGCGTTCTCCTACGACGCCCTGATGGTGGTGCATCCTTCGATACCCGCTAAAACCGTCAAGGAGTTCATCGCGCTGGCCAAATCGCAACCCGGAAAGCTCACCTACGCCTCGTCAGGCCCCGGCTCGAACAAGCATATGGGCGGCGAGCTGTTCAAGCTGATGACCGGCACCGACATGCTCCATGTCGCCTACAAAGGCTCGACCGGAGCACGCAACGACATCATCGGCGGACACGTGAACATGATGTTCGACGAGATTCCCGCCGTCGGACCCAACGTGATCGCGGGACAGGTGCGCGCGCTCGGCACCACCGGGGCAAAGCGCGCGCCGGGTTTTCCCGACGTGCCGACCGTCTCGGAGGCCGGCGTGCCGGGCTACGAGCACACCGGCTGGTCCGGCATCATGGCGCCGACCGACACGCCGAAGGCGATCGTCGATCTGCTGAACGCCGAGATCAAGAAGCTGCTGGCCAAGCCCGAGACGAAAGCGATCTGGGACAAGCAGGGCGCCGAAACGATGTACATGACGCCCGCCGACTTCGACGCCTATTTGCGCGCCGACCTGGAGAAGTGGACCAAGGTGGTGAAACAGGCGGGCATCAAGCTGGAGTGACGCGCGCTTTGCGAAAATTGCGCGGACGGATTTTTCACGCCGCGGCCTTCCGCGAAAACGATTTGCATCGAGAATTGCTCCCGCAAGGGAAGGATCGTCTTATTTTTCCGCCTCTGTTGACACCCCAAGGTGCGCTGACAAAGTAGCCGTGTCCAATCCTCGCGGGTCGGATCGCGGGATTTGATGGAGCAGCTTGCGCCGCGGATTTTATCGCTAAAGCGCCACGGAACGATTTCGTGGGCTCCTGACAGAGGAGAGTGGCCATGACGTTTCACTTGAAGACGTTGCATTGAACGCGCGCGGCTGATTGCCCGCTTGAAGCTCATCCACCCATAACGATCGCGAACCCATCGGCGTTGCCCGGTGCCGGCGGTCGCATGCCTGAACATCTGAATCTGCACTGAAGGAGCGACACTATGATCAAGCAAACCATCTGGGCCGGCGCCCTCGCCTTCGCAATTGCGCTCCTGCCCGCAGCCGCGAGCGCCCGCGAGAACCCGCTCGTCACCACCGACTGGCTGGAGAAGAACCTCACCAACGCCAAGGTCCGCGTTGTCGAGGTCAGCGTCGAGCCAGGCCAGTTCGAGCGCGGCCACATCCCAGGCGCGCAGAACATCGTCTGGCACACCGACCTGGTCGACACGGTGAAGCGTGACATCGCCTCGCAGGAGAAATTCCAGGCGCTGCTGCGCAAGCTCGGCATCGACAAGGACACCACGGTCGTCCTCTACGGCGACAACAACAACTGGTTCGCCGCCTGGGGCGCCTGGATCTTCTCGGTGTACGGCCTCAACGACAACGTTAAGCTGCTCGATGGCGGCCGCAAGAAGTGGGAGCTCGAGAAGCGCGCCTTCGACAATCGCGTCGACGCGGTGAAGCCGAGCAGCATCACGCTCACCGCCGCCGGCACCAAGCTGCGCGCGCGGCTCGGCGACGTGCTCGACGTTGTCAACAAAAAGTCCAACGCGACCATCGTCGACATCCGCTCGCCTGAGGAGTTCAGCGGCAAAATCTTTGCGCCGCCCGGCTCGCAGGAGCTGTCGGTCCGCGCCGGCCACGTTCCCGGCGCGCTGAACGTGGCCTGGGGCCGCGCGGTCAATCCGGCCGACGGCACCTTCAAGTCGGCTGACGAGCTGAAGAAGCTCTACGCGGACGCCGGCATCGACGGCTCCAAGCCGCTCATCGTCTATTGCCGCATCGGCGAGCGCTCGAGTCACACCTGGTTCCTGCTCTCGAAGATCCTCGGCTACGACGTGCGCAACTATGACGGCTCGTGGACCGAGTACGGCAACTCGGTCGGCGTCCCGGTCACCAACCTCGCAGGCACGGTCTGGGGCGGGAAGTGACCCACCCCACAGCCGAGACTGGGGCGCGTCCCGGCAGCGCGCCCCAGTCGACTGCTGTGCCCACACGAAGCTCAGGACATCAAGGCTTTGCCGTCGCAATCGCGACGGCCATCGCCGTTTCGCTGGGCACCGCCGCGTTCTCGCTCTACGGCAGCGGCGAAGGCGCGAAGCTGTCTCTCTCGATCGTATTCGGCGCAGCGTTCGGCTTCGTCCTGCAGCGCTCGCGCTTTTGCTTCTTCTGCATGTTCCGCGGCTGGCTCGACGAGCGCGATCCGCGCGGCCTGCTCGGCCTGCTGCTGGCGCTCGGCGTCGGCATGGCAGGCTACGCGCTGATCTACGGCGCGTGGCTGCCGGACTCATCGAGCGGACGCCTGCCGCCCGGCGCTTTCATCGGCCCCGTCAGTCTGGTGCTGATCGCCGCGGGCCTCGCCTTCGGCGCCGGCATGGCGATCTCCGGCTCCTGCGTCAGCGCGCATCTCTATCGGCTCGGCGAAGGCTCGCCGACCGCGCCCTTTGCGCTGATCGGCACCGCGATCGGCATGGCGCTCGGCTTTCTGACCTGGAACGCACTCTACACATCCGTCGTCGTCACCGCGCCGGTGGTGTGGCTGCCGGCCACCCTGGGCTACTCCGGAACGCTGGTGATCGGATTTGCCGTGCTGGCGATTCTCGCGGCGGCGCTGCTGCGCTGGAAAAATCCTCGCCTGCCCGATCAGCCGAAAAGCGACAGCGTTCTCCATTCGATCTTCACTGCGCGCTGGCCCGCCTGGGTCGGCGGCCTCGCGATCGCCGGCCTCGGCACCGTGGCTTATCTGCGCGTCGCGCCGCTCGGCGTCACGGCGGAGCTCGGCGCGCGGTCGCGCCAGGCCGCCGATGCGCTCGGGGTTCTTCCCACCAGGCTCGAGGGCCTCGACACGCTGCGCGGCTGCGTGAGCGCTGTCAGTGACGCGCTGTTCACCCCGAACGGCCTGTTCGTGATCGCGCTGGTGCTGGCGTCGTTCGCCGCGGCGCTGGTGGCCGGGCAGTTCAAGCCTTCGCCGATCCGGTCCTCTCATGTCGCGAAGGGTCTCGCCGGCGGCGTGCTGCTTGGCTGGGGCGCCGTGACGGGGCTCGGCTGCACCGTCGGCACGCTGCTGTCCGGCATCATGGCGGGCGCATTGTCCGGATGGGTGTTCGGTGCCGCGGTGTTCATCGGCATCGTGGTGACGCTGCGCGGCATCCGCCGGAGTGCGCGTTCGGCATGAGGCGGCGGCCCCGGCGCGACACGTCTTGAACACCGGCCTGCGTTAAGCAGTATGCTGGCTTGAAGCAACCCAGCAGCGGAACGACACCCATGCCGATCAGCCAGAAACTCAAGGATCTCATCAGGTCGGCCTGGGAGGACGGCTCGCCATGCCTCGTCGCGACCTATGGGCCGAACGGACCCAACATCTCGCCGAAGGGCAGCATGGTGGTGTTCGACGACGACCACCTCGCTTACTGGGAGCGCTCCAAGAAGCAGGCGCTGGAGAACCTCGGCCACGAGAAGCGCATCTGCGTGATGTACGCCAACTTCGCCGCGCAGCGCGCCGGCAAGCTGGAGTCGGGCTTCCTGCGCTTCTACGGCACCGCCGCATTGCACGAGAGCGGGCCGATTCATCAGGCGATCTTCGACAAGCTGCTGCCGCGCGAGCAGACCCACGTCGGCGCCGACACCGGGATCGGCGTGCTGGTCAAGATCGAGCGCGCCGGCGACGTGCGGGGCAAGCCGCTGCCGTGACCAGCGGTGGCTACGCCGCCTTCACGCCCTGGAAATTCAGCTCGACGCCGCAGCCGTCGGGATCCTTGCATGCGATCTGATAGACGCCCGTGCGCTCGATCAGCCGCGACTGGAACGGGATGCCGTTGTCCTTCAGCTTGCCTTCCATCTCGGCGTGCGAGCCTTGCATGGCAAAAGCAATGTGATCGAACGCGCCGGTCTGTCCCGCCTGAAACGTACGGTCCGAAATCACATGAACGATCGGCACGTCGCCGCTGTAGAACCACACACCCTTGAATGTGAGCTGCGGCCGCGGCCCGACCTTCAGTCCGAGAATCCCCTCATAGAAGGCGGTGCACTTCGCTTCGTCGCCAGTCACGATGGCCCAGTGGTCCAGGCCCTTGATGCTCGCCGACATTTTTGATCCTTGCTGCTTTCGTCCGTGTCAGTGGTGAATTTTGATGCAGGCGTCAAGGTTGCATGATGCGGCGGCGCCGAGACGCTCCGATTTCGCGGCCCGTTGCGATCACTGATCGCCCGGCTGTTGCAGCTTCGCGCACGTGATGACCACGGCGGGATTCAGCACACCCACGCATCGCGCGCCGCGCGGCGGGATGATAAACGGGTCCGACTTCATTTCACCGGCCGAACTGACGCAGTCTGCGCTGACCATTGTTTCGTCGGGCTCGCACGCGTTCGAAGCCTTTCCGCGAAGAACGCGCAGCGCACCCATCGAGCCGCCGGCCTCGCCCTTCGGACCTTGGAGTCCTGCTTCACCCTTTGGACCTTGGAGTCCTGGATCGCCCTTCGGACCTTGAAGTCCCGCCTCGCCCTTCGGACCTTGAAGTCCTGCTTCACCCTTCGGACCTTGAAGTCCGGCATCCCCCTTCAATCCTTGAGACCCCGGCTCACCCTTCGGACCTTGAAGTCCTGCCTCTCCCTTCGGACCTGGAGGTCCTGGCTCACCCTTTGATCCTGGCGGTCCGCGGTCGCCTTGCGGTCCCTGTAGCCCGGGATCGCCCTTCGGACCTTGGGATCCGGCCGGCCCAGGCTCGCCTTGCGGCCCACGAGGACCGGCGCCCGGCTTTCTCGCCGGTGCTGACGGCATCGAGGATCACGCCTCTGCCGGCTTGCCAATTCTGGCCGAATGTCGCCGGGACGGACTGCGTCGGTTTCCGCGAGGCCACGATCGAGACGATCTCGCCGCCAAGATGGCTGCTGAACACGGCATAGAAGGCGAGAACGACTGATGTGCCCGCGACGCAGGTGACAAGCCACGCAGTCCGTTCTTTCATCGTTTCCCTCGCAGGCGACGGCCGGGATTATGGCCTGAACAACGCACGGAAATTAGGGCCATTTTGGTGCATTTGCCAAAGCACGGCTACCGCGGCGCTCGCTGCTAGCCGATGCTGCCGGCAAATCGTTCCGCTAGACGTCTGCGCCGGAATGCCTCCACGACGAAGTCGATGAAGACGCGGGTCTTGGCCGGCATCAGCGTCGCCTCTGGATCATCGAACGCGATGGTTGCTTTAAGCGGCGCCGCCAGCTTGCTCAATTTCCCGGCGGTCCGCTGCCGAACCAGAACCTCGTCAAGGTCGGTTGAATGTCTGCGTGCAACGGTCCCTTTCTCAAGGTGAATGGGCTGCCTATCTTCAAAGGAGTGCTGGCGATTGACGGCGCTTCAGAGCGAAAGGACATGCAATGGCAAAGAACACGATTTGCGTTTGGTACGATAAGGATGCCGAGGCCGCGGCCCGCTTTTATGCCGAAACCT
>Ga0190270_10000649_pt1 | contig 15318 bp, 14 predicted proteins | sample Popmic320T_FD_133748 | JGI IMG/M metagenome (GOLD analysis project Ga0190270, IMG submission 133748) | Populus adjacent soil microbial communities from riparian zone of Weber River, Utah, USA - 320 T | ecosystem: Environmental > Terrestrial > Soil > Riparian zone | place: USA: Utah | collected... | reverse complement strand
CGTGCTCGCGATCAGCATCATCGTGATCGGCATGTTCGGCGCGTTCTTGCTGATGACCTACTACCTGCAGACCGTCAAGGGCTACTCGCCGATCAAGACCGGCGTCGCGTTCCTCCCGCTGGTCGCTGGCGTCATGATCTCCGGACGCGGCATCGCTACCCACCTGCTCCCCAAGGTGCCGCCGCGTGCCCTCATCGCTCCCGGCATGCTGTTGGCCGCCGCCGCACTGGCGTGGTTCGCCGCCATCGACGTCAACACCGAGTACGCCGAGGGCGTGATGGTCTCGATGATCGTCCTCGGACTCGGCGTCGGCCTGGTCATGCCGGTCGCGATGAACTACGCGACCCAAGGCGTCACGGCGTCCGACTCCGGCGTCGCGTCGGCCACCGCCAACACCGGCATGCAGGTGGGCGGATCGATCGGCACCGCGCTGCTCAACACCATCGCGACCAGTGCCACCGCCGCATACCTCGCGTCGCACGCACCAAGTCCGATGCTGCCGGCGACCGCGATGGTCGAGGGGTTCACCGAGGCGAGCGCTTGGGCCGCCGGCATCATCGCGGTCGGCTCGATCGCGGTGGCGGCGGTGATGAACACGCCCCGACCCAGCCACCGGACGGCGGACGGCCACGCCGAGCTGCACGCCGTCGGCTGACGTCCACAACGATGGCGACGATCTCGAGCCCACCGCGCACCCGAGACACGCGGGTGTGGCCGACGGTGCTGCTCGAGCTCGTCGTCGTCGCCGGGCTGTTCGCCGCCTACCGCTCCGCCCGCCTCCTGGCCGGCCACTCCCGTGCCACGGCGGTCGACAACGCGCACGCGCTGCTGACCTGGGAGCGCGCGCTGCGGTTGCCGGGTGAGCTCGACGTCCAACACCTGATGTTGACCAGTGAGACGATCACGCGGCTCGCCAACGTCTATTACGCAACCGTCCACTTCCCGCTCACGGTCGCGTTCTTGGTCTGGCTGTTCATCCGCAACCGCGACCACTACTACCGGATCCGCACGTCGCTCGCACTACTCACCGGACTCGCCCTCTCGATCCACGCCGCGTTTCCGCTCGCCCCGGCGCGGATGCTGAGCGGTCGCGGCTTCGTCGACACCGCGGCGATGTACGGTCCGGCCGTCTACAGCTCGCCCGCGACCGACCACCTGACCAACCAGTTCGCTGCGATGCCGAGCCTGCATTTCGGCTGGGCCGTCCTCGTGGCACACGGCATCATCCGCGCCAGCCGGTCCCGCTACCGGCTGCTCTGGATCGCCCACCCGGTCGTCACGCTGCTCGTCATCGTCGGCACCGCCAATCACTACTGGGCCGACGCAGCCATCGCCGGCGGGCTGCTCCTCCTCACGGAGTACGCGGTCGCCGCCTGGTGGCGTGCTGGCCGATGGCTCGAGGACTCGAATGCCCCGTACCCGGTGGGGTGGTCGTTGGGCGAACAGGGCGTCGGACTCTTGGCGAGTTTGGCCAAATTCCGCAGCGGAATCGAGTACGAACTCGCCGATGGTCGCGTCCGGGCTCGGGGACCCCCGCTGTCAACCGTCTTACGCGCTGATTGTTGACGAGCCTACGCGACCTCGTTAGCTTCTTAGCTTTGTCGACCGTCGCGGACGCCATCAATGGTGAGAGCGTTCCTGGCTGCCTAGCCCCAGCAGCGTGATTGGAGACAGTGGATGACCGCATTCGACCCGTCCAGACGCCGATTGCTCCGAGGCGTGGGTGCCGCCGGCATCGGCGTGCCACTGGCCGGCTGGCTGAGCGCGTGTAGCAAGACCGACCCGGACACCGGCCAAGAGGTCGTCGAAGACACCAGCGACCTTCCGGGCGTGCTCGGCCGCGGCGAGAGCCAGGGATACCTGACCGTCGCGATCTTCAACGAGCCGCCGTACACGAAGCTCGAGCCCGACGGCACCGTCACGGGTGCCGAACCCGACGTGCTGCGCGCGGTGCTGTCGAAGTTCAACATCGACGACATCCAGGGCGAGCGCGTGGAGTACGAGTCGATGATCCCGGCACTGCAGGCCGGTCGGGTCGACGTGATCGCCGCCGGGCTGTTCATGAAGCAGTCGCGCTGCGCCGAGGTGCTCTACACGGAGCCGGTGATTGTCTCGACCGAGTCGTTCGCGGTGCCGCCGGGCAACCCCAACGGCATCGCCTCGGTCCAGGATGTGCACGACAACCCGGACCTGCGCATCGCCGTGCTGCCGGGCGGATTCGAGCAGGGCATCCTGGTCGAGGCCGGAGTGCCCGAGGATCAGCAAGTGATCGTCCGCGACAACGTCACCGGCGTCGAGTCGCTCGGCGCCGACCGGGCCGACGCGTTCTTCCTGCCGACCCTGTCGCTCGAAGGTCTCGCCGAGGACAACGACGACTTCGAGATCACCGGCATCGTCGAGGACGCGCCGAAGACGGGCTCCGGTGCGGCGTTCGAGAAGAGCGAGACCGAAGCGGTCGCGATGTACAACAAGGAGCTCGCGAAGTTCAAGAACTCACAGGAGTTCGTCGACATCATGAACGAGTGGGGATTCGACCCTGCGGCCGTCGAGGGCGTCACGTCCGAAGAGCTGTGCGCTAACGAGGGCTGAGCGGATCGCCGTCAGACCATGTCTGAGGTACTCGAATACAAGGGCCTGTTCTGGGACGGGTTAGAGCAGACGATCCTGCTCACGATCCTCGGCATCGGGTTGGCGCTCGTCATCGCGTTCAGCGTCGGCCTGATGGGGATCTCCCGCCACCGGGTGCTGCGCTCGCCGGCGTACGTCTTCGTCGAGTTCTTCCGCGGCACGTCGATCATCGTGCAGCTGTTCTGGGCCTACTACGCGCTGCCGTTCATGGGCATCAAGCTCGACTCGTTCGCGGCGGCGGTGCTCGTCCTCGGCCTCAATGAGGGGGCGTACGCAGCCGAGATCGTGCGCTCGGCGATCAAGTCGCTGCCTAGGGGACAGACCGAGGGGGCGATCGCGCTGGGGATGCGGCCGACGCTCCGACTCCGGCGGATCCTGATCCCCCAGGCGGTCCCGGCGATGCTGCCGTCGTTCGGCAACGTCTTCGTCGATTTGCTCAAGGCGACGCCGCTGGTGTCGTTCATCGCGGTGCAGGACCTGACGTTCAACGCGCTGGGTGTACGCACTGAGACCCAGGAGACGACGGTCATCTTCGTCGGGCTGCTGGTCGCCTACTTTGTCTTGGGCTTGGTGCTCGCGCTGATCACCTGGCTGCTGGAGAAGCGGTTCGCACTTGATCGTCGTCCGCACCCGCTGCTCCGACCGTTAGTGAGCGGCGGACCGGGGGTGACGCGATGAGGTGGGACGCCGACTACGCGGCCGACATCTTCCCGAAGCTGCTCGACGGACTCTGGCTCACGATCCAGGTCTCGCTCCTGGGCATGGCGCTGGCCCTGCTGCTCGGGCTCGTCATCGCGGTGGTGCGGTACGCCAAGATCCCGCTCCTGTCGCAGGTGTTGACCGGCTACGTGCTCTTCGTCCGGGGCACGCCGCTGCTCATCCAGGCGTTCACGATCTACTACGTGCTACCCGAGTACGGGATCACGTTGTCGTTGTTCACGTCGGGCGTGCTGATCCTCGGTGTCAACTACAGCGCGTACACCGCCGAGGTCTACCGCGCCGGCATCGAGGCAGTGCCTCGTGGCCAGTGGGAGGCGTCGACGGCGCTCAACCTGCCCGCGTGGCGCACTTGGACCCGGATCGTGCTGCCGCAGGGGATCGCCACGATCATCCCGGTGCTCGGCAACTACCAGATCCAGATGTTCAAGGACAGCGCCATCCTGTACGGCATCGGCATGACGGAACTGCTCGGCACCGCGCGCGAGCTCGGGGTCGCGGGTCGCTCACTCGAACCGCTGACGATCGCCGGCATCCTCTACCTGGTCATCAGCTACCCCGCGGCGATTCTCACGCGGAGATTGGAGCGGCGCTATGCCCCAACCCACTGAGCAGCCGACGCCACGGACGCAGATGATCGAGTTCGACGGCGTCAGCAAGAGCTGGGGCGACAACCACGTTCTCCGCTCGCTGAACCTCGACGTGGCCGCGGGTGAGAAGGTCTCGATCATCGGCCCGTCCGGATCCGGCAAGACCACGATCCTGCGGGTCCTGATGACGCTCGAGACGCCGGACGACGGTCTCGTCACGGTCGGCGGCGAGACGCTCTGGGACGCCCGCCACGGGAAGAAGCCGAAGGAGACCAAACACCTTCGGACCGTACGCGGCAAGGTCGGCATGGTCTTCCAGTCGTTCAACCTGTTTCCGCACCTGACGGTGATCGAGAACATCGTCGACGCGCCCATCCACGTCCTCAAGCTGTCGAAGTCCGAGGCGTACGAACGCGGGCACGACCTCCTCGACATGGTCGGGCTGGCCAGTCACGCCGACCACAAGCCACCCCAGCTCTCGGGCGGCCAGCAGCAACGAGTCGCGATCGCACGGGCGATGGCGATGCGTCCCGAAGTGCTGCTGTTCGACGAACCCACGTCGGCACTCGACCCCGAGCTGATCGGTGACGTGCTGGCGGTCATCCGCGACCTCGCGAGCGACACGTCGATGACGATGCTGCTGGTCACCCACGAGATGCGCTTCGCGGAGGAGATCTCCGATCGCGTGGTGATGTTTGACGCCGGCACCGTCGTCGAACAGGGGCCGCCGGACCTGATCCTGAAGAACCCGAGCCATGACCGCACCCGCAGCTTCCTCCACGCCGTCCTCGACCACTGACCACGACGACGCGGACGGCCACTACTGCCGGGAAATGACAGGTCAGCGAGGCGCGGATCTGCCATTTGCCGGCAACAGTCGGACGGGTCCGGGCCGGTCGGCACGAACCCTGCGTTACCGAAGCCCCGCCACGGGTACCGGGGTTCATGTCTCGTTCCGATTCCTGCGGCAGGTGATGCGTTGCGCAAGTTCGGTGTCGAGGAAGAGCTACTGCTGATCGATCCCGACACGCTGACACTGCGGCCGGTATCTGAGCGCGCGATCCGGCTCCACGAACCTGACCTCGCGGAGCAGGATCTCCAACATGAACTCTTCCTGCAGCAGATCGAGTCGGCCACGGAGCCCTGTGACGACGTCGACGGACTCGTCAGAGCCCTACGGGCTGCGCGCCGGACGGCGTCGAAAGCCGCGCAGGATGCTGGGGCGGCTGCGGTTGCCGTCGGGACCCCCGTGCTTTGGGACACCGGCGGTGATGTCACGCCGGACGATCGCTACCGCCGAATGCTCGAAACCTACGGCGCAATCGGACGCCAGTCCCTCGTCTGCGGCATGCATGTGCACGTCGAAATCGCGAGTGATGAGGAAGCTGTCGGCGTCATCGACCACATTCGCCCCTGGATCCCGGTGCTGATGGCGATTGCTGTCAACACACCCTTTCACCAGGGCGTAGATACCAGCTATGCCAGCTGGCGCGCGCATGTCTGGGGATCGTGGCCGAGCGCCGGCCCAGTCGAGCCGTTCGGCGAATTCGCCGGCTATCGCGCCGTGATCGACGACATGGTCAGCTCCGGAGCTGCGATGGACGAGGGAATGGTCTACTTCGACGTCCGCCGCTCTCCGTCCTACCCCACTGTCGAGGTCAGGGTCTGCGACGTCTGTACGGACGTAGAGGTCGCCGCCTTGGTCGCTGTGCTATCTCGCGCACTAGTGATGACCACTGCCCATGACTGGAGCAGGGGCCGACCTCTCGCCAACTGGCGTGTCGACCTGCTCCGCGCGGCACGATGGCGCGCCAGCCGCTACGGGCTCACCGAGCGGCTGATCGACCCAGCGAACAGAGATCTTCGACCGGCGCCAGACGCGCTGAGGTCATTGGCCCGATACGTCGCGGACGCCCTCGATGAGACCGGAGATGGGCCGTACGTCACCCAAGGCATCGAACGGCTGGTCGCGAACGGCAGTGGTGCCGACCGACAACGCGCGGTCGCGAACAAGTACGGACGCCTGTCAGCCGTCGTCGAGGACCTCCTTCGCCGCACCGGGCCAATCGCCTAACGGGTCCCGACCGACACGCCTGGCTGGCGCGTGGCGAGGGGACCGGAACCACTAGAACCAGCGGGAGAGTTCGACCACGACGCCGTCATTCTCGACCGTCTCGGTCACGTCGTCGGCAGCGTCCTGCACCTCGACGGGCGCGTTGCCCATCGACACGCCACGACCCGCCCAGCGCAGCATCTCGAGATCGTTGCGACCGTCGCCGATCGCCAACACCCGCGACTGCTCAACCCCCAGTCGGGCCGCGAGCGACTCCAGCCCGGACGCCTTCGTCACCCCACTCGGCGCGAGGTCGAGCCAGGCGGTGTAGCCCACGAAATAGTTGGTGCCGTGCAAGCCGAGCCGCTCGGCCAACTGGATGAACTCCTCCGCCGACTGATCCGGGCTCCGGATGATCACGCGAGTCACCGGCTCGGCCACCAACTCGTCGACGCTCTGCAGAATCATTTCGCCGGTGATCTCGCCATCGGGGAACGGCTTGTTGATCCGATAGCCACGGCCGATCTCTTCGACCGCGACGGCCGCGTCCGGCACGTGCTCGAGCAGCAGCTTGACCGTCTCGCGGGCGTCGAAGGTCACCGTCGAGAGCACCTCGACCGGCGAGTACGAGATCGTCACCGCGCCGTTGCTGGCCACCGCGACGCCGTCGTCGAGCCCGAGCTTGCCGACCGCATCCATCACGCCCGGGACCGACCTGCCCGTCGAGACGACGATCGGCACGCCGGACTGGGCCACGTCGCGGACCGTCGTACGCACAGCGGGTGCCATGTTGTTATCCCAGTCGACCAACGTCCCGTCGACGTCGAGCGCGATCAGGTCGTAGGGCCCCGTCATGCAGTCGGGTCCAGGACGTCCCGCCCGCCGAGGTACGGCTGCAGGGCGGCCGGAACGCGTACGGAGCCGTCGGCCTGCTGATGGTTTTCGAGGATCGCCACGATCGACCGCGCCGACGCGCACAGCGTGCCGTTGAGGGTCGCGGCCGGCTCGGTGCCGCCACGTTCGCTTCGAATTCGGATGTCGAGGCGGCGGGCCTGGAACTGCGTGCAGTTGGACGTCGAGGTGAGCTCGCGATATTTCCCCTGCGTCGGGATCCACGCCTCGCAGTCAAACTTGCGCACCGCCGACGATCCGAGGTCGCCGGTCGCGACGTCGATGACTCGGAACGGCAGCTCCATGTCGGTCAGCCATTCCTTCTCGTACGCCAAAAGCCGCTCGTGTTCTGCGTACGACTCCTCGACGGTCGTGAACGTGAACATCTCCACCTTGTCGAACCAGTGCACCCGGAAGATGCCCTTGGTGTCTTTGCCGTAAGAGCCTGCCTCGCGGCGGTAGCACGGGCTGAACGCCGAGTAGCGCAGCGGCAACGAGCTCGCGTCGAGAATCTCGTCGGAGTGGTAGGCCGCCAGCGCGACCTCCGAGGTGCCGACGAGGTAGAGGTCGTCCTTGGGCAGGTAGTAGACGTCGTCGGCTGCCTGGCCGAGGAAGCCGGTGCCCTCCATCGCCGGCGGCTTCACCAACGCCGGAGGGATCATCGGGGTGAATCCCCAATCAGCAGCCCGGTCGAGTGCGGCATGCATCAAAGCCATCTCGAGCTGTGCTCCGACGCCGGTCAGGTAGTAGAACCGCGCCCCGCTCACCTTGGCGCCGCGCTCGATGTCGATCGCGCCGAGGATCTTGCCCAGCTCGATGTGGTCCTTCGGCTCGAAGCCCTCGGCTTCGAAGTCGCGCGGCGTGCCGACCGTCTCGAGCGTGGTGAAGTCGTCCTCGCCGCCCTCCGGTGCTCGATCGTCGGCCAGGTTGGGCAGCGTCAGAGCCAGCTCGCGAAACGCCTCGTCGGCCTCGTTTTGGGCGGCCTCGGCGGCCTTGACCCGCTCGGCGAGCTCCTTCGTCCGCGCCAGCAGGGCCTGCTTGTCGTCGCCTTGCGCCTGGGCGATCTGCTTGCCCATCGCCTTCTGATCGGCGCGCAATTGCTCGTACTCCGCGATAGACGACCGGCGACGCTCATCGGCCTCGAGTACGCGGTCGACGGCGTCGACGGACTCGCCTCGGCGCTTCTGCGCGTCGCGTACGCGGTCTGGGTCATCGCGGAGAGTACGTAGGTCTATCACCCATTCAGGGTATCGACGCCGGCCAACCGATTTCGGCCCACTGACCCGTCGAGTGGCGCAGTGTCGTCGCCGACACGCCGGCGAACGCGGCGACATTGCGCCAGTCGCGAGTGGGCCAACATCGCGACCTGGGAAGATCGCCGCGTGCATGTCGACCTCCGCCGCGCGCAGCCGCGCAGCCCCGAAGCGCAGGGCTCGTGGATCGGCGTGCCGCTGTTGGTCGTCGCGCTGACCACGTTCCTGGTGGCGTTGGAGTGGTCGCCACTCATGGATTTCGACTCCGCCGTCAGTGACGCCGCCTACGACATCACCTACGGCCGAGAGCACTGGACCAACGTCCTGACCTGGGTCGCCGACTGGATCGGGCCGATGACGCTCCGGATCCTCGTTCTCGCGGCCGCGGTGGCGATGATGTGGCGCCGGCACCTCCGGGTCGCGCTGTGGATGATCCTCGTCACGGTGGCAGAGTGGCTGATCGCACCGGCGTCGAAGGAGATCCTCGACCGACCTCGCCCGTCTCACGACCCGCTGATCGTCGACGAACCCGGCTGGTCGTATCCGTCGGGGCACGCGGCCGCCGGGGGCTACTTCGCGGCCGTCGCCGTGCTCACGACCATGGCGCTGCTGCCCCGGGGATGGCTGCGTCGGAGTCTGTGCGCCCTGTGGATCGTGATCGGCGCCGGCGTCGGTCTGGACCGGATCTTCCTGGACGTGCATTTCGCGACCGACGTCGTCGGCGGCTGGGCACTCGGCGTCTTGCTCGTCATGATCGGGTGGGCGCTGCTGCTGCGGCTGGCCCCGGAGCCGCCGGGTCCGGTGCCGAGCTCCGCGGGGCCGCGGCCGTCGCGTCTCGCGGTGGTGCTCAACCCGACCAAGGTCGCCGATCCGCTGGGCTTTCGAACCCAGGTCGCCGCCGCGGCCGTTGCCCACGGCTGGGACGAGCCGATGTGGTTCGAGACGACGCCGGACGATCCGGGGACGTCGATGGCCGAAGACGCGCTGGCCGCCGGGGCCGAGATGGTGATCGCCGCCGGCGGCGACGGTACGGTCCGGGTCGTCTGCACCGAGCTCGCACGCACCGGCGTCCCGGTCGGAATCGTGCCGCTGGGCACCGGCAACCTGCTGACTCGCAACCTCGGGCTCCCGCTACACATCGGAGATGCCATCCAGGTCGCGATGTCGGGTCAGGACCGTGCCGTCGACATCGTCACGCTGGCCGGCGACGGCATCGAGGACACCAGCTTCACCGTCATGGCGGGGCTCGGTCTCGACGCGGCGATCATGCACGGCGCCGCCGACGAGATGAAGGCCCGGATGGGGTCGTCCGCGTACGTCGTGTCCGCGCTCCGACAGATTCGCTATCCCGCCGTTCGCGTCGAGATCAGCGTCGACGACGCGGAGCCGGTACGCCGTCGTGCCCGAACCGTGGTGATCGGCAACGTCGGCGCGATCACGGGTGGCATCCCGCTCATCCCAGACGCCCGGATCGACGACGGTCTGCTCGACGTCGTGGTGGTCGCGCCGGTACGAACGTGGGGGTGGCTGGCGTTGCTGTGGCGAGTGCTGACCCGACGCCGGCGGACCGACCACCGACTCGACCGGATGCGGGGCCGGAGCGTCGTGATTCGCGCGGAGAAGCCGACCCCGCGGCAGTTGGATGGCGACACGATCCCGGACGGGCAGGAGATCCGGGCCGAGGTGCTCGCCGGGACGCTGCTCGTCCGCGTCCCCCGCTCATCCGCCGCCCGTCCGTGAGTTTCAGCCCGCCCGTCCGTGAGTTCTGCCCCGCCGGTCCGTGACTTCTGCCCCGCCGGTCCGTGACTTCTGCCCCGCCGGTCCGTGACTTCTGCCCGTCGGTCCGTGACCTCTGGCCGGACGATCCGTTACACAAGACGACCCGCGGTTCCCTCAACGCCGTGGGACTCGACACCACGCCACGACGAGACTCCGACAAGGAGCCAGCCTCAAGCTCACGACGATCAGTCGCCCACCCGCAAGGAGACCTCGCATGACAAGCGTGACCACGCGCGCGGCAGTCGCCGTAACCTGCGCCGCGCTGGCATTGCCCACGCTGACGTCAGCGGCATCATCTGCCGCGTCAGAGGCCCGCGTCGACCCGACCGTACAGTCGGCCGGCAAGGGCCCGAGCAGCTGGACCAAGATCTCGAAGGGCGACGTCTCATCGACCAACGAGCCCGGGCTGTACCGCACCGGAGACGGCGTATTGCACGTCGCGTACACACAAGGCAGCCGGATGCGTTGGTCGAATGTGTCGAAGCACGGCCGTCTGGTCGGCCACGGCACGGTCCTGTCCGGCTGGGACAGCTTGTCCTCACAACCGACGCTGATCGCGGCTCGAAACAACCGGATCCGAGTGGTGTTCGGCGGGATCAACGTCTCTGGTCCGGCGCCGTACAACGACAACGGGCTCTTCACCTCGACCACCGGTCGCGCCGGGCGGAGCTGGAGCCTCGCGCGGGGTGCGCTCCTCGCAGCCAGCGTGGCGACCTACGGCATCGGCGCGCTGGCCCTGTCCGGCCGGGCGCCGATCGTCGCGGTCGCGTTCAACGAAAGGATCCTCTGGCGGCAGACCGACGGCAGTGCGACGCCGATCGGGCCGGACAACCGCGTGTCCAACGGGGACTGCTGTGCCTACCACAGCGCGCTCGCCCGCGATGCGATAACCGGCCGGGTCTTTCTCGGCTGGTACAGCGGCGGCGGCGCGAATCGCTCGGGTGTTTTCGTCAAGCGGCTGCGGCCGACCGCGGGTCCGAGGATGAAGGCACCCGACTCCAGCCGGCTCGACACCGACCAGACCGTCGCGCTGACCGGCCGACGCGACACGCCGGGCGTCTACGCCGCGTACTGCACCGGCTATCCGAACTGCCGTCACGTCAAGCTCTGGCGGGTCGGCGCAAACCGCGCCATCACCGTGCCGAGGTCGAAGAACGCCGACACGATCGCGCTCGCCGCCGCACCGTCCGGTGGCCTGTGGGTCACGTGGGAGAACGATGTCACCAACCGTGTGTACGCCACCTTGACCAATCGCAAGGCGACCCGCTTCGGCGCCGTACGCGTGGTGAAGTCGGCCCAACGCGACACGTATCGACTCGCCGCCTACAGCGGTGCGGTCCGCCATCTCGACCTGGTCATCAACACCGGCGCCAACGGCAAGGTGACAATTGCGTTCCGCAGGGGCTTCTGAGCCGGTCGGTACCACGCCACCGCTGCGAAGCCCGGCTACGCCACCGGTCACGTGACCATTCGCGTCCGGAATTGACCGGGGTCGACCCGCGGTCGCCGTGTCGAGTCAGCGCCGGCCGCGGGCGTACCCGATCGCCTCGGTCTCCTCCGGCGACAGTTGCTGATCGCAGGTCCAGGCGGTGATGCCCTTCGCGTACGTACGGGCGTCGCTGCGGCCATGGATCGAGGTCAGCACCATGCCGTTGCCCTCATCGTCAAGCAGCGCCATCGACCACGACAGGTGGCCGCCCATGTCACCGAAGGCGTCGTAGCGGACGACCGCAATGTGCCGCAACGCTTGCGCCGCGTCCTCACGCAGCGCCTCGACCTCGTCGCGGACCGCCCCGATCTCGGGCGGGATCGGGCCACGTCGCCGCCAGCGGGGCGAACGCACTGTATGCAGCGCCCAACCCGCGAGGACGACTGCGACGACAGCCAGTCCGACCGCGATCCATCCGAGCACCCCGTCCACGCCCTGACCCTATGCGCCGCGCAACTGTTTCTCGCGGATCGGCGGGCCAGAACTCGCGGATCGGCGGGCCAACTCGCGGATCGGCGGGCCAGAACTCGCGGACGAGCGGGCCAGAACTCGCGGACGAGCGGGCCAGAACTAGCGGACGAGCGGGCCAGAACTAGCGGATCGGCGGGCGGCCGGGGCGGGGTCAGGGGCGGCGGAGGCGTTGCAGCCAGGCGTGGGCGTCGTCGAAGTCCTTGTCGGACGTGCCGTCGCGTACCGCCGGTGCGAGCCCGTCCATCCGCGCGTAGGAGCCGAGGAACCGTACGTCGGCGCAGATCCGGCGCAACCCCATCAGCGCCTCGCCCACCCGGGCGTCGTCGAGGTGCCCCTCGCAGTCGATCGAGAAGCAGTATCGCCCGAGCGCGGCACCGGTCGGGCGGGACTCGATCCGGGTGAGGTTGACGCCGCGCAGCGCGAACTCGTCGAGCACCTCCATCAGCGCACCCGGATGGTCGTCGCGGATGAACGCCACCAGCGACGTCTTGTCGGCCCCGGTGCGCGGTGGCGGGGCAGCCGGTCGCGACACCATCACGAACCGGGTCTCCGCGTCAGGGTTGTCGCCGATCTCGTGCTCGAGCACCGCGAGCCGATAGTGCTCAGCCGCGATCGGCGCCGAGATCGCCGCGTCGTATACAGGGTCCGACGCCGCCACCATCGCGGCCGCCTGCGCCGTCGACGCCACATGCACGACCTCGGCATCGGGGTGGTGATCGGCGATCCACCGGCGACACTGCGCCGCGGCATGCGGATGCGTCGCGATCGTACGTACGGAGAAGGCGTCCCGACCCGGCCGGGCGAGCAGCGCGAACCGTACCGGGATCGACATCTCCCGCGTGATCATGACTTCGACGCCGTTGGCGAGCTCGTCGAGCGTGACGGTCACCGAGCCCTCGACCGAGTTTTCGATCGGGACGACGGCCGCGTCCGCCTCGCCGGTGCGCACCGCATCGAGAGCCGCCGGGACCGTCACGTACGGCTGCAGGTCGGCACGGCTCGCGGCGGGGACCGTACGCAGCGCGGCCTCGGTGAAGGTCCCCTCGGGACCGAGGTACGCGTAGCGAGCGGGCGGAACTCCAGGCACGAACGCCAGCCTAGGCCAGGCGGTCTTGCGCCCGTGCTGTTGGTCCGGGGACCGTCCATCCAACGATATGGGCGCAAAATCGGTTGCGAGCGCTGCCAGGCTGGGACGGTGGACATCGTCGCCTCGCTTCCCGCGTTCCTGCTCGCGGTCGTCTTGATCTCGGCGTCACCCGGTCCGGCGATGGCGCTGATCACCCGGCGAGCTGCGCTCCGAGGCACGCGGGCGGCGGTGCCGACGATCCTCGGCTTGGAGGCCGGCCTCTACATCTGGGCGCTCGCCGCCGGCGCCGGTCTGGCGGCCCTCGTCGCCGCGTCGGAGTCCGCCTACCTCGTGCTGCGCATCGTCGGCGCGATCGTGCTGATCGGGCTCGGCGTCCGCGCCTGGCGTACGGCGTGGGCCGACCGGGGGGGCGAGGAGCCCGCGGAGTACGCACCGACGACTCGGTCGGGGTGGGTCGCCTTCGGCGAAGGATCGTTGGTGCAGCTGGCGAATCCGAAGGCGGCAGTCTTTATGTTCGCGTTCTATCCGCAGTTTGTGCCGGCCGATCGGCCACTGTTGCAGACGACAGCGCTCCTCGCGCTGCTGCAGGTCGCGGTCGAGATCTGCCTCTATCTGAGCCTTGCCCTCGCCGTCGGCCGGGCCAGCGCATGGTTTCGGCAGCGCCGCGTTCGCCGTCGGATCGAGACAGCGAGTGGCGCCGTGCTGATCGGCCTCGGCATTCGGATGGCCGTCGCCGAGCGTTGAGCAGCCCGCTCTGAAACGGACGAGACGCGCAACCTCGGCGTGAAGAAGTGGACGAGACGCGCAACCTCGGCGCGAACAAGTGGACGAGACGCGCAACCTCGGCGCGAAGAAGTGGATGAGGCGTGCAATCTCGGCGGGGAAGGGTGAGGGATTACAGTCACGAGCATGACCGGTGCAGCGCAGGACCCGGGGTACGAGGACCTCGGCTACGCCCGACTCGACACGGATCGCGCCGACCGCACCGGCGACCCCGAAGTCGTCTATGGCAGCGGCAAGACTCCGACTCAGATCGTCGAGCTTCTCCGGCGTCTCCACGCATCGCACCCCGATCGTGCTGTCCTCGCGACCCGACTCACCGAGGCGGCGATGTCCGCGGTCGCGTCGGACCTGCCGGCCGCGTCGATCGACGACGTCGCCCGCGCCGCCTGGCTCGGTCCGCTGCCGCCGTCTCGCGGCCGGGTCTACATCGTGTCGGCCGGCACCTCCGATGCGCCGGTCGCTCGGGAGGCGGCGATCACCACGCGGGTGTACGGCGCGGAGGCGGTCGAACTGTCCGACGTCGGCGTCGCGGGCGTGCACCGACTGCTCGCGGTCAAGCAGCAACTCGACGACGCCGACTGTCTCATCGTCGTGGCCGGCATGGAGGGGGCGCTGCCGAGTGTGGTCGGCGGCCTGACCGGCGTGCCGTTGGTGGCGGTGCCGACCAGCGTCGGATACGGCGCGTCGTTCGGTGGGATCGCCGCGCTGCTCGCGATGCTCAACTCGTGCGCAGCCGGCGTCACGGTCGTCAACATTGACAACGGCTACGGCGCGGGGGTGTTCGCCGCCCGGGTCGCGAGGCGCTCGGCGCGAGCAGCGGATGGCGCTACCGCATCAGGGTCGCGCCGAGATTGCGCGTCTTCCCCGACCCCTTCGACGAGCCTCGACCGCCCGGAGCCACCGACTGGGAAGACGCGCAATCTCGGCGCTAAGGTCGAGGGCGCATGATCGGATGGCTCGACTGTTCGTCGGGTGCGTCCGGCGACATGCTGCTCGGCGCACTGGTCGACGCCGGGGTGCCGATCGAGACCCTCGACGCTGCCGTCCAGGCGATCGCGCCGGAGCCGATCCGCCTGCACGCTGAGTCGGTCACCCGAGCCGGACTGGCCGCCACTCAGGTCCGAGTCGACGCCGCCGATTCGACGACCCATCGCGGCCTCGGCGACATCCAAGACCTACTGTCGGCCGCGCCGCTGGACGATCCGGTCAGGGATCGCGCCAGGGGCGTGTTCGAGCGGCTGGCCGAAGCCGAGGCGGCTGTCCACGGCACAACGACCGACGCGATCCACTTCCACGAGGTCGGCGCACTCGACGCGATCGCCGACGTCGTCGGGGTCTGCGCGGGCATGGCGCATCTCGGACTCGAGACGCTGACGTGCTCGACCATCGCGGTCGGTGGCGGCAGTGTCGAAGCCGCGCACGGTCGGCTGCCCGTGCCGCCGCCGGCCGTGGCTGCGCTGCTGCGCGAGGCACCCAGCGTCGGCGGGCCGGTCGATCGGGAGTTGTGCACGCCGACCGGCGCCGCCCTCGTCACTACATGGGCCGACGGCTACGGTGCGCAGCCGGCGATGCGGGTG
>Ga0190270_10000648_pt1 | contig 15320 bp, 11 predicted proteins | sample Popmic320T_FD_133748 | JGI IMG/M metagenome (GOLD analysis project Ga0190270, IMG submission 133748) | Populus adjacent soil microbial communities from riparian zone of Weber River, Utah, USA - 320 T | ecosystem: Environmental > Terrestrial > Soil > Riparian zone | place: USA: Utah | collected... | reverse complement strand
GTGACTACGACCTGGCAGCGCTCGACTCTTCTGTTCGCAACGTTGACCGCATTGTGTGCGTTGGGCGGCTGCGGCAAGGCCCCGATCGAAGACGCCGTGGGCAAGAACGATCGAAAGGCTGTTGCCGAAGCCATCAAGGCGGGAGCGGATGTCAACGCGCGCACTTCGTCGGGTGACACGCCTCTGTTGCTGGCAGCCAAATCGTCGCAGAGCAGCTCGGCGCAGGGGCTCATCGAAGGTGGCGCGGACGTGCAGGTGCGTGACGAGGCCGGCAACAGCGTGCTGCATTACGCCGCGCGCAGCGGCATGACGGGCATTTGCGCGCTGCTCATCGAGCGTGGCGTCGCGGTGGACGTCACAGGCGAAGGTGGGGCAACGCCACTGCATTTTGCGGTGGGCAGCGGACAGCAGGAAACCGCTAAGTTTCTCGTCCGTCACGGCGCCAGCCTGGAAAAGAAGAACAGCGCGGGCGCGTCGACGCTCGACCTGGTCACCGCCAGCGGCGACCAGCGCTTTCTGAACGATCTGAACCTTGCCGCGGCGACGCGCAAACCCTGACATCAAGCGAAGGAGAGAATCATGGCGATCAAGGCTGGCGACAAGATGCCCGCAGGTACTTTCAAGACGATGACCAAGGATGGCCCGCAGGATCTGACCACCGATCAGCTCTTCAAGGGCAAGAAGGTGGTTCTGTTCTCTGTGCCGGGTGCCTTTACCCCGACCTGCGACGCCAAGCACCTGCCGGGTTTCGTCGACAAGGCGGGCGACATCAGGGCCAAGGGCGTGGACACCATTGCCTGCATGGCGGTCAACGATGTGTTCGTGATGGGTGCCTGGGGCAAACATTCCAACGTCGGTGACAACGTCGTCATGCTGGCGGATGGCAACGGCGAATATGCCAAGGCTCTCGGCCTGGAAATGGACGGCCGCGGCTTCGGCATGGGCATGCGTGGCCAGCGCTTCGCGCTTGTCGTTGAGGACGGCGTGGCGAAGAGCGTGTTCGTGGAGGCGCCGAAGGAATTCAAGGTGTCCGCCGCCGATCACGTGCTCGCCAACCTCTGACGAGGCGCCGAGCTATTTCCTCGAGTCGTCGATCAGCTTCTCGAGCTCCGGCACGATGGTGAAGAGGTCGCCGACGATTCCAATGTCGGCGACCTCGAATATCGGAGCCTCCGAATCCTTGTTGATGGCGACGATGGTGCGCGCGTCCTTGATGCCGGTGAGATGCTGGATCGCACCGGAGATCCCGATGGCAATGTAGAGCTCGGGCGCGATGATCTTTCCCGTCTGCCCGACCTGCATGTCGTTGGGCGCGTAGCCGGCATCCACCGCTGCGCGCGAAGCGCCGACGGCCGCACCGATCTTGTCGGCGAGACCGTAGATGAGTTTGAACGCGTCGGCGCTGGCAAGCGCCCGCCCGCCGGAGATCACCTTCGACGCGCTTTGCAGATCGGGACGGTCGGCCGCGGCGGCCGACAGGGATACGAAGCGTGTGTGCGCGGGCAGGGCGCCGGTGAAGGGCACCTGGTCCACTTTCGCCGCGCCACCGCCGGCGGCTGCTTCGAACGAAGCTGTCCGAATGGTCGCGACGATCTTCGGCGCGCTGACTTCGACCGTGGTGATGGCATTGCCGGCGTAGATGGGCCGCCTGAAGCGCGTGGCGCTTTCGAGCTGCATCACGTCTGATACCTGCGGCGCATCGAGCAGCGCGGCCACGCGCGGCATGAGGTCCTTTCCGAAGGTGGTCGATGGCGCGAATACCAGTGTGAAGTCCGCGGCAATTGCCGCGACCTGTGGCGCGAGCGTCGCGGCGAGCTGGTGCTCATTGGCCGCGTGTGTGACTTCCAGCACGCGTGCGACCCCGGCGATTTGCGCGGCCTGCGCCGGCACCGGTGAGCCGCCCGCCGTGAACACCGCTACGGTGATTTCGGCGTTGGCGAGCGAGGCCGCCGCCTTGACTGACTTGGCGGTGGAAACATTGAGCTTGCCGTTGGCGTGCTCGGCGATGACGAGTACCGCGGTCATACGAGTCCCCGCTTGTGCAGCTCGGCAAACAACGATGCCGTGTCCTTGACCATGATGCCGCGCTGGCGTCCCGGAGGAGGCTCGGTCTTCGTGATGCGGCTCCGGGCTTCGCCGGCGATGCCCATGTCTGCGACGGGCAGGGTGGCCAGGGGCTTGGTCTTGGCTTTCATGATCTCGGGAAGTTTCACGAATCGCGGCTCGTTGAGGCGCAAGTCCGTGGTCACCACCGCCGGCAGGTCCACTTCGAGCGTCTCGAGACCGGCGTCCACTTCGCGTGTGACGCGCGCGGTGGTGTCGGTGAGCTCGAGCTTCGAGGCAAAGGTCGCCTGCGGCCGATCCCACAAGGCCGCCAGCATCTGGCCGGTCTGATTGTTGTCGTCGTCGATGGCCTGTTTGCCCAGGATCACGAGAAACGGCTGCTCGCGTTCGACCAGCTTCAACAGCACCCGTGCATTGGCCAGCGGCTCGAGGGGCTTGTCCGCCACCACGTGCAGTGCCCGCTGCGCGCCCATGGCGAGCGCATTGCGCAGGGTTGCCTGCGCATCGGCAGGCCCGATGGTCGCGATGACCACCTCGTCGGCACGGCCTTTTTCCTTGATACGCAGCGCCTCTTCGATCGCGATCTGATCGAAGGGATTGATGCTGAGTTTCACGCCGTCGAGCATTACGCCCGAACCATCCGGCTTCACCCGGATCCGCACGTTGTAGTCGACGACACGTTTGATTGCGACGAGAATCCGTCGGGGTTGAGTTGTCATTGGAAGCGAGTGTAACGGGAGACGTGGACGTGTTCGAGAGCGGGTGCCGTCGCTGATGCTCGGTTACACACTGCGGCGCATCGTCGGACTTATACCGACACTGTTTGTGCTCGTTAGCCTCTCGTTCTTCATCATCCGGCTCGCACCTGGCGGGCCATTCGACCAGGAACAGTCGCTGTCCCCCGAAATTCGCGCCAATCTCGAGGCGGCCTACGGCCTCGACCAGCCGCTGCTGGTGCAATACGGGCGTTATCTCGCGGACCTGGCGCAGGGCGACCTGGGTCCGTCGTTGCGCTTCAAGGATTTCCGCGTCACCGAGCTGATCGCCAGCGGTCTGCCGCTCTCCCTAACTATCGGCGTGGCTGCAGCGGTGCTGGCATTCCTCTTCGGAGTGCCGCTCGGTGCCTGGGCCGCATGGCACCGCGATTCGCTGGGCGCGCGTACCCTCATGAATTTCTCGATGCTGGGCGTCGTGCTGCCGGGATTCGTCGTGGGACCGTTGCTCGCACTGGTATTCGGAATCTACTGGCCGGTTTTTCGCGTGGGTGGCTACGAGCCGGGCGAGGTGAGTTTCCTGGTCCTGCCGGTGGTCACGCTGGCGCTGCCCGTCACGGCGTACGTGGCGCGCCTCACGCGCGACAGCATGCGTGAAGTACTGAAGGCCAACTTCATCCGCACCGCGCGCGCCAAGGGTCTGAGCTCCCGCGTGGTGTTGTTCCGCCACGCGCTGCGCCCGGCACTGATCCCGGTGGTGAGTTATCTCGGTCCCGCCATCGCCTTCGTGATTACCGGCTCGCTGGTGGTCGAATCGGTGTTCGGCCTGCCGGGCTCGGGCCGTTATCTCGTGCAGGGCGCCATCGATCGCGACTACACGCTGGTCATGGGAATGATCCTGGTCTATGGCGTCATCACGCTGTTGTGCAATCTGCTGGCCGACCTCCTCTATGGCTGGCTCGATCCGCGCGTGCGCGTGGCATGACGGCGCGCATCCGCACGGCGCTCGTGGTGCTCGCGGCGCTCACGCTGCTCGCAGTGGGCGCGCCACTGCTCACACCCTGGAGCCACGCAACGCTCGACTGGCAGAACCTCGCCGTGCCGCCGCAGGTTGAAGCCTCTCACTGGTTCGGCACCGACCGGCTCGGGCGCGACCTGTTCGCACGCGGCATGCAGGCGCTGCGCGTTTCGCTGCTCCTCGGTCTGCTCGCCACGCTGGTCAGCGTGTGCATCGGTATCGCCTGGGGTGCCACCGCCGGATACCTGGGGGGGCGAATCGATGCCGCCATGATGCGTTTCGTCGATATCGTGTACGCGCTGCCCTACGTGTTCATCGTTATCATCCTGTCGACGCTGTTTCCGCGCGGCAGTCTCGCGGCCTTGTTCATCGCCATCGGCGCGGTCGGCTGGCTGACCATGGCGCGTATCGTGCGCGGACAGACGCTCACGCTGCGGCGGCGCGAATTCGTCGATGCGGCCATCGCCGGCGGTGTGCGCACACCGGCCATTCTCTGGCGGCACATCGTTCCCAATGTGATGGGCACGGTCATCGCGTACGGCACGCTCACGATTCCGCAGGTAATCCTGTTCGAAAGTTTTCTCAGTTTCCTGGGTCTCGGTGTGCAGGAGCCGTTTGCCAGTCTCGGCAGCCTCATCAACGAGGGTGCCCAGGAGATGGAATCCTCACCCTGGATGTTGCTGGTGCCGGCCGGCCTGCTCATGGCGCTGCTGGTGGCATTCAACGCCCTGGGAGACGCGCTGCGAGCGCGGCTCGGATCCGGCGATGATGACTGACGCGCTGCTGACGGTCGATGCTCTGAGCGTGGCGTATGGCGGCATACGCGTCGTGGACCAGGTGTCCTTTGACGTCGCACCCGGAGCCTGTCTCGGGGTGATCGGCGAGTCCGGCGCCGGCAAGACGCAGGTGTTCATGGCGCTCATGGGTCTGACGCCCCCGCGTGCGCAGGTGAGTGGCAAGGCGCAGCTGGCCGGCGTGGATCTGTTTGAGGCGCAGGGCATTCGTGGCCGCGAAGTCGCGATGATCTTCCAGGACCCCATGACTTCGCTGACACCTCACCTCAGCATCGGCGATCAGATCGCCGAGCCGCTGGTGGCGCACCGCGGCTCGAGCTGGAGCGATGCGCGGCGTCGCGCAGCGGAACTCCTGGACCAGGTCCGCATGAGCGACGTGCCGAGTCGCATGCGCCAATACCCGCACGAGCTGTCGGGCGGCATGCGCCAGCGCGCCATGATCGCCATGGCGCTTGCCTGTGATCCCAGACTTCTGATCGCTGACGAGCCCACCACGGCGCTCGATGTGTCGGTGCAGGCGCAGATCCTGGCGCTGTTGCGCGACTTGATTCGCGAGCGCCACACCGCGCTGGTCATCGTCACCCACGACATGGGCGTGATCGCCGCGCTGGCCGACGAGGTACTGGTGATGCGGGGCGGGAAGGTCCTCGAACGTGCCGCGACGTCGCGGCTGTTCGACGACCCGCAGCATGAATACACGCGCTCCCTGCTGGCGGCGACACCGCGCATGGAAACACCGATGGCTTCCGCGCCACCACGTTCAGTCGGGAATACGGCGCTCTCGATCCGCGATCTCGACGTGCGTTACCGGCTGCGCGCTGGCTGGCTGCGGCCCGCGCGCGCCTTTACGGCGGTGGAATCCGTGTCGCTCGATGTGGTCGAAGGTGAAGCGCTCGGCATCGTCGGTGAATCCGGCTCGGGCAAGTCGACGCTGACGCGGGCCCTGATGCGACTGACGCCGGCTGCGGCGGGGGAGATCGTGTGGCTGGGCAGGCCGATGCTCGAGCTCGAGGGTGAGGCGCTGCGCAGAACGCGCGATACCTTGCAGATCGTTTTCCAGGACCCGTTCGCGAGCCTCGATCCTTCCATGAGCGTGGCTGAGTGCATCGCCGAGCCCCTGCGCGCGTTGCGCCCAGCCATGGGTACGAGTGAACGCGAGCGACACGTGGCGCAGATGCTGCTCGACGTCGGACTCGATGCTTCGTTCGCCGCGCGGCGCAGTCCGACGCTGTCCGGCGGTCAGTGCCAGCGAGTTGCCATCGCGCGCGCCATGGTCCTGTCGCCGCGACTGCTGGTCTGCGACGAGGCGGTGAGTGCGCTCGACGTGTCCATCCAGGCGCAGATCCTGCAACTGCTGGCGCGCATGCAGCGCGAGCGCGGCACCACGCTGATCTTCGTCAGCCACAATCTCGCGGTGGTGCGCCAGCTCTGCGACCGGGTGGCCGTCATGTATCTCGGCAAGGTGGTCGAATCCGGCTCCGCGCGCTCGGTGCTCGAAGCACCGCGACATCCTTACACGCGCATGTTGTTAGCCTCGGTGCCACTGCTCGACCCGGCACGCGCACGCGAACGGCTGGCGACACTTGCCGTGCGCGGCGAGACACCTTCGGCCATCGATCGGCCGGCGGGTTGCGCCTTCCGGACCCGGTGTCCGGCGGCGGTGGAACGCTGCGCGGCGGCGAGTCCAGAGCCGGAAGATGCGGGGAATTCGCACCAGGTGGCCTGTTTCCGGTGGCGCGAACTCGGTAACTGAGGCGGATTTCTCGCTGCGGCGGGCTGCGAAGGCCGGGGTGAGGCGGTATCCTCACGCAGCTTCTTCCAGATGGAACGCCGATGTCCCAGGAAATCCAGATCCGCCCCAGCGAAGGCCTGCGCCACGTCAAATACGAGATCCGTGGACGCCTCGCCCGTCGTGCCCAGGAACTCGAGCGCCAGGGATACGAGATCGTTCCGCTGAACATCGGCAACCCGGCGGCCTTCGGCTTTCGCACGCCGGAGACCATGCGCCTGGCGATGATCGAGAACATGTCGGCCGCGGAAGGGTACTGCCATCAGAAGGGCATCTTCCCGGCGCGCGAAGCCGTGGTAATGCAGCAGCAGGCGCGTGGCATCACGGACATCAGCGCCGAGGAGGTATTCATCGGCAATGGCGTCAGCGAGCTGATCGATCTCTGCCTGCGCGCCTTGCTCAATCCCGGCGACGAGGTGCTGATTCCCAGCCCTGACTACCCGCTCTGGTCGGCCGCCGTGATGCTCAATGGGGGCAAGGCGGTTTATTACCCCTGCCGGCCCGAGAATGATTTTGTTCCCGACCCTGAAGAGATCGCTTCATTGGTCACGCGCAAGACGCGTGCGATTGTCGTTATCAACCCGAACAACCCGACGGGTGCGGTGTATCCGCGCGCCGTGTGCGAGTCCATCGCCAGGCTGGCCGAGAAGCACAAGCTCATCGTCTTCAGTGATGAGATCTACGACCAGATGACCTACGACGGCGTCGAATCCATCCCGATGGCGACGCTGGTCCGCGACAGCATGTGCTGCACCATGTCCGGCCTTTCGAAGATCTATCGGGCCTGTGGCTATCGGGTAGGTTGGGCGGCGTTCTCGGGAAACCTGCGCGGCGCCAGCGACTATCTTGCCGCGCTCGAGTTGCTGAGCTCGCTGCGACTCTGTTCGAACGTGACCGCCCAGTGGGCGGTGCAAACCGCGATCGGTGGATACCAGAGCATCAAGGAACTCATTGCGCCCGGCGGACGCCTGTACGAATCACGGCGCGCGGTAATCGAAGCAACGGCGGCGAGCCGGTTCCTGCACCTGGCGCCACCGAATGGATCGATGTACGCGTTTGTGCGCGTGAAGACCGAGGAGATCCCGGACTTCGATGACCAGGCGTTTGCGCTCGACCTGCTCGAACAGAAGCACGTGCTGCTCGCGCCCGGAACCAGTTTCAACGTTCCTTATCGCGATCACTTCCGCACGACGTGGCTGCCCGACGCCGCCCTGTTGAAGAAAGTGTTCGCGCGCATCGATGATCTGCTGACCTCGTATGTCGGACGTGCGCCGACCGACAAGGCGCGCGTGCTGCATGCGGAATCGCGCTTCAAATAGCAACGGCCTTAATTAGTCTTCGCAACTTATTGATAAAGCAAAGACTTTCACCCGCGATTTTTGAGGCGCTGGGGGCGGGCGCGGCGTTGCTCGTGCCCTCCACGCAGCGCCAGGCCGCGGTGCGCGCCGCCTGGGGCAGCGCGCAGCGTGATCTCGGGCGCACGCTGTGGCCAACGCCGCGCGTCTTTACCTTCAACCAATACTGCGAACGCGAGCTGGCCCAAGCATGGGCACGCAGCGCCGCGCCCGACAAACTACTGCCGTCCGGTGCCGAGTGGGCGCTGCTGCGCGAACTGCGTGGCACAGGCGGCATGGCAGAGGCCCGGGCATTGCTGGCGGCCTTGCGCATGTTGAGCGAGTGGCGCATGCCGCATTCGGCCGCTGCACTCGCGGGCTCACCCGAAGGCGAGCGGTTGCTCGAAGCACTGAAGCTACTCGAGTCGCACTCACGCAAGCTCGGTCGCCGTCCCTTGCGCGCCTGGCTGGGTGATCTGACGGCCGCAGAAGGCGAACTGTTATCAGCCGGTCTTCAGGCCTCACCGCCACTGGTCCAGGAGTCGTTGCGCAAACTCGGCGCTCGCGCTGTCCCGGCCGGCGCGGGATCCGCGGCGGTATCCATCGCTGCCGCGCGGGATGACGAACACGAACTGGAGCTCATCGCTGCCTGGTGCCGCACCCAGCTCGAACAGGATCCGGGACGGCGACTGCTGGTCGTTGACGCCCGGTTGCGGCAACGACGCCGCCAGTACGAACGCGTGCTATCGCAGACCTTGTCGCCCGGAGAATGGCTGGCCGGCGATGCGCGCGAATTCTCGACCCTGTTCGCCATCGAAGGCGGACAGCCGCTCACGGACTTTCCGCTGGTCGCGCATGCCTTGCTGACGTTGCGATTGCTGGTGGGAAGTCTGCGCTTCGATGAACTGCTTCTGTGGCTGCGCATGCCATTTCTGGATGGCAAGGATGTATTCGCAGGCGCCGCCATCGAAGCGGCAATACGCAAGGGACGCAGGCTGGACTACACGGCGCCGGCGCTGCTGGGCTTCCTGGAGCGCGCGTCCGGCGAAGCTGCAGCCGCGCTCGCAGCAGGAATGCGCGAGGCGATGGCGAGCGTCGACGCTCAGAAGCGCAGCGCCGCGGAGTGGGCGACACGACTGTTGAATGCCCTGCGCAAGCTGGGCTGGCCGGGCACGCGTCCCTTGCGCAGCGACGAATTGCAGACCGTCTCCCGCGTTCAAATTCTGCTGGACGAATACGCGGCGCTGGGTGCGTGGCTGGGACGAACCGATGCCGCCGCCGCGGTCGCCACGCTGAGCGACCTGGCGCGCGAGCGCAGCTTCGACCCGGCAAGCGTCGCGGCCCCGGTGACCCTGACCGACAGTCACGAAGACCCCGTCGTGCATTACGACGGCATCTGGGTTGCAGGTCTGGATGCCTCGCAATGGCCTCCGGCGCCAAGACCCGACGCCTTCATCCCCCTGCGATTGCAGGTAGCGGCCGGCGTTCCCGCGGCGAGCGCTGCCGGGCAGGTGCGCGTGGCCCGGATCTCGTTCGAGACGTGGCGCGCCGCCACGCAGTCGCTGGTTTGCTCCTGGGCGGCACTCGATGGAGATGCGCACCGCAGCGTGAGTCCGTTGCTCGCGCGACTGGTACGCGCTGACGGACATGCGGACTTTCGGGAGAGTCACCAACATGTCCCGCTGGCCCGCCTCATACGGCGCGCGCAACTCGAGCCGCTCGAGGACGCGGTCGGCACACCCGTCGACATCACGGCGCCAGTGCGCGGTGGCGTCAAGCCCCTCACGTTGCAGGCTGAGTGCGGCTTTCATGCCTACGGCGAAGTGCGGTTGGGAGCGGAGCCGCTCGAAGCGCCGATACCGGGCATCGATCCGCGCGATCGCGGCATGTTGCTGCACAAGGCACTCGAGATGGTGTGGATCAAGCTCGGCGGCTGGTTCAACCTCAATGGAACCGACGAGCAGGTGCGCCGGCCGACGATTCACCAGTCGGTGGAGGCGGCGGTGGCATACGTCTATCGCGGATTCGTGCCGATGGAACTGCAGCCGGCGGTGCGACGCGAGAGTTTCCGGCTCGAGCTGCTGATCGAAGCGCTGCTGAAGCGCGAGATTGTGCGCGCGCCCTTCAACATCGACGAGCTCGAAGCGCGCCGCGACGTGATCATCGCCGGTGGCAGTTTCCAGATGCGCATCGATCGTATCGACGCGATCGAAGGTGGCGGATACGCCATCCTCGACTACAAGTCAGGCGAGCCACGCGCGCCCCGATGGGACGGCGAGAAGTTCCGGGATCCGCAATTGCTGGCCTACCTGCTCGCCGAGCGCGATCGCGGTGTTCATGCATTGGCCAATGTGTCGCTCACCCGCGGCCGGGCGCGCTTCGTCGGCAAGGTGTCGCGCGCCGGGCTGTTGCCCGATGTGAGGGGCAAGAGCGCCAGCAAGGTTCCCGCCGACGAGATCGAAGCCGCCTGGCAGGCGGAACAGGAGCAATGGCTGCAGAAGCTGACCCAGGTGGCTGCCGCTCATCTCGCCGGTGAGGCACCGGCGCAGCCGGCGCCCGACGTGTGCCGCAATTGCCACCTCACCGTGTTGTGTCGCCGCGTGGAACTCGCGGCGGCCGACTTGAATCGCGTCGAGGCTGTGCATGACTGACCAGGCACATACCGACGCGCGCGCGCGCGAGGAGGCGCTCGATCCAGGTCGATCCTTCATCGTGCAGGCGCCTGCGGGCTCGGGAAAAACCACGGTACTCACGCAACGCTACCTGCGCCTGCTGACCACGGTCGAGGAACCCGAGCAGGTGCTTGCGATCACGTTCACGCGCAAGGCCGCAGGTGAAATGCGCGAGCGGGTGCAAAAGGCACTCGAAGGCGGCGGCCCGGTACGATCGGATGCCGACGCCAGGACGCTGCAGCTCGCGGCCGCGGTGCGCGTGCACGCCGCTGCGCGTGGCTGGGGGCTCGAGGACAGCAGCGCGCGCCTGCGGATCCAGACCATCGACGCGTTCAATGCGTATCTCGCAAACGCGATGCCTCTCACCTCCGGCAGCGGTTTCGGTCGAGGTATCGCCGACGCGCCGGAAGATCTGTATGCACTTGCCGCGCGCGAAGCGTTGCGTCACGCCGAATCCGACGACGACCTGCGCCTGGATTTCGAACGCATCCTGCGCCGCCTCGACGACAGCTGGATGCGGCTCGAGCGGCTCATCGCCAGCATGTTGTCGCGGCGCGCCGAGTGGCTGCCCAACCTGCCGCAACTTTCAGGTGAGCCGCTGGTGCCGCGTATCGAGGCCAGCCTCGCGGTCATCGTGCGCGAGGAACTCGAAAAGGCAGTAGCCGCGTTGCCGGAAGGTTTCATCACCCTGGCGTGCGCCGTGGCGCGCGTGGCCGCAAGAAACCGCGCCGATGAACCCGCTGACGCGAAACGCGTCGATCTCGCGCATTGGCTGGATTACCACGAACCACTGCTGGCGCGTTGTGAGGACCTGCCGCTGTGGCGCGCGCTGTCCGGGCTGGCGCTCACGGAAAAGGGCTTGCCGCGCGCGCGTTTCACGAAGACGGAAGGATTGCCGGCGGACGATCCTGACGCGAAGGCGCTCGGCCAGGATTTCAAACGGCAACTCGAATTGCTCGACATGCGCCAGGTCGCCGCGCTGCACATGATCGGGGTGCTGCCGGATCCCATCGTGCCCGAAAGGGCGCGCGGCGCGCTGGACGCGCTGGCCAAACTACTCCTGATGGCGGCCGCGCAGCTGACGCGCATCTTCAATGAGCAGGGCGAGTGTGATCATTCCGAAGTGGCCGGCGCGGCGCGCCAGGCGCTCACCCAGGATTCTTTGCCGACGCCGCTGGCCGAGCGGCTCGGCACGCGCATCCGTCACATTCTCGTCGACGAATTCCAGGACACGTCGCGCGACCAGTACGACCTGCTGCTGACGCTGACGCAGGACTGGTCGGAAGGCGACGGCCGCACGTTATTCCTGGTAGGCGATCCGATGCAGTCCATCTATGGTTTTCGCAACGCCGAGGTGGGGCGGTTCTCGACCGTGCGTGGCGCCGGCCTCGGCGCCATACGATTGCAGCCGCTGGAACTGCGGCGCAATTTCCGCTCCGCGCCGGCGCTGGTGCACTGGTGTAACGAAGTCTTCGCGCGCGTGTTCCCCGAAGTCGACGACGTGCGGCGCAGCGCGGTGCGTCATCTTGCCAGCGTCGCCGCGCGACCGGACCTGGAAGGCAAACATCACCTGTACCGCGTTCATGCGGACTGTGGGCCGAAGGAAGAGGCCGAAGCGGCGGCGAATCTCATCGCCGAGCTGGTTCGCAGCCGGCCGGATGAGAGCGTGGCCGTGCTGGCCGGCGCACGTGGCCACCTGCGCGCGATTCGCGCGGCGCTCGCAGCGCGCGGCGTGCCGTTCATCGGCGTGAATCTCGAACCTCTGGCCGATGTGCCGGTTGTGCGCGACCTTGAGGCGTTGGCGCGAGCGCTGGAGTCGCCGCTCGATCGCGTGGCCTGGCTGGCGGTGCTGCGCGCGCCCTTCGTCGGATTGTCCCTGGTTGACCTCACCGTCATCGCCGAGGCGGCGCGCGATTCGACCGTGCCCGCGGCGCTACGCGAAACCATCTTGGGTTTGTCACCCGACGGCATGGAGCGCCTGTTGCGCACCAAGGCATTGCTGCTGGCGGCGTGGCATCAACGCGAACTGGAACCCCGTGCGCACATGGTCGAGCGGGTCTGGCACGCGCTCGGCGGCCCGAGCGCCTGCACACTGGACTCCGAACTCGACACCGCGGGACGTTTCCTGCTCGCGCTCGACGAAGAAGATCGCAAGCGCCTGCGCGGCCGGCCGCTCGATCTCGAACGCGTCATGACCCGGCTGTTCGCCGAGGATTCCGCGCAGCCGGGCGCGGTATCGCTCATAACCATTCACGGCGCGAAGGGCCTCGAGTTCGACCATGTCTTCGTCGTCGGTGTTGGCCTGCACGGCCGCGGCGACGATCCGCGACTGTTGAACTGGCTGGAGTTGCCGCGGGAACAGGGCGGCGATCATCTGCTGATGGCGCCCATTCGTGTTCGCGACGAGGCCGAGGAGCGCGAAGAGGAGGACGCGATCAATCCCTTCATCGAGATGCTGCATCGTGAACGGATGCGCGCCGAGCGGGCGCGCCTGGCGTATGTCGCGCTCACGCGCGCGCGGCGCTCCCTGCACCTGTACCTGCATCCAAAGGTCAGCGACGCAGACGGCGAGAGAGTTTTCAGCGCCGACGCACGTTCGCTGCTGCACAGCCTGTGGCTGGCGATCGGCGATGACATGGCCTCGCTACCAGTGATTGGCACCGATCCAGGCACACCGCTGCCCGACGAAGAAATCCTCCCGGCGGCTACCCAGGTACGACAGCGACTGGTGCGACGCTTCGCGCCGCCCGCGGCGCCACCCGATGTGATGGCGGGCGCGGATCGGGTAGCTATGGCCGCGGAGGATGACGACATTGAATTCAACTGGGTGCGCCAGACCGCGCGACGCGTGGGAACCGTGGTGCACGAGGCCCTGGAACACTTCGGCCGCGGCGGGCTGATACCGGTGCAGGAGCTGCCGCATCTTCGGGCGCGGCTGGAATCGCGACTCGAGGCGCTGGGCGTGGACGGCGAGGCGGCGCGTGCCGGCGCCGAACGCGCGCTGGCCGCCTTGCGCGCCACGCTCGAGGACACCCAGGGCCGCTGGTTGTTCGATTCCGTGCACCGTGATGCCCATTCCGAACTTGCATTGTCGGGTGTGCGCGCCGGCCAGATCATCAACGCCGTGATCGACCGCACCTTTGTTGACCCGCAGGGCACACGCTGGGTGGTCGACTTCAAGACCAGTCCGCACGAGGGCGGCGATCTCAGGGGCTTCCTGGACTCCGAAGCGAACCGCTACGAGGCGCAGCTCAGGCGTTATGCGCACCTGGCGCGCGGACTGGGACCGGAACCGGTGCGCGCCGGACTCTACTTCCCGCTGCTGGCCGCATGGCGGGAAGTGGACGTGGCGAACTAGTAAGACCCTTCGAAGGAGAAGGCGCTGCGACCCGAAGCATCCGGAGTGGCGCCCAGCGTGATCTCACGCACCACGCTTTCGGCGGCCGCGGTGCGACCCGTGATGAACCCCTGCACCAGGTAGGAATTCGGTGGATTGAGGGTCACGGTGCCGTCGACGCCGAATGGCCCGCCGAGGTCGCGAAGCTTGCCGACCACGGCGCTGTCGGACTGCAACGCGCCGTCGAACGTCACCTGGTACGAACCGAGATCCATGGGCCGGGAGCCAACCTGGCGGAAATCGCGCAGTTCGATGGTGCCCTGCAGGGTGCGCACGGCCGCACCGTCGGCGAGTTCCAGCCGCTCGAGATTCGCCGAGACGTTGCCGCGCTGGTCCGGGGGAAGCTGCGGCAGCAGGGCAGGGTCGAGGACCATGCGTGCGGTCAGGTTGCGCAGTTCACCAAGACCGGAGAAGCCCACGTCCAGGTTGCTGCGCGCATTCACTGCACTGCCGCGCAGCTCGAAATCTCCGGCCAGCCTGCCCGTGAGCGCGCGACCGGGCGCGAGATTCCACGTGGCGTCCCCGAGCTGAGTGTCCTGCAGCGAGAGACCCAGGCATTCGCCGTGCCAGATCGAGCCGCCGAGCTCGCGGCATTTCACCTGCGCGGGTAATGCCGAGGCGAACCAGCTCGCCGGCAGATAGAAAAAGAGGATCACGAGAAACACCGCGACACCCGCGATGATCGTCAGCACCAGCGCGCCGCGTTTCACGCCGGATCGCTCAACCCGTCTTGAGGACGAGCCCGGCGTTCACGATGCCCGGTTCTCCCGCGGTCTCGATTTCCGCGGACTCGACGCGCACTCCATGCTGCTGGGATAACCGGGCCAGCCAGGCCACGATGCCGTCAAAGGGCGCGTGATCGAGACGAATTCGCAGACCGCCGTCTCCGGTGGGCTGGCTGCTCGTCAACGATTTGCCGAGACCGCTTTCGCGCGCCGAACTGTCGATGAGTACCACCAGCGATTCGCCCGTGGCTGCACCCATCGAAGGACCAGCGGAGGCGATCTGCGGCGTCGCGCTTTTAATGTATGCGAGGTCGACCTGCTTGGCCGAAATGCGCTGGCGTGCCTGGATGATGCTGCCGTTGAGAGGCAGGATCAGGCCCGCGAGGATGAGCACGACCGCCGCGACTGCGCCAATGTTGACGAACAGCCGTTCGCGTTCCTCGAGGGCGCGATACCACTTTTGCAGTTTCGCCTTCATGCCCCGGCCTTCTTCACCTGGAGCCGGCCACGATAACTGTCGCCGTTGGCGCTGCCGCCGAGAATGTCCGCCTGCCAGCTCGCGGCGCGCAGCTGCTGGCCGATGGCGTCAAGACTGGCCGCATCCGGCGCGGTGATGCGCAGGTCGACGGTGCCGTCACGAAAAGTGATGCCTTCGATGTTGGCCGACGGCGCGGCAGTGCGCGCATTGGCAATGGCCGACAGTGCGGGCAACAGGGCGCCGCCGCCACCGCTGCCATTGATCTCCGCCAGCCTTGCCTCGACGCGACGACGGGCGTTGGTCGCATTCTGCTGGCCCGGCATGGCCGCGCGGAAT
>Ga0190270_10000647_pt1 | contig 15324 bp, 23 predicted proteins | sample Popmic320T_FD_133748 | JGI IMG/M metagenome (GOLD analysis project Ga0190270, IMG submission 133748) | Populus adjacent soil microbial communities from riparian zone of Weber River, Utah, USA - 320 T | ecosystem: Environmental > Terrestrial > Soil > Riparian zone | place: USA: Utah | collected... | reverse complement strand
CCTTCCGCGGTGGGTGGCATGTTCTCAAAAAACACGGGCCGCGAGCGCGAGAAGCGCGGTGACAGCGTGTCGTGAAGCTCCTCGAGCCCGAGCGCGGCGCGTCGGGCCGTGCGGCATTCGCTGCGTAGTTGGTCTGTGATCGGCCGGTTGTTGCGAAGGATGTTGCACCCAAGGTGTGAGGGCCACAGATACTCGAGTGCGTCGGGGTTCGGGACTCCTCGAGCTAGCAGCACGGATCTCGGGGGGTCGTGGTCGGGACTGTTGGCACCCTCGAGCCCACACAGGTGACAGGTGGTGCCCTTGTGTGCCAGGACCAGCAGCAGCAGCCGACGGACCTTGCGACCGCCCCAGCTACTCATGACGCGCGCACCGCGGGCCGGGTGCCGGGGGTGATGCAAGGTGGATCGCCATGACCCCCGGTGCGTCATCGAGTATCCGCGCCGCCTCTGCCGCGAGTAGCAGACGACAGAGATCACATGCGGCGCTCATCGCGTCGCCGGGTCGTACTCGTGGCGCTGATCGACGGGCACGCGAGCATCCTGCTCACGGCAGCGATTCAGCGACTGCGAACAGATCTTGCAAGGCGGTGTCGTATCGCGCGCGTGTCCTGTAGGTAAGGCACTTCCTTGTGTGGGGGTTAGTAGTGGGTTGGTTTGGGCCGCGTCAGTGCGGCCCCCCCCCGGCCGCGCTACTGCGGCCCCCCCCCTACCGGGCCGCGCTACTGCGGCGGGGTTTTTCCACAGGGTGTGGATGATCGCGTCACCGGGTGTCCGGTGGTGCATCGTGCGGTCACAGGTGGCCGGGCACTCAAGGAGAATGTCGTACCGGTTCGGGCGTAGCTCATCGTCGTAATCGACCGTGCCACCGCCTTGCACGTCTACGTGTATCTCGCCCAGCGACCGGAGCCGCGTGATCGCGCGTTGCACGGTCGAGCGGTCGCAATTCGCATACTTCGCCAGGGTGCGGACGGTCGGCCACGACCCTCCGTCACCGGCATGGTTCGCGATGCCGAGCAGGATCACCTTTGCGGACCCTCGAGCCCGTGAGTGATGTAGCACGATCGCCATAGCCTCGAGACTCACGCGGCCCCCTCCAATACAGCTCGACAGCCGGGGCAATGTTCGGACGGTCGGCATAGGCAGCCGCACGCGTCACAGGTGGTCAACGGGTCTGCCAGATCCTCGAGCACACTCAGAATGTGCAGGAGGGCGACCCCGACGGGTTCAGGTGGCCGCTTCACGCGGCGACGTCCTCATCTTCAGTCCACTCCCGAGATAGCTGTTGCATGAAGTCTTTCAGGGTCGGCCGGGGATGCTCGAGAGCGAACTCTCGCTCCTCCGTCTCATAGCCCATCGCGACCGCTTCGCACTGTTGCCACCAGTGCCAAGCGGCTGCGGTGTAGGTCTCCATTAGCAGCGCGTGCCAATGGTTCGGTTCGTATGGCTTGCCGTCGCGCCGGGTCCGTCTGCGCCGCGCCCAGTGTCCGGGCGGGTTCAATGGCCGAACCTTTGCCGTGCTGCTTGCCGCGAGATGTGGAGTTCCGTGCCGATCTGCGTCCACGAATAGAGGAAGTCATCGTGGAGTGCTCGAGCTGCGTCGGTCATCGCGACGTCGATCGCGTCGCGCGACTCCTGCAACGCTGACAGCGCCTCGAGGTCACCCTCAGCAGCGCGGCGCACCATCGCCCGCGCCATGCGCTTGAGGAATGCCGCGATCTCCGGGCACTCATAGCGCCGTTGCTCAGCCATCGCCCGGCCCCCGCTCGAGCCGCTCCTCAGCGATGTGCTCAGCCACGGTCCGCGCCGCACCGTCCCACGACTCAGCCCGACAACCACCTGTTGTCGGTGAATCGACGGACAGATCGGAGCGGGGCTCCGGGCCGTAGAAGATCATCGTCGGCCCCCAGATCGCGACAGCTCACGAGCACATGCCGCGGCCATCGCCGCGTCAGCGTGCGAGTCGGGCGAGCACGCGCCTACACAGAAGTGAGTACGCCCGTAGTGCTCACAGCAGAGCGCGCGACCGTGCGAGGAACAACACGGGCTGTGAGCCGGTTCCGCGATCTCCGGGCAGGTGCCGATCGTGCACACCAGCTCGAGGGTCTCGACAACCCCGCTATCGACCACGATCAGTCGGCAGGTGTGACAGCAGATCCCTGACGCGTCAGCACCTACCCAGGAGGGTGACGCGTCGGGCTCCTCGAGGTAGGCGTGCCACTGCTCCCAGTTGTGATCGGCGTGCGCGACGGGCTCCCCGGTGCCGTACCGATAGGCGTTCATCGGGTGCCACGCTCTGCGCGGAGCCGTGCGATCACGGCGCGGAGCCGGGCGACCCGGAGCCGCGACCGGTCGAGTGCGAGCGTGTCGCATACGGGGTTCGGCGTATCGATGACCGGGCTTGCCGGGGCCGATGACTCAGTCGGCACCACCGGTTCGACGGGGTTCGATTCGTGCACCGCTGTGGGCGTGCCGATGATCTGAACCGGGTCGGGCTCCGGGGTCTCCCCGGTCATCGACGTGAACAAGGCTCCGGCCAGGGCGAGCCCGGCCGCGGTGCTATTGAGTGTCTTTCGCATGGTGATGCCTTTCCTTCGCGGCCCCCCCCTTGCCGGGGGTGCCTTGAAGTGACAACACTACATTGTCAGTGCCGGATTGCCTACCTAATCGGGGGTAGGCGTGTCGCGGGGTCGGACCAGCACGCCAGCCAGGGCCGTGAGAGCGCCGACCGCGACGTTCTGCAACACGTCGGGGATGGTGCCCCCTGTTGCGGCGAGATAGCCGATCAGGGACACCGCGAGCACCAGCACGGCAATGAGTCCACCGATGACCATGCGGAGATCGGTCACGAGAGCACCCCCGACCGGATCAGCTTGCGCACGGCCGGGCCGGGGCACTCCGTGCCACCGGGGCGAATGTCGCCATGCCCGACGATCTCCCTCGAGCGGGGGAACAGCTCGCGGTGACGCCGGATGCGGCGCTTGACCGCCTTGACCATCTCCGGGGTTGGCTCCTCGCCCGGTGCCAGGATCAGCAACAGCGCTCCGTAGCGCTCATTCGTGGTCTCGTCACCGTTCGCGCCGGACTGGACACGGAGACCGCGGCCGACGTAGACGTTCCCGTGCTGATCGATCGCTTCCTGATAGGCGAAGTCGGACCAGCCGCGGTCCTCCATGTGGAGGATCTGCCACGCGCGCATGGTGGCTTTGATCTGTTCGACGTCGCGGAGCGGGCGTGTCATCGCGGGCCAGTGCAGGGCGATGCCGCGCACCTGACGCGGGTCGAGTCGGCCGGGGCCGGGGTCTCCGGGGGACGCGCCCCAATCGGAGCGCGTGAATCGGGTCATGACTTATGCCTCTCTCTCTCAGCGCGCTCGAGTGCGCGTAGACGTCGTTCAAAGTGGCCCCACGCTGCGGCCGACTCGCCCAGGTGCCCGGCGAACGTCGTATCCATCGCCGTGACCTGATCCGAGAGCGTGTGGAGCATGTCGGGAACCGTCGGGGTCTCTGACTCGTGGTTGTTCACGGTGACCTGATGCCGGGTCGCCTCGAGCGGCTCTATCAAGGTCTCGTTAAGCCACGGCAGGAACACCCGACGGGCCACCCACCGGCCCACCAGACCTAGCACCGCACAGACGGCCAACACCGCACCGGCCGCTATCCCGAGCGACTCGAGCGCCTCCGTCATCGCGGCCAGACCGGGGAGCCGATGATTCGCAGAGACCCGGCGAGCGCGTTGACGGTTTCGATGTTGCCCGCTGCGGTAGCGCGGCACAGGTGCGCGATCGCGGGGCCCCCGGTGGTGTGCAAGGGGAAGTGAAACGTTGCGGGGGGCCGGTAACCAGCCGGGACTGTGGCGATGACGCCACCCGCGGCGAGACCACCAGCGGGCATCGTGTAATCCACTGATCCGATCGCCAATCGGGGGCCGCGGTAGATCGTGCCGCTTCCGGTCACCGTGCCCGCGTTGGTCGTTGCAGCCGCGGTGCCGGGTGACCCGTCGAGCGCGAGCGCGAGCGCCTTGATCGAGTCATCGACGGTCTGCAACGTGTCGGTCGGGTCGGGGTAGGGCAAGGCAAGGTTCGGCGTGTTGGTCGTCATCAGGTTCCCCCTAGAGGAATGTCAGGTCGCGGTAGGTGAGTGCGGGGTCTATGTCGGCGTAGGTCAGCGTCGGGTGGTCTGCGGCGACGTCGGCATAGGTGAGCGCGTCGGGGGCCATGCTCCAACCGCCAGTGCTTGCGCCGGAGTAGTCGGGCAGGGTGCGGCGGAGATGGAACCCGACGCGCCAGGAGCCACCGGGCCGAATGCTCAGCGAAGCGGCGCCGAGCATCCCGACCGCCTCCGTGCGGCCGGAGGGAGTGTGCCGGGAGTCGATCGAGTACGCGGCGACCGCAACCCGCAGGGCCGACGGCAGGGTGAACCAGCCCGCGACCGTGTCGGGATCCTCGCTCGCGACTACCTCGAGCTCGCTCGACCACTGATCGGCCGTCTCGACACCTGACGTCACCCAGATCCCGTCTGTGAAAGTGCCCAGGAACGGGGGCGTGTTGGTCATGTGTCGGACGATGTCGGGGCCGGTGTGGGCGCGCTCCCAGGTCGTGCCGAAGTCGTCGTTAATGACGACGTTCGGTTCGATCCGCGGGCGACTCCACTCCGTGCCATCGGTCGGCATCAGGCAGCCATCGACATTGCCACCGCCGACGGTCCAGCCGTCGGGACCGTCAACCAGCTCTTGCGGCGCGTTGCCGATGCCTTGCGGCAACCACGTCCCCTCGAACGGGTGCGCGGCGTCGAGATCGCCCGCACCGTCGAGCTGATACGTGAACACCAGTCGCTGATAGAGCGGAGTCGCGCCCGCCTTGAGCGGCGACGCGGCAGAGATCCCGGTGAACACGTTCCACGCGGGCTCCTCCTCGAACGAGAACGCGGCACCCCAGAATCCACCGAACCCGGTCAGTGGCTTGACGTCACCAGAGAGCGGGTCAGGCATGGCGGGACGGATCCCGGTTCCCAGTCCAGCGCCGCCCGCGTCCTGTAGCAGCCGGGGCCACATGAGGTCGGTCGATTCGCCGTTCGCCATGAACGCCGAGATCGTGTAGTCCTCTTGGAGCTTCTGCAGGTGATCGACCGCGGTGATCTCATAGACCATCCCCAGACTGTGGGGCCGGGCCACGAGATCGCGCACAGTGCCCCCGAAGGTGACCAGCGGTGCCGCGTAGCCGTCGGGTGTGAACGTGAAGTGCACCGTCGTGCCCTGATCGACGTCGTCAAAGTCCTCCCCGGCCGCGACCACGACACCGAACGTGAGAATCGTCGGGTCGTGCTGCGTCGGCCACCCGTCGTCCTGTCGTGCCTGCCAGGAGAACCGGAGGTCGGACGTCGGGCCGTAGTCCGCGGGGTCGTCAGAATCGACGTCCCAGGAGTGAGCGCCGACGCGTAGGTGAGCGGTGTAGGGCGTGTTCGTCATCCGGTGATCCGATCGGCGCGCTCGAGCAGGGACCGGATCTCACGCGCGGCGCGCACCGGATCCCCGACGGTCTGATTGATGGTCACGTTCACGACCGTGGTCCGACCAGCGGCCCCGGTGCGCCCGTTGCGGTCCTCGAACAGCGCGTCAGCGTCGTCACTGCCCGTGGTCGTGGTCGCCGCGACACGGGAGTTGCCACCGCCCACGAACGGCAGCTTGTCCTTGAGCGCAATCAGCTCCTGAACCTTGTCAATGGCCGCTTGGATCGGGGCAAACATGCGCTCGAAGTAGCCGGTCACGGTCTCCCGGAGCCCGTCGATCGCGGACGCGATCCCCTCGCGCACGTCGGCCACCTTCTCTTGGATCTGCTCCCAGACCTCCCGGCCCTTCTCCTTGATCGCGTCGAACTTCTCCGCGACCGCCTCGCGGAGCGCCTGAACCCGCTCCGTGATCGCCTCGCGCACGTCGGAGACCTTGTCCGCGATCAGCTCCCAGATCTCCCGACCCCGGTCGCGGATCGCCTCGAAGCGCTCGACCACAGCATCCTTGAGCGCGCCGATCCGGTCGGCCACCGCGGACGCGACCGCGGCGACCCGCTCGCGGAAGTCGTTCCACGCCGGGATCAGGTCGTCCTTGACCCAACCGACGACGTCCTTGACCTTGTCCACGACGAACCCGAGCGCCTGTTTCCCGACCTCACCGACCGCGGCCACCGCGTTGCGCACGGTCTCGCTTTTGTTGTAAAGGAGGATGAATCCGGCCACCAGGGCGACCACAGCAATGACTACTAAGGCTATTGGATTAAGAGCCATTACGGCATTAAATGCGCCTTGCGCGGTCGTGGCGACCGTGGTCGCTGCGGTCTGCACACCGGTAGCGGTCGCGTGCGCGATCGCCATAGCGGTGTCCTTTGCTTTCGCGACCGCGCCGATCTCCATGACCAGCGACAGAGCGTCACCGACACCGGAGAAGAAGTCGGTCGCCATCGCGGCAGCCTCGAGCGCCGCGGCGTGCTCCTCGAGCCCGACCAGGGTCAGACCCGACGCGAGCGCCCCGAGAGCGCCGGTCGCTTTGGATGACTTGTCCGCGAGCCCGTCGGCACCGTCGGCCATCCCGTCGAACTTGCCCCCGGCGTCGTCGGCCGTCGCGGCAGCCTTTTTGACGTCGGACGCGAACCCTCGAGCAGCCTCCGCACCGTCATCGAAACCGGACACAGCCCGTGCCGCATCGACAGCAAGGTCAATCGTTGACGTCGTCGCCATCGTCAGGGTTCCTTTCGTCCATCACGGCCAGGGCTGTTGCGATCATTCGTTCGTCTGCGTTGAGCCACCACTCGAGGGGAGTTCCGGGGTAGGCGAGAGCGAGACCGAAGCAGAGTCGGACCGCTCCTCCGTAGGAGGGACAACGTCATCGGGGGCCATCTCACCGGGCGCGGGATCCCTGACCTTCTCGAGCCCGACCAGCTCCCCGGCTTTCCACGCGGGGTAGCCCAGCGACGTCAGCTTGAGCCGGGTCATCGCGCACCAGACCCATACCGTGGTCATGTTCAGCGATGCCGACATGTCGATCCCGTACTTGCCTGCCTCGAGTTCCCCGCGGAGCTGATCGGCCCACTCGATCTCGACCCGCGTTTCCTGCTCATCGGGCGCATCGACGTCGGTGCGCGTCCATACCGAGTAGGTGAGTCGCTTCATCCTTGCCATGAGTTACAGCCTTTCGATTGGCTCGAGAACGTGCGCCTCGAGCAGTTGGGTTGCTTGCCGTTCGTTTGCCTTGAGGGTGTCTGCCAGCCAGGGCCGGGCCGCGACCCGGCCGCGGCGCTTCCTGCCGTTGTGCACCGGTCGGAAGTACCGCACCGGGGAGGAGAGTGAAAGCAACCCCGCGGTCGCACGCGCCACCACCGACCCGGCAAGGAGACCGGTGGATCGGGGCGACCGCGGGGCTGCGTCTGTGAGCAGCAACCCCCCGAGCTGTGTCAGCGGTGTCTTGAGGTCGCGGGCACGTTTGGCCGCATCCTCGAGCCCGTTGACCAGCTCATCGGGGGTCGCCACGGGGTCAGACCTTGCGGGCCGTGATCTTGTGGGACGACGGTCCGAGCTTCTTCAGGTCGGCTGCGGTCGGCTTCTTCTCGACCACGGGGCCGACGAACCGCTTCAGGGTCTCGTCGTACGCGGCCCAGCCGGTCGCGTCGGCTGCGGTCGGCTCCGGGGTCGAGGGGGGAGCGGTCTCCTCCGGGGGAGTCGGGTCCGTCGGGAGCTGCTGTTCGTCGCTCATGCGCTTACCTTTCATCGGGTCTGAAACAGGAGAAATCTTCCTGTTTCGGTGGGGCCGGCTCAGCTGTAAAACGGGAGATCTTGCGGTCAGACCACGGCACCGAACACGGGCGTACCGATGCACGCCCAGTCGAGATCGGAGGTCGCACGCTGCTTGACCGGGCCACCGATCTTGAGCGGCACGACCCGCACCGTGCCCGTGACCTCGCGGGCCAGGGCCGTTGACGGCACGAACTCGAACGGGATCTCGTCGCCGGAGTTGGTCCACGAGAAGTCGATGACCCCGGCCGCGGCGAGATCCTGCAACAGATTGCCCTTGAGCCGGAAGGTGACCGACGCCTCATCGTCGCCGGTCAGCTCCTCGCCGCACAGCACGGGCAGCGGGTCGGAGGTTTTGACGTTCTCGGACGGCTCGACCGCCATGTCAGTGACCTGACAGGACACGTCGAGCGGGGCAACCCCGAGCTTCAGGGTGCCGGGGCCGGGCTTATAGCTTTGGATCGCCATGACGGGTCACTCGCTTTCGGGGTTGATCGGGATTGAGTGTGTGAGCTGTAGCGCGGGCATCGGGGTTGACTGCTCGCCCAGCGCGCGGGTCGTGGCCGTGACCGTCCCGTCATCGGGGTCGATCACCGCGGCCACCTGAGAGAGCATCTCTGCCAGGAGCGCGTGAACCTGAGTGATGCCGACCGATGGTGCGATCAGGGTCACGCGGGTGGTCAGGATCGCGCCGTCGAGCAGCTCGAAACTGACGCCCGCCAGCTCGACCAACACACCGGGGAGATTCAACTCCGCGGGGTTGGTCGAGCACGATCGGACACCACCGGCCTTGAGTGCGGTCACCAGCTCATCGACCGCGGCGAAGGAGATCACCGGGACGGCCATCAGCCGACCCCCGGCCGTGCCCAGGAGCCGAGCCGGAGCATCATCGCAATGTCGGGGTCGTTGCGCTGGACATAGACGGGGCCGAACTCCCCGAACGCCTCAACCCCGGCCGGGCTGTTGCGACGTCGGAACAGCCGCGCCCCGAGCAGTGTCGCCCCGTAGGTGATGTAGTCGGGCCACTCCTCGAGCAGCACCATCGGATCCGCGGCCGGAGCGGACGCATCCCCGGCCACCGGCAGGGTACGGATCACCGTTGCGACCGCGGCGACGATGGTGTCAAGCGTTTCGTCGTCGGTGAGGTCATCCTCCGCGATGTGGAGCTGTGCTTTGAGCAGCTCGAGACCCCCCGGACCGACCAACGGCAGGTCCGGGGAGCCATCGAAAGGCAGAGTCAGGGGCATGACTCAGGCAAACGTCGTCTTGAGGATCGCGGCCGGGTGGTGCTCCTCGATCGCCCAATAGGCGAAGAACGCCTCATCGATGCCACCGTTCGCCAGGTGCTGCGCGGACACCCGGATCGGGGAGGAGCCGGGCAGGGTGCGGAGCGTCGCGGCATTCTTGACACCACCGATCACCGTCCCAGCGGCCACCGACGCGGAGGGTACGAAGTTGTTCGGGCTGATGCCGAACAGCTCGAGGAACGCGGGAACGTCGGCCTCCGTGACGTCCATCAGGTTCTCGTGGTCGTCCTCGTTGACCATGATGAAGGTCGCACGCCCGAGCCGGGCGCGGGTGACGCGGTTGGCGACCCGTGCGGCAGCCTTGAGGAGCGACGTCGTCGCGGCACCGGCCACGGCAACCGCGTTGGCGACGATGAACGCCTCCACCTTGTCATCCAATTCCATCTTGGTTGACTCGCCCACCGCCTGCACGTAGCTGCGAAGGAACCCGGCGTCGGGGAAGTCATAGAACTTCCGGTCGATGTCGTGGCCGACCGCGAGCCGGGCAGCCTCATAGGCAGAGGGCTCCGTGCTGATGACGTTCGACGGGATCGCCGCCTTGTCACCGGCGTAGTCCGCGATCGCGGGCTTGACGACCCAACGCCAGCCCTTGCCCTCCCAGTTGGTCAGGGGGCCGGAGTTGAGCAGCGGCGTGAAGATCGGCTCATAGGCGACCCCCGACCACAGCTCATCGGACCAGCCCGGAGCCGACACGGCCGGGTTGGCCGTGTTGGTCACGTCGGTCAGGGCCGCGGTGATCGCCTCGCCGCCACCGCCACCGGGCCGGAGCGCGGTCACGATCGTGTCGATGAACACGTCCAGCCCGCGGGGCTGCGTGCGAGCGGCACCAGCGGTCACGGCTGCGGCACCACGACGGGGCCGGGGCACGCCGGAGGGGATCGTGGCCGACGCGGCGACCGCTGCGGTCGCGGCCGGGGGGGTCTCCTCCTCAGCCGGGGGGGTCTCCCCGTCGCTGTTCTGCTCCGCGGCGACCAGCTCGATCAGCTCGAGGGCCTCGCTCTGCGTCAGGGTCTCAAGCGCGCGGAGCGCCTCGAGTCGTGCAATCTGCTCCGGCGTCATGTCGGACCTTTCTTGTGGGTTGGTTGCTGCGGCTGCGATTGAATCGATCCGGCCGTCGTCATAGGCCGGGATCCCGACCTGACCGATCGCGATGACCAGGGCATCGGTGATCTCGTCACCCTCGATCGTGGCGTCCACCACATCGAAGGAGAGCCCGTCGCGGGTGCGGTCCTTTGCCTCCCTGAGTGCGTCGTCACCCTCCGGGCCGTCGGAGACCCTGAGGGATGCGCGGAGCTGCGTCGGGTCGTCGCTCACCATCACCAGATGGCCGCGGGAGTTGTCGCGCTCATGCTCACGGGTGAGCTTGACGTCAGTCAGGTTCTCCGGGAAGCGGAGCGCGCCAGGGCGAACCCGGAGCCGACCGGCCGACGTGCGCCCGTGTACGCCGTAGCGCACGACGACACCGCCCAGCGTGCGCGACGTCGTGGACGCGGTGACCGAGCCGACCGAGATCGACAGGGAGCGGGTGACAGCGGACGCTGTGATCCTCATGCTCAGTCCTTCAGGTTCGGGCCGGTGGGGGACGGGGTCGGGCCGGTCAGGTCGGTGGTGTCGAACGCGACCCGGCGACCGTGCGCGGTCGTGTCATCGAGCGAGAGCCGGGCCGTGATCGGGGTCATGTAGACCGCGAGATCGAAGTCAACGAACTCCTGATTGCGGCCGGTCTGCGTCTCATAGTTGAGCGAGGCTTTCGGCGCGGTCGCATCGACCATCCCGGCGTGCACGCCCACCAGTCGCGCCAGATCGACGGCAGCCGCGTTGCGGGCGTCGATCATGAGCTGTTCGCCACCCGCGCCCAGCTCCTCGAGCTTGAGCCCGATCGACGTGAACCCGACACCACCGTTGCCACCCTTGCGGGCGATAGCCCACCGGTCGATCAGGGCGTCGATCTGCGTGTCGGTGAGCGGGGGGCCGTCGGTCTGCGCGAGGTTCAGCTCCGGGGTCGGGTTCTGCAACCGCTTCCGCACCATCGCATAGAGCGACGTCGCATCCCGGATGACGTCGCCACCGAAGTTGAGGATCCCCTCATGGAGACCGGGGATCACGATGACGTCTGTTGCGCCGACGCGGCCACCGTTCACGGTCACGTAGTTGTCGGCGTCTACCTCCCACTCGTCATAGTCGATCCGCGACGCCCGGAGCGGCTTGCCGTCGGCTCCATTGTCGCGCCACCAGCACGACCAGCCGTGAAAGATCAGGTCATCGACCGTGCACGCGGTGCGGAGCTGTGGGCTCGAGCCGTCGCCGGTCGAGTACAGCCATGCCGGGGTTGCGTCGGGGGCCGCGGGATCGACCAGCGGCAGCGCCGACAGGGCCGAAACGATCATGTTCCGGCCGCGGGCCACGGCCGGGAGCCGCATCGCTGCGGCCCGGCCGACCGGGAGGTTCTCCTCCGTGAGCCCGAGCGCGTCGGCGAACGCCCACCGCTCGAGGTCGGAGGAGCCCCAGGGGGTCGCGATCGGGTAGTGACCGGGATCCCGGTCGGGGGCCGCGTAGGAGGGAACTCCCGCGTACGCCGCTTGCACATCGACCGGGATCCGGGGGGCGATACGTAGTGGGTTCCTCACGAGCAGAACCCTCCCCCCGATTGGTTACGTTTTCCGTTCAACCCTCGCGCCGTCGGCGTGTCGCCGGATCCGGGTCGTGGACGCGGCAACCGCTCGATCGCGTGACCGGGACGCCTCATGCGCGCGGGCGTGCTCGACCGACCACGCGTCAACGATCCACGCGTCGTGTTTGGTCACAAGGTCGCTGCGCGCGCCACAGTCACAGACCGCGAGCAGGGTCTCAGCCGACCTGTCGAGCCGGATCATGCCGACGCCCGTTCGCCAGGAACCCGAACGGTCGGGGCCGCGATCTGTCGCACCCGGTGAGTGACCGCCCATGCCGCCATCGTGGCCGCGCGAACCGGTGCGATCGGTGCGCCCCCGGTCGCATGCGCCCATGCCTTGCCGCCATCGCCTTGCGTGCGGGTCGCGGCGACCTTGACCGCGGCGTCGAGGGCCGGGTGACGCCGGAACCGGTACGCCCGGGCGGGCAGCGCGTCGAGCAGGGTCGTGACCCCGGCCCCGGATTGGGTTGTGGTGAGCCGGAGCAGACCCGTTTTCTCAGCCGCGCCGGGCCGGAGCCGGAGCAGCTCATCAGCGAGACCCGCGTCAGCGCCACCGGCCGCAACCGCGATCGTGTCGCCACCGGCCCAGCCCAGGACGTGCGCCGCGGCCCCGTAGCCGGTCGGGAGAACCTCGAGGATCTCGACCACGATCGACCCGTCGGGCAGCTCCGCGGCGACCGCGATCACCACCTGTGAGCCATCCTCCGCGCGGGACACGCCATAGCCGACCGGCGCATCGTCGGGGATCGGGTCGGGCTCGCGCACCGACTCCCACAGCGGTGCGGGGATCGCGCCGCCAATGATCTCCGTCCACCGGTTCCCGGCCGCTCGAGCGAACTCCCCGTCATCGGGGATGTTGGTTCGGAGCTTCGCGATCGATGCCGTGGAGACCGTGTAGCCGTACGCCGGGTGATACCGGGCGACCGCGTCGAGGTCGTTCACGTCGAGGTCATCGGGGATGCCGTATTCGACGTAGCAGATTCCGGGGTCACCGGCCCGGCCACGGGCCACCAGCTCCGCGAGCCAGTCGGATGTAGCGGTGCCACCGGCCGACCAGATGAACGTTTGCGCATAGGGCCGGGTGAGCTGCGTCGGGGAGATCGCCTGCATGAGCGCCGCGCCTTGCTCCTTGGAGAACGCCCACGCCTCATCGATGCCGTTGCGGTCGGACTGCTTGCCGTGGAGCGCCGCCTCCGTCGGAGGGTGCGGCCGGATCTGTGAGCCGTTCGGGAACTTCATCAGCTCATGGCCGTTGCCGCGCAACGTGCGGACCACGCCCGCGAGCGGGGTTCCTCCCTCGCGCCGGATCACATCCTCATCGAACTTGAGGAACTGATCTCGAGCGTCGCCACCGGTCTGCGCGGTGTACCAAGCCCGATAGCCGGGCACCGTGAAACAGCGCTCGCCGGTCTGAACCATCTCAAGGTCAGACTTCCCGGACTGCCGTTGCAGGGTGCCGACCACCAGCCCATAGGCCGGAGTGCCGTCGGGGAGCAGCTCGCCCGCGACGTCGGCCGCGCGCTGTTGCCAGGGCATCCACTTGCGGCGCAACCAGATGTTTCCCCAGACGCCTTGACGGGTGCCCAGCGTCGGCCGGTCGTGGTTGCGTGGAGTGTGGAACTTTGGTTCGACGGTCTCGATCACGCCGGGGCCTCGCTCGAGGTCTCCGGCTCCGGCATGACGCCGGTCTCGAGGTACTTGCTCCATGCGTCCATAGCGACCCGCAACGCCTGATCTCCCTCGCTCGCCTCCGCGGCGAATCCCTCGAGCAGCTCCATGAGCACCCGCGCATCGTTCGAGTAGGTCGAGACCCGGCCCGACCGCTCCTTGATCTCGAGCACCTTTGCGAGCTGACGCGCCAGGGCGACCCGGCCCGCGTCGGTCGGCTTCACGAGCCCCAGCTCCCGGAGCTGCGCGATCGTTTCGTTGACCGCCTCGAGCAGCGGGTTCGGGACGACCGGCGCGGAGAACAGCGCCGGATCCTCGCTCATGAGTCCAGCTCCGATCGGAGCCGGTCGATCTCGAGCACCAGACAATCGCGCTCAGCCTCGAGCGCCTCAAGCTCCGCGAGCAGCTCCGCGCGATCGGGCTCCGGGGCCGGGCGTGCCGCGCGGAAGTCATGCGGGCCATGCATCGGGAATCCGGGCCGACGTCGGATCGTGCACGTCGGGTCGGTGCAAACCGCGGGCGTCAGTCGGTCGCTCATCGGCGTGCCTTGAATGTGGTCACGATCATCGGGTGATTCGAGCCGTTGCCGGGTTCGGTCACGTCCCAGTCGGTGAGCTTCAGTCGGTCGTCGGGCCACGCGACCAGCTCGACCCCGCGCGTGCGGACCTGTAGCCCGCGGCCCTCGAGAACCTGATGAGCCGACCACGAGTGCGAGCGCGCCGCGGCAACGGTCATGTTCACGTCGCCGGTCACGACCGGGACGAACCCGAGCCGCTCGAGGAACCGCACCATCTCGCCCAGTGCCTCCGTGCTCGCCGCGTACTGGCGCACCCGCGGCAGGGACGGGGGCACGTCGGTGACGACCGCGTTCAGGTGCACGTTGACGTGAGCGATTCGCCCGGCCGGGTGCTCGAACAGCGCGACCGTGCCCCAGCGGGCCGGAGCCCACTTGTCAGGTTCGGCCGGGTCGCACAGCCGGAGCGCCATCGATCCGAACGTCGGCAGTGCGCGCCGGGTCAGGATCGGGGTCTCCCGGTCGCGGCCGGTGCCAGGGGACACGGTCACCCGGTAGCGGGTCATCGCGCGGAACAGCTCGACCATGCGGTTCCCCTCATTGACCCCGAACGAATCGCAGTCGGTCGCCACCATCGCCCGTGCCGCGGTGCCCTTCTCCGGGTTGGCCGCGAACACATTCCAGTGCCCGATCTTCAGGTCGTCGCTCACTTGCTCGATCCCTTCACTGCGTTGATGAGGTTCTTCGCGTATGCGTGTTGCCAGTCGGTGAGCGTCAGCCCCGCGGCCCGGCAGTAGCGGCAGAGTCGGCAGTCGTGTTGCTCGCCGGGCTTCACCGAAACCACCGCTCGAGCAGGAACGCGCCGACGACGATCAGCCCGAGCAGACACAGCCCGGTAGCGGCACCCTCGAGCGCGGCCCGTCGCGCGGTCACAGCCCGTCCCGGTGCGCTCGAGCGTTGATCTGCTCACGCTGCGCGGCGAGCTGCGCGGGGTACGGGACGACGCGTTCGCCGCGGTTGAGCCCGTCATTCCACCAGCGGCCAACGGCCAGGACGATTACGCCGGGGGGCACGTCCTCCGGCCGGTGCGGGCCGTACGCGCGGCCGGTCACGTCGTCAGCCGTCCGAGAACCATCGCGGTCTGATCGGCAGTGAGCAGCACCGAGACGACCAGCACCGCGCGCCGCGGGTTTTCGCTGCGAAGCTCGAGCCGTGCCCCGTCATGCAGCACTTGATTCGAGTCGAGCCCGACCAGCTCCACAGCCTCTCGCAGAGCGCCCAGCGCGACCGGGTCGCGATCGTGCCGTTTGCTTTCGTTTGCCTCTGGATTCATGAGCTTGCCTTTCGTTGGGCCGTTTTTGTGGGCGGTTCGGGGGATATCGGCGGAAGG
>Ga0190270_10000646_pt1 | contig 15329 bp, 13 predicted proteins | sample Popmic320T_FD_133748 | JGI IMG/M metagenome (GOLD analysis project Ga0190270, IMG submission 133748) | Populus adjacent soil microbial communities from riparian zone of Weber River, Utah, USA - 320 T | ecosystem: Environmental > Terrestrial > Soil > Riparian zone | place: USA: Utah | collected... | reverse complement strand
CTTGGGGACGATGACGGCTTCGCCGGGGACGAGTTCGCGCTCCTCACCGTCGACCGAGAGCGTGGCCGAGCCGTCGACGACGAAGACCAGAACGTCGCGCTCATCGTTCACGTGCTCTGCCGGACCTGCGCCCGCGCTCCATTCGAGGAGCGTTGCGTTCAGGTCGTCCGACGCATCGCCCCACACCGGGCCGCCTCCCCTCGGCGTCGCCATCGCTGCATCGAGCGCTGCGGTTGCAACACGCTCGATCAGCGGGAAGAGCTGCCGCTCCTCGAGACGGACATGCGCTTCGAGCCGCTCGCCGAGCTCGCGCATCGTCGAACGCACGTCGCGGCCCGCCTCGAGTGCGGCAACGAGTGCGTGCAGGCGCTGGTGGTCGAGCAGAGCCTGAACGAGCAAGGCGTGCGCCTCCTCGACATCGACCACCAAAGGGAAGAGCGCCTCTTCTTCCTCGCGGAAGTGCGGCACGCTCGACGTTCGAAAGAAGCGGACAAACGTCGTGGCGGCACCGCTCGGGTCGTCGTCTCGCTCTGCGGCCCGGCGGAGCCGCCGTGCCTCGACGAGGGCGTGGTGGTGGTCATGCGAGAGCGGAACCAGTGCCTGCAGCCGCTTCATCCTTGGACCGTAGCGGCTCGCCTCCGCGGTGAACGAAAGCGGTGATGACGTCCAGACGGCCTCGGCCACTGTGAGAACTACCGAGTGCGTCGCGGCGCGAGCAAAGCTGCGTCGAAGAACGCGGTCAGCCGGCGCGCGTACTCCAGGGGACGAGCCGCGTAGCCGCCCGTGTGCCCGGCCTCGGGGATCTTCCAGAACGCCTTCGGCTCCTTTGCCGCCGCGAGGTAGTGCGGCTGGAGGTCTTCGCCCCCGTTGTCCGCGCCCGCGCCGATCAGGAACAGCGGGCGCGGCGCGATCTTCGGCGCGACGTCGACGAGCGAAGGCGGCGGCCGGTCGCCGCTGAGGACTGCCACGGCCGTCGTCTGCACCAGGTACGACGGTAGCGAGAGCCAACCCGCGCGGCCGCGGAGTCGCGACTCGCGGACCGATCGCTCGCCGGCGCCGTCGGCAACGACGGCACGCAGGGCGGGGTTCCCCGCCGCCGCGTCCATCATCACCTCGCCGCCGACGGAGAAGCCCAACCCGCCGATCCGCCCGTCGCGGACGTCCGCACGCCGCGCCAGGAACGCCACACCGGCATCCACGTCCTTCGCTCCGCTCCAGCCGAACATGTTCGGGTCACCGTCGCTGTTCGCGTAGCCGCGCATGTCGAGCATCAGCACGCCGTAGCCGTGGCGGACGAGCGCACGCGCCTGCGCGGCGCGGCCGGCGGTGCCGGGGAAGACGATCACGGCGGCGCCGTTCCGCGACGTGACATACCGGCCGCGCACGTCGAGTCCATCCGCGGTTCGAAGCGTGACGGGCTGCGATGCGCGTCCGAGCTCGGCCGTCTCTGCGGGCTCGCGAGGGCGGTGCGTCGCCAGCAGAGCGATCCCGACGGGCAGGAGCACCCAGTAGACGCCGAGCACGGCAACAGCACCGAGCAGCGACCGCCGCAGGAACCGGTGTCCGTGCGGCTTCCGCGACTGCCACAGCAGCGCAACGCCGAGCGCGATCAGGGCAAGCCCTGCGGGTGCCAGCGCGAGGCCGCTCCAGTCGTCGCCGTGCATGCCGACCGCGCGCGCATCCGCGACCGTGAGTGCGAAACCCTCGATCGCCAGGACGCCGAGCGCGAGCACGAGCACCGCGCGCAGTCCGGGCCGCATCACCGCATACCCGGCCGCGCCGGCCGCCAGCAGCGCCAACGGCACCAGTCCGGACACCGCGTGGTCAGACAGCTCCACGCCCGGCTCGCGCGCGACGAATGCATCCGTGACCGTGTGGATCGCGACAACCGCCACGGCGGCGGCGAAGACGTGGCGGTCACGGAGCGTCACCGCGCGGACTCCGAAGCGGCGGCGCAGTAGAGCTGCATCATCGCGGCACCGGCACGCGCGTCCGCTGCGGCATCGCCGCGGCCGTTCAGAAGCAGGACGGCGACCCGCCGGCCGTCTCCGGACGCCCAGACGTTCGTCTTGAAGGCGGCACCGCCTCCCGAGTGGCCGTAGGCGACGCCGCCGCACCCGGTCGGGTCACCGCCGCTCCAGAAGCCGCTCGTCTTCATGAGCTCCAGCTGCTCCGGGCCGACGAGCCTGCCCTCCATGAGCGCGGCGAGAAAGCGGCCGGTCTCCTCGGCGTCGGAGACGACGGCGCCTTCTGCGCCGATGCCCGCGTGCGCCGCAGTCATGTCCTCGAGTGGGCCGCCGGAGGCGACGGCGTAACCGCGGGCGTGCTCGCCCGTGATGGGGCCTTGCGGGTCGTACGCGGTGTTGCGAAGCCCGAGCGGCTCGAAGAGCCGTTCCCGATACAGCGACTCGATGCTTCGGCCGCCCGCGCGAGCGGCGATCCGGCCGAGAATCTCGAAGCCGATGTTCGAGTAGTGGTACAGCGTTCCGGGTTCCGCGAGCAGAGGCTGAAAGGAGGCGAGCCTGATCCAGAGGAGCGGTGAGAACTCGAGCGTCGGGGTCTGCTCGAGCCGTCGCTTGACGCGCAGGAGCTGGTCCTTCACGGCCGGGTCGGTCACGCTTGCGATGTAGGCATCGGGGTTCTTCGCGACGTCGTTGTTGTCGATCAGCCCACTGGTGTGAGTCAGGAGCTGAGCGATGGTGACGCGGTCGCCGTAGGGCAACAGGCCGGGCAGCCAGCGTTCGACGCTGTCCGACAGCCGCAGCCTTCCCTCCTCCGCCAGCTGGTGGACCAGGACGCCGGTCCAGATCTTCGACACGCTTTCGAGCCGCATCCGTGCATCGGTCGGCATCGGCTCGCCGGTCTGCACATCGGCCAGGCCGGACGCGCCGAGCCATGTGCCTCGTGCGTCTGCGACGTACGCGGTCGCACCGGGCGCGATTGGCGTCGGGCCCCCGACGAGGGAGTCGAGGATCGCCTGCAACTCGGGCCGGGCTTGGCCTGCGGACGATCGATGCGGCGGCAGGAACGTGTCCGTGTCGTAGCTGTGAACCACGGCGTTGACGTGCAGCCCCGCGTGTGTGATCGGCGAAGCCAGAGGACTCAGCGTCACGAGGGTCGGGACGCTCCAGATGGCGTCCCCGGCCACGGGCTTGCGCAGCTTTTCACCGCGGAAGTCGGAGTAGCCAAGGTGGTAGACGGCCGTGAAGAGAAGCGAGACGGCGAGCGCGAGGGCGCCGATGGCGAACTTCCCGCGGCGGCGCTCGAGCACGTGCTTCCCGTCGAACGCGCAGAAGACGGCGATGATGGGGAAGGCGGAGAGAATCACGCCGTCCGCGAATCCATAGATCACGCCCCGCCAGGCGATCGCGGCGGCGAACTCCAGCCCATCTGGGTGCCCGGTCGCCGGCTCTCGTTGAACGATCCAGGCCATCACCGCGACGAACGCGGTTCCGACGACGATCCCGCTGCGCCAGTGGTGCGTCACCAGCGTGCGGGGCGATGCAACGCCGAAGCGCAGCCACGCTCCAACGAAACCGAACACCGCGCCGACATACGCGACGTAGTACAGGTCGCGGCTGACCGATGCCAGGTCGGTCAGCACGAAGGGGATCGCGAACACGAGTGCGAGTCCCGCGGCGAGCCAGCGCCATTGACCGTTGCGAGCCGCAGCCGCCGTCGGATGCGTGCGCGTGCGCCAGCTGCGGCCGCCGGCTGTTACGGCATCCATGGTTGTCTCCTCTCTTTGTCTCCTGATCCACGACGACCTGTCGAGCGCGATCAGGGGGGACTCGGAATCCGCGGTGGCGAACTACGCACGCTGCAGGAAGCTCCTCGTCCGGCCGTGCGGGAGCGCCGCTGTCGGGACGGTCGCTGCGTCGCTGCTCGCGACGCTCTGGCCGACGATCGCCGCGAGCGGATCCGGCCCGCCGTCGCGCTGCGGATGACCGACTAAGGCGGGGATCGCAGACCGTAGTTCACCGCAGGAGGGATCGGGCGTGCCACCGATGCTCGGACGCCCCGCCTCGACGAGACTTTCAACGTCTAGCGGGACTTCGTGACGTGAGCCATGCTCGCCGTCGATGACATACGCAAGCGGTTCGGCCAGGTGCAAGCGCTCGACGGCTGCTCGCTCTCCGTCGCCCGCGGCCGGATGCTCGGCTTCCTCGGCCCGAACGGCGCCGGGAAGACGACCGTCATGCGTTCCGTCTTCGGCCTCGTCGAGCTCGACAGCGGGGAGGTGCTTTGGGACGGCCGGCCGATCGACGTCGCCGAGCGACTGCGATTCGGGTACATGCCCGAGGAGCGGGGCCTCTACCCGCGGATGCGTGTCGGCGAGCAGCTCGAGTACTTCGGGCGCCTCCACGGCTTGGGGGCGCGTGCAGCACGCTCTGCCGTATCGCTCTGGCTCGAGCGTCTTGGGCTCGCCGAGCGGGCGGACTCCAAGGTTGAGGAGCTCTCGCACGGCAACCAACAGCGAGCGCAGCTCGCAGCGGCGCTGGTGCACGAGCCGGACCTACTCGTTCTCGACGAACCCTTCGCAGGGCTCGATCCGGTCGCGGTGCACACGCTGGTGGACGTGCTCCGCGGCGAGGCTGCGCGCGGTGCCGCAGTGCTCTTCTCCAGCCACCAGCTCGAGCTGGTGGAGAGCATCTGTGAAGAGGTCACGATCATCGATCACGGCCGACTCCTCGCCACAGGCGATGTGGACGCGCTGAAGAGGGCGTCACGGCGGCGGCGGATCGAGCTCCAGCTCGATGGTGCGCCGCTGGAGTGGCTGCCGCGAGTTCCCGGCGTCGAGCTTGCCGAGCGCTCCGACGGCAGGCTGCGACTGGACGTCGGTCGCGACGTCGATCCCGAGCTGGTGCTCGCGGCCGCCGAACGGTCGGCACACGTCGTCGCGTTCAGCTATGGACCGCCGACGCTCGCCGAGCTCTTCCTCGAGCTGGTGGCGGCGTGAGCGGGCGGAGCGCGATCGCGCTCGTCGCCTGGCGCGACATGCGGGAGCGGCTGCGCAGCAAAGCGTTCCTCGCATCGACGCTCCTGATCCTGGCGCTCGTCGGCGGATCGGCCGTCCTCGCCCGGCTGGTCGATCAGCAGGAGACGTACCGGGTCGCCGTAACGGCGCCGGCGCCACCGGGCCTTGCCGCCGCACTCCAGCGCGCGGCGCAACCGTTCGACGACGCCGACGTACGGCTACGAGTGGTGCCGTCGGTCGCTGCCGGACGGCAGGCCCTCGAAGCCGAGCAGGTTGACGCGCTGCTGCTGTTGCCCAACGACCGGCTCGTCTTCCGCTCCACCGTCGATGCCAAGGCGGCGGCCGTCGCCGACGCGGCGGTGCGTGCGCTTCGCCGCCAGCTGCCGCCGGCACCGGAGCTGACGACTGCGACGCTCCATCCTCCGGAGCAGGAGTCGACCGACGCTGCGGTCCTGGTTGCGTATGCAGGCTCCCTGCTCCTGCTCATGTCTCTTGCCTTCTACGGTCAGTGGGTGATCAGCGGTGTCGTCGAGGAGAGGAACAACCGCGTCGTGGAGTTGATCCTGTCGTCGGTCCGGCCGCGCGACCTGCTCGCCGGCAAGGTGATCGGGATCGGGCTGCTCGGATTCGCGCAGCTCGCGCTCATAGCCGGGCTCGCCGCCGGCATGCTCGCGGCAGGTGTCTTCGACGCGCCCGCCGAGCTTGCCGGGGACATGGCCCTCGTCATCCCCTGGTTCACGCTCGGATTCGCACTCTATGCGGTCGCCTACGCCGCCGCGGGCGCGCTCGCGTCCAGCCAGCAGAACGCGGAAACGGCCGGACAACCCGTCACGTACACGCTCCTGGGCGTCTACTTCGCCGGCTACGTGGCGCTCTCGGCCGACGCCGAGGGGCCGCTCGCAAACCTGCTCACTGTCTTCCCCTTGACCGCGCCGCTCGTGCTGCCCGCCCGCAGCGCGCTCGTCGGCGTGCCGCTGTGGCAGCACGCGCTCGCTCTCGTCCTCGTCCTCGTCTCGATCTACGCGCTCGTACGCTTCGCGGGCCGCATCTACGGACAAGGTCTCCTCCGGAGCGGCCCCGGCCTCGGCCTTCGCGCAGCCTGGCGCCTCACGCGCTAGCGAGGACGGCGTCGGCAGCGCAGGTTGTCGCGAGCCAGGTTCCTCTCCAGCATGTGGCTCTCCCGCAGCGCGATCACTGAATTCCCCGATCCCTCGTACCCGGGGAAGGGCGAACGTACCGCCAACTGCAGACAGGGAGGCTCTTCAATGACTGCAATCAGGGATGCTGCGGCCGAGTTTCTCGGGCAGAAGCGCGTGGCCGTCACCGGCGTCTCGCGATCGCCGGGGAACCATGGCGGCAATGTCGTCTACAAGCGGTTGCGCGACCGCGGCTACGACGTCTTCGCCGTCAATCCGAACGCCGACGAGGTCGAAGGCGACCCCGCCTACGACGATCTGCGCTCCATCCCCGGTGGTGTCGAGGCGGTGGTGATCGCCACCAGGCCCGAGCACGCCCAGGCAACGATGCGCGAGTGCGTCGAGCTCGGGATCGAGAAGGTCTGGATGCACCGCGGCCCCGGAGCCGGCAGCGTCTCCGAAACCGCAGCTGCGTTCGGCCGCGCGCATGGCATCTCCGTGATCGACGGCGGGTGCCCGTGCATGTTCGCCCCGACCGCCGACCCTGGCCACAAGGCGATGAGGTTCCTCTTCACGCTCAACGGCCACGTTCCGCGAGAGGTGTGAGGGTTCCGAGTTTCAGGTGAACGCGCCCGGCACGGCCACCGGGACGGCGGACTGGGGCTGATGGATGGTCGCGGGAGGCCCAGACCCAAGCTGGGAGCAGCAGCGGCCGGGGGAGGCGCATCCGCACGCTGAATCTCGTACCATCCCCGCCGAGAAACGGGCTGGAGGGTGGCGCGATGGCCAGTGGCGCGCGACGGGAGTTCCTGATCTCGAAGGGTTGGATCCAGGCGGCCGTCCTGGTGGTCCTGGTCGGCTTCTTCGTCCTCGGCCTGCTCGCCTACCGCACGTACATGGAGCAGCCACCGGTGCCGGGCCGGGTCGTGGACGCGAACGGCGACGTCCTCTTCACCGGCGAGGACATCAGCCGCGGACAGCAGGTGTTCCTGCACAACGGGCTGATGGAGTACGGGTCGGTCTTCGGGCACGGCGCCTATCTCGGCCCCGACTACACCGCCGACTACCTGCGCCGGTCCTCCGATCTCGTGCGGGCGTCGTTCGGCGGTCCCGGCTCCGACCGGGCGGTGCAGCGGACGATCGAGGAGCTGCGCGCCAACCGCTACGACGAGGGCACCGACACGCTGACCTTCACGGCACGGCAGGAAGCCGCGTTCCGAGCGCTTGTCCGCCACTACAGCGACTTCTTCTCCGACCCGACGACCCGGCACGGGCTGCGGCCGGACGCGATCACCGACCTGACGCAGCTGCGCCAGCTGACTGCGTTCTTCGCCTGGACTGCGTGGGCGGCGGCGACGAACCGTCCCGGCCACGACTACTCCTACACCAACAACTGGCCGCCCGAGCCGCGGGTCGACAACACGCCGACCGCGAACGTGATCGTCTGGTCGGTGCTGTCGCTGATCGCCCTGCTCGGCGGCATCGGTCTCCTCTTCGCCGCCTTCGGCCGCTGGGGGCGGAACCTCGGCTGGCACGGGCGCGAGCAGGCGACGCTCTCGTTCCGGTCGCCGGGCGACGTCGCGCTGACCCCAGCGCAACGGGCAACCGCCTGGTTCTTCTTCGTGATGGCGGCGCTGTTCTTGCTGCAGACCGTCTTCGGCGCCGCCTCGCAGCACTACCGGGCCGACATCGGGAGCTTCTTCGGCATCGACCTGGCCCAGGTCTTCCCCTACAACCTGATGCGCACCTGGCACGTACAGCTGGCGATCTTCTGGGTGGCCACGTCGTTCGTCGCCGCCGGCATCTTCCTGGCGCCGATGATCGCGCGGCGGGAGCCAAAGCATCAGGGCAAGCTCGCCTTCGCGCTCCTCGGCGCGCTTGCCGTCGTCGTCTTCGGGACGCTGATCGGCTCCTTCCTCGGCATCCACGGCGTGCTCGAGGACACGGCCTCGAACTGGTTCGGGCTGCAGGGCTTCGAGTACCTCGACCTGGCCCGCTTCTGGCAGGTGCTGCTCTCGATCGGCCTCGTCATCTGGGTCCTGATGCTCTGGCGCGTCCTGCGCCGGCGGCTCGCGGGCGAGCACCCCGGCAACATGCCCTGGCTCTTCTTCCTCGCCGCCTGCGCGATCCCGGCCTTCTACGCGGTCGGATTGATCGCCCGCACCGGCGACAACTTCACGACGACCGAGTTCTGGCGCTTCTGGGTCGTGCACCTGTGGGTCGAGGACTTCCTCGAGCTATTCACGACCGCGATGGTCGCCTACGTGTTCGTGCTGCTCGGGGTCGTCCGCGAGAAAGTCGCGCTGACGGTGATCTTCCTCGACATCATCCTCTACTCGGTCGGCGGTGTGATCGGGACGATGCACCACCTCTACTTCTCGGGTGAGCCGGCCGAGCACATGGCCCTCGGCGCCTTCTTCTCGGCCGCCGAGGTGATCCCGCTCACGTTCCTGACCGTCGAGGCTTGGTCGTTCCTGCAGCTCGGCGCCGCGCAGGAATCCCGGTCGGCCACGCCGTTCCCGCACCGCTGGGCGGTGATGTTCCTCGTCTCGGTCGGCTTCTGGAACTTCCTCGGCGCCGGCATCTTTGGCTTCCTGATCAACCTGCCGATCGTCTCCTATTACGAGATCGGCACCGCCCTGACCGCCAACCACGGGCACGCCGCGATGATGGGCGTCTACGGGATGCTCGCGCTCGGCCTGGCGATGTTCTGCCTCCGCTACCTGATCCCGGCGGACCGCTGGCCGGAGAAGTGGGCCCGCATCTGCTTCTGGGGCACGAACATCGGCCTCGCCTGGATGTGCTTCGCGACGCTGCTGCCGCTCGGGATCCTGCAGCTGTACGAGTCGGTCGACTCCGGCTACTGGGAGGCGCGCGAGCTCGAGTTCCTCACCAACGACACGAACACCCTGATCGAGTGGCTGCGGCTGCCCGGCGACATCGTCTTCATCGCCGCCGGCGCGCTCCCGGCCCTCTACATTGCCTACCTCGGAATCCGCTACACCGTCAAGCCCGTCACGCTCGACGAGCCCGGCGACGAGATCCTCTTCACCGAGATCCACACGACCGACGCGGACGATGCCTCCGAGGAGGAGGCGGCCGCGGCGAGGCTGACGTGAGCCCGGAAGTGCTGCTCGCCGCCGGGTATGCAGGCTTCCTGGCGCTGGGCGCGTTCGCACTCGAGTGGATGTCGGCGCACACCCACCGGCGGACGCTCCGCTACCGCACAGCCGGCTTCAGCTACGACGAGACGCACGACCACTGGCTCTGCCCCGAGGGCGAGCAGCTGTGGCCGCACGCGTACGACCGCGAGCGCCGTCTCGTCCGCTATCGCGCCCGCGCACACGTCTGCAATGCCTGCCCGAGGAAGAGTCGCTGCACCGACTCCGACCGCGGGCGGGAGATCGTGCGCCCACTCGATCCCTGGCCGCACTCCGAGGCGGGGCGCTTCCATCGGGTGATCGCCTTACTAATGGTCGCACTGGCCGCACTCGTGCTCCTCGTCGGCTTGGCACGGCACCACCGCCCGGCAGAGGTGGCGCTGCTCGTGGGCGCGCTCGCGCTGATCGCGCTCGCGGGCAGCTCGCTGCTGCGCGACCTCCGCGCCCACCCGGCAGGGTTCCCGGCGCCGACCGCGTCGCAGGGGCTGCGCCTGCACGCCGGCGAGCTCGACCCCGACCCGCGCGGCGGTTGATGCAGACCTGGACGCTCGTCCGCTACGGGCACATCGTCGCGATCACGTTCTTCGTCGGCGGACAGCTGCTGCTCGTCGCCGCCGTCGCCCCGGCCCTCCGCCGCAGCGGCGACGAGGCAACGATGCGGGTGATCGCGCGCCGCTTCGGCATCGGCAGCGTCGTCGCGCTCGGGCTCGCGATCGCGACAGGCGTCGCGCTTGCTTCCCACTACCGGCTGTGGGACTCGAACATCCTGCAGGTGAAGCTGATGGTGCTCGTCCTCGTCGCCGTGTTGACCGGACTGCACATCGCCAGCCCGAAGAGCCGGGCCGTCTCGTACGGCGTCGTCGCAGCGTCGCTCCTCGTGCTCTGGTTCGGGGTCAAGCTGACCTACGGCTAAGGCCCGAGGGCCGGAGATCAGTACTTTTCCCCGATGACGCTGCCCGGCATCGGTGTTTGCCTCGATGCTCAACGCGAGTCCGTTCGAACGCCCGGTCGCCGGTGGAAACGTCAGCTGGGTTGGCTGTCGGTCTTGCCGGTCTCGCGTTTGTGGGGGCCGGTCTCTGGGGGCGCCGGGAGGTGCGGTGCGCGCTCGTGCGGGAGCGCATCCGTCATCCGGCGCTTCCAGCGCCGCGGGCACCCGTCACGAGCGCACGACGGGCGCGCTACTCGCGGAGTTCATCCGCACGAACACGCTCGACGCGAAGGCCGGCCGCACATATGCCGAGATCGAGCCGTACCTCGCAGAAGACGGGACGCCGACGGCGGAAAAGAGCCTGGGGTTTGATCGGGCTACGCGTAGTGGGTCTCGTCGGCGCGGGCGAGTAGCCAGCCGCCGATGACGAGAAGTGCGCCGAATGCGAGGAAGCCCAGGTCCCAGGCGGTCTGGTTGCCTGTCTCACGGACGTGGTGGATTCCCAGGATGTGGTGGTCGACGATCCCTTCGACTAGGTTGAAGAGGCCCCAGCCGACGAGCATCCAGCCGACGAAGGCGCGTCCGCTGATTGCCCAGCGCCAGTCCGTGGTCCGCTTCCAGAGGATCCAGATGCCTACGGCGACGGCGATCCAGGTTGCAGCGTGGAATAGGCCGTCCCAGAGTGTGTTGGTTTCCAGCCCTGCGACGGTGGTGGCGGGGTATTCGCCGTGGTCGGTGAGCATGTGATGCCACTGGAGGATCTGATGGAGGACGATGCCGTCCACGAATCCGCCAAGGCCGATGCCCAGAAGAATCCCGGGGGCGCGAGGCCGGGTGACAGCCTCGACGGGGGCTTCGTCGGGGACGGGGCGGGCTTGTCTGCGGGAGGCGCGCGTGGTGTCCATCGGTCCGGTAATTGCCGGGGCGGAGAGCGTTCAAACTATGCGGCGCGCGGCTAGTCAGCCGCGTTGGGTCGCTACGTGCAGTGGAGCATTCGCCCCGAGGAATGAGCTCAGCTCAGGCGTCATTCCCGAACACTGGCCCAGCCGAACGCCGCCTCCTTTGCGCGTAGATTGGTCTTGCCATGTCGAGCTGGTACGACTCCTGGGCGGATCGATATGCGGAGTGGTCGACTGGCGTCACTGCTGACGTCCCGTTCTACGTTGGGCTTGCCCGTGAGGCTGACGGGCTACTGGTCGAGCTTGCGGTTGGTAACGGGCGCGTTGCGATCCCGGTTGCTCAGGCAACGGGCAGGCGTGTGGTCGGGATTGACTCTTCGCCGGCGATGCTCGCGCAGGCTCGACTGCGTGCGGCTGAGGAGGGAGTCGAACTCGACCTGCGCGAAGGTGACATACGAGAGCTTGAAATCGACGAACCGGCGGCCTTGATCTACTGCCCCGGGCGGTCTCTGCTGCATCTGCCCGCCTGGGCCGATCGTCGCCGCTGCTTTGAGCGGGTCGCGGCGTCGCTTCTGCCTAACGGCCGCTTCGCCTGGAATGCGTTCGCCTTCGACCATCACGTCGCATCCGCCATAGACGGCCAGCATGCCGACACGCCGTTGCCGCACACGAGCCACTACAGCGTCAGCGATAACCGAGTCGACATCACGTTGGACGATGGTGGAACCGGTTCGCTCTGGTGGGCAACCAAGAACGAATGGCTGGGGCTTCTGGACGTCGCGGGCCTGCGTCTGGAAGCTCTCTATGGCGGACTCGCTGGCGAGCCGCTCCACGACAACAGCCCCGAGTACGTCTTCGTGGCCCGTCGCTAAGTCGCTCAGCATGGCTGTCCCGACAGCGCCGGGGGACATTCCCGCACACTGGCGCAGGCCGCGGTGTCCCCCATGTGGTGGACAGGATCGACAGCGAGACCATCACCCACAGCGACGCTGCCCAGCTGACGATTCGCTTCGTTGGCTTCACCTGAGCCACGCCCTAGGATCGGTTCATGGCCGAGTTCGTCCCGCCCGACTTCGAGGTCCCGTTCGGGTTCGAGACTTCGGAGTTCGTCGTCGAACCGCTTCGGCCCGAGCACAACGAGCAGGATTACGACGCCTGGACGTCGTCGATGGAGCACATCGCGGAGACGCCTGGGTTCCCCGACGGCTCCTGGCCGCGAGAGATGAGGCGGGACGAGAACCGCGCCGACCTGCAGCGCCACGCCGACGACTTCCGCAACCGGAAGGGGTTCACCTACACGGTGCTCGATCCGGGCGGCCGTGACGTGATCGGGTGCGTCTACATCTACCCGCTCCCCGACAGCGACTACGCCGCCTCCGTCCTCTCCTGGGTGCGGAAGAGCCACGCGCACCTCGACGCCCCGCTCTGGCGCGCCGTGACTGAGTGGCTCGAATCAGACTGGCCATTCGCCACCGTCGAGTACGCGCGGCGAGCTTGAGCGTCCACAAGCTCGCCGCGGCTCAGGCGCCATTCCCGAACACCGGCCCAAGCGGCCTCCTAGGAGGGGTTGACGAAATCGCTTGGCGCTAGGTCCTGCGGAAGCAGCGAATAGACGACAGCATCGGCGCGGGTGCCGTCCCTGCGATCGTCGTAGGCGCGGAGAACGCCCTCCCGCGAAAAGCCTGCCCTCTCTGCAACGCGCTGAGACGCGGCGTTCTCTGCGTCCGTATGAAGCTGCAGGCGGCCGAGTCGCATCTCTGGCAGCGCCCACGACGCCATGAGCCGGACGGCCCGCGTGGCGCGCCCCTTGCCTCGTGCGTCTTCCAGAAGCCAGTAGCCGACTGAACCGCGACCGTGGTCGTCTCGTTCGATGAAGACGTGGCCCAGGCATGTATCGGGCAGAGTCGCGTCGCAGATGGCGAACGAGGCACCTGTTCCCTCTGTCCACGCGTCACGCTTCGCCGCCAGGTAGTCACGAGGACTGCGCGTGTGCAGGTCAAACCATCTCAGAATTTCGGCGTCACTCGCGGCTCGCTCGATTGCGGGTAGATCGCGCTCGTCCATCGGACGGAGAGTGACGCCGCCGTCCGAAAGCGGCGGATCAGGCGGTACGAGACTCACGTTGTCGAAGCGCTTCGCTCACTCAAAGAACAGCTTGCCCGTCCGGCTCAAGGGACACTCGCGAACGCTGGGCCAGGTCGACGTGCTCTCGTGTCGGGCCTAAAGCCCGGCGATTCCGTCGCCGAGCAGCTTGGCTCCGATCAGCAGCAGGATCACGGCCATGATGACGCCGCTGTTGTGCGCCATCCAGGTCTTGAGGCGATCCAGCAGCTCTGGCGAGCGGTCACCTGTCGCGAACACGATCACGACCGGCGTGGCGACCCCGATCGTCGCGATCACGCAAAAGACCGCCCAGGCAACGGCCTCCTGGCTGCGGGAGGCGCCCGCGCCTGCGACCGCCGCTGCTCCGGCGACGATGAACAGCAGGTTCTTCGGGTTGAGCACGTTGAGAGCGACGCCGGCTCCGAGCGCCTTCGCGGCGCTGAACCTGTCGAGCGCCCCCATCCAGCTCGGCGTCACCGGCTCCTCGCTCGCGATCGGCCGGCCACGCCACTGCTTGGCGGCGAGGCCGAGCAGCACGACGCCGAGCACGAGCTTGAGCACGGATGTACCGGTCGACGGGCCTCCGTCGTTGCTCGACCCCGAGCCGACCCCGACGGCCACCAGGATCCCACCGACGATCGCGGTGCTCGTCGCGCTGCCGATGACATAGGCCACGCCCTTGACCTTCCCGCCTGGCCCAACGAGCAGCAGGACGACTGCGATGATGGGGATTGGACTCAGGGCGACGGCAACGGCCATCATCAGCATCTCCCCGATCGGCTGACCCATCGCTCTCCTCTACCGGTGACACCCGGCCGCTGAGTCTTGACGCTCCACTGCCTCCCCCCTGGCTGCGCTAACAGCGAGCACGGCACGCGAGTAGGTCGCGTCTTCTCCAGTCGGCCGCAGGAACAAGCCGCAAGGCGGAATGCCGAAGGTCGTTGGAGTTGAGGGCGAAAGCGCACCCGGCTCGCTGAAAGACGGTCCGGGTTCCGTGCGACTCTGACTCAGCTAGGCGGTACTGCCTACCCAGCACGCCTTCGGCGAAGGTAAGCAAGAGCGGCCAGCACGACGATGACGACAATGACGATCCAGAGCCAGGTCGACACAGGGGGATCCTTTCGTAAGGGGGCGTGCCGACTTTACGGCGCGCCGGCCGGTAGCTGCAACCTTGCGCGGGCCGACGCCACCATCCCGAACCACGTTTCAACCGAGGGCGCCCCTTGCTGCGCTGCGCTGAGGCGACATCTCTGCACGAAGACTGGCCCTGCAAGTCGAATCCTGTTCGCCTAGGCTCCTACGTCTCGCGCGCCGAAGCGCGTCGGGAGATTGCGGGCTTTCGGCCGGGGTTCTGGCCGCAGGGCCAGTAATGCAGTCTACTTCGTAGGCGCGGGGAGCGGGCCCCTTCTTCGCGCCTGCTCGTGTGAGGCGTCCGTCAAGCGCGTTGCGGCGATTGCGTGCGTCGCGAGTTCGCGACGACGTCGCGGTGCGACGTGCGATGAGTTCATGAAGCCGCCGGAAGTGAGCAGCAGGAGATTCCTGTCGCGTCTACCGCGTCGAGTTCCGACTGTCAGCGTTCTGACGGGGGCGCGTCCCGGTCTGCGGTGCGGCGGTAGAGGGTGCCGCGCTGGTGCGTTCGATCCAGTCGCGCTGGTAGTTGCCGAGGCCGGCGGACTGCCGAGCACCGATCGCCCGCGAACGGGCCGCCCTCATGGACGGCCCGTTGCGAATCTCGCGGGACATTCGAGTGCTCAGGAATGAGACACGCGCATGCTTGCAACCAATTAGCTGCAGCCGGTGTTCGTGCCGCAGTCGCGGCACGTGTAGCACGAGCCCGTGCGCACCATGCTGCCGCCGCACCTCGCGCACTCGACCGCGTCCTCCCAGGTGTTGAAGAGGGCGGTCTGGCCCTTCGGTGGCGCCTCCGCGGCCGGTGCGGCTGCCTCGCCGGTGGCGTAGGCCTGCGCGAGCCGCGCCTTCACCTCGGCCGTCAGGATCCCCGCCTCCTCCTGCTGCTCGGAGGTGAGGAACTTCTTCCCCATCCAGCGGAAGATGTAGTCGACGATCGACTTCGCGACCCGGATGTCGGCGTCGTTCGTGAGCCCGCTCGGCTCGAAGCGCATG
>Ga0190270_10000645_pt1 | contig 15331 bp, 13 predicted proteins | sample Popmic320T_FD_133748 | JGI IMG/M metagenome (GOLD analysis project Ga0190270, IMG submission 133748) | Populus adjacent soil microbial communities from riparian zone of Weber River, Utah, USA - 320 T | ecosystem: Environmental > Terrestrial > Soil > Riparian zone | place: USA: Utah | collected... | reverse complement strand
TCGCGGTGAAAGCGTCAACTCTCGATTGTGTCATCAGAATATCTCCTCGCTTATATTCATCGAATTCCGAGGCTCCTCGGCTGAATTCCGGCTTAGAGCGGATTGCAATTGCATATAGGGGAAGGCTGACTGAATCAGTACCGCGAGCGGTGGCGAGCGCGGCCGGAGCGTGAAGCCCGCTCGCTACCGCTCGCGGTACTGATCCGTACTGTCATCTCAGTATGCGGTACATTTATTTGCAATCCGCTATAGTGAATTCAAGGGCATTCTAGCGCCTGCCTTCCTAGTTGAAAAAGCGCCCGTCCAGGTTTGGCGCCTGCGCGAAATCCATGAGACAGTATCGCTGTGAACGACGACCTCCAGCACCTTCGGTGGCTCACCATCGGGCACTACATATGCGCCGCAATCATGGCGATGTTCGCCTGCTTTCCGCTCATCTACGTCATCTTTGGGCTGATATTCCTGCTCGCCCCTCCGCCGGCTCATAGCGGCGAGGTGTTCCCGTCGCGAGCCTTCGGGCTGATATTCGCGCTGATCGGCGGCGCGGCCGCGCTATGCGGGTGGTCGTTTGCAGCGCTCATCGTCGCGGCGGGACGGTCGCTCGCGGCGCGCAAGCGGCACACGTTCTGCATCGTCATTGCGGCGATCTGTTGCGCGGTCTTCCCGCTCGGAACGGCGCTGGGGGTCTTCACGATACTGTTATTGTCGCGGCCTGCGGTCAAGGCAATGTTCCAGCAACAGGAGGCCGTCGGCGCTCCACAGGCAGGCGTTCCGAGACCCGGGGCATGGCGTGATGAAACCTTCGTTGAGCGAAGCGACGGCTAACTTATGAGAAACTTTCTCCACAGAGGCAAACTTACTCCTTTTATTATATCGTTTATATCCATCTCCTTGCTTTACTTATCACTTGCCGCGATACAGGGTCCAACTGACGCGACCAAGATTGATCGGGCGAATCATGTCGGAGTAGACAGCAGCGGCTATGGTGCGCCGGTTCATCTGGGCAATCTGGAAAACCAGTCCGTCAAGGAGAGCAGCGGGATCGCCGCCTCTCGACGCAACCCCGGCATTTTCTGGACTCACAATGACAGCGGCGATGGGCCGTTCATCTACGCTTTCGACCGCCAGGGAAAAAATCGCGGAGTCTGGCGAGTCGCCGGCGCAAAAGCGGTAGATTGGGAAGACATGGCCATCGGACCGGGACCCAGGCGAGGCCGGTCTTACCTGTACCTCGGGGACATCGGCGACAATTCTAAAGAGCGCGACCAGATTACTGTTTACCGTGTGGCCGAACCGCATGTTACTTCGAAGGACTCGTCTTCAAGGGTTCAGAGCCCACGCGCGACAGAGGCCGCTGAGGTGATTCGATTGAAGTACCCCGACGGTAAGTACGATGCGGAAACGCTCTTGATTCATCCTCTCACAGGCGACCTCTACATCATCACCAAAGTAAGAGGCGCGGCAGCCAGAGTATACAAATTGAGGGCGCCGGCCCCGAAATCAGCAACGTCGCCGCTCTCTTTCGTCGGAGAGTTTCGATTCCCGAATTCGTTTCAAGGTTTCATTACCGGCGGAGACATTTCCCCCGACGGCCGTCGGGTCATAATCAGCGATTACCTCGGGGCTTGCGAGCTCATTCTGCCAGGGAAGCGAGGGACAGCTTTCGATGAGATCTGGAAACAATCGCCGCTGACAGTCGATATAGGAGGCTTCCCGGGAGTTCGCCGGCAAGGGGAAGCAATCTGTTACCGCGCCGACGGATTGGCAATATTGGCGACCAGTGAAGGGCTTCCCTGTCCGTTAATTGAGGTTGCTAGAAGTAATCAAGATCGGTGAATTGAACGCGGATCATAAATGCCTATATTCGGAAAGAGGCAAAATCGCAAGGCGCGGTAGAAATTAGAGAAAGGCGAATAGTGTCGCTCTGCGATGTTGGTGGTAACGGCGATGAGGATGCGGTGGCGTATTACATGATTGAAGGAATGGGCGGCGGGAACAGTTTTGCGCAAATGCTCGCAATTTTTACCAATCAAGAAGGCGTTTATAGATTTACGACTCATGAAGTCGTCGGCGGAAAATATGCCTACAGAATTTCCAAATTGACAAACGTAGAAAACGGCAAAATTTATCTTTCAACCGAAACTTGCCCCGAACCGCCGCAAGGGCTTTGCGATAATCCGAAAAAAGGCCGAGCAGTTTTCACATTCAACAAGGGAAATTTGAAAGAGCTGTAAAAGTGGAGAGGTGGAGATATCTGTTAACGCAAGACCAAAACCTATCGGTCATCTCTCCAGAGCGAGCTACTGCCTAAGTTCGCAACGGACGGAAAGCGAGATTGTTTATGAGCGTAAATTCCGTTTTCTTTCTTGCAGTCGGCATAGGAATCGTCGCCGGACTGCGCGCCATGACGGCTCCCGCCGTCGTCAGTTGGGCCGCCCATCTTGGCTGGCTGAATCCGCATGATTCCCTTTTGTCATTCATGGGATCTACGGTGGCGGTCGCAATATTCTCGCTGGCCGCCCTTGCGGAGTATGTCACTGACAAACTCCCCAAAACGCCGAGCCGCACCGCGACTCCATCGTTGATCGCTCGTATTCTGATGGGAGGGCTGTCCGGAGCCTGCCTATGCGCGTCAGCCGGCCAATCCTTGATAGCCGGAGCGCTGTTGGGCGGGATCGGGTCCCTGATTGGGACCTACGGCGGGTACCAGGCCCGTACGCGATTGACGCGTGGTCTCAAGGTGAAGGACATCTTCATCGCCATACTTGAAGACCTGGTCGCGATTGGTTTCGCATTCTTTTTGGTCTCGAGGGGATAAGGCCAGACACAGATAACCGGCGCTTCATATCAATGCCGTAGCGCTCATATTTCATACAGCGCTAACAAAATTGTTTGGCGTTATCGCTATATCGATAGTCGTGATGTTCGGCTTGCTCAAACCAACTCGTCGCGCCGCGTCGTCCCGTCGCGACAACAGAGTTGGCGAGCAAATAGGTGGATTGGCGGGCGGCTGAAGTTGAAGCACAATGAGGCTATGGCAAAACCAGTTTTACTGACGGTGGATGATGACGCGGAGGTCTTGCGCGCGATCGAACGCGATTTGCGCCGTGAATACGGCAATCGCTTCCGCGTGCTGCGCGCAAACTCGGGCGATTCGGCGTTGGACGCGTTGCGGCAATTAAAGCTGCGAAATGACCCGGTGGCGCTGCTGTTGGTGGATCAACGCATGCCCAGGATGTCCGGCGTCGAATTCATCGAACAGGCCAACACAATTTATCCGGAAGCCAAACGCGCGCTGCTTACGGCTTATGCCGATACGGAAGCCGCCATCGGCGCGATCAACAAAGCCCGCGTGGATTATTACCTGATGAAGCCGTGGGACCCGCCCGAGGAAAACTTCTACCCGGTGCTGAACGATTTGCTGGATGATTGGCTGGCATCGTTCCGTCCGCCCTTCGAGGGGATTCGCGTACTGGGTCACCGATGGTCACCGCAGTCGCTCGAAATCAAAAGTTTTCTGGCGGGAAATCACGTGCCCTATCAATGGCTGGACGTCGAGACGAATGACGAGGCGGGCCGGATGCTGGAAGGCGCGCCGGGTAGGAAGTTACCGCTAGTAGTGTTTCCGGACGGCGAGCAATTGGAAGCGCCGGACGCGTCGCAGATGGCGCGGAAGATAGGGCTGCGTACGAGAGCGGATCAGCAGTTTTACGATTTGATTATTGTTGGCGGTGGCCCGGCGGGCCTGGCGGCGGCGGTTTATGGCGCTTCCGAAGGGTTGAAGACGGTAATGGTCGAACGACAGGCGCCCGGCGGCCAGGCGGGAACCAGTTCGCGCATCGAAAACTACCTCGGCTTTCCTTCAGGCTTGAGCGGCGCGGATCTGGCGCGTCGGGCTGTGACGCAGGCGCGTCGCTTTGGCGTGGAGACGCTGGCGGCGGAAGCGGTCGGGTTGCGCTGTCAGGATTCATATCGCTTCGTGCAACTCGCCGACGGAAGCGAATTGAGCGGCCACGTGATCTTAATCGCATCCGGCGTCGCCTGGCGCAAGCTGGATGTGCCCGGCGCCGAGCGGTTGGCCGGAGCAGGCGTCTATTACGGCGCCGCGATGACGGAAGCGATTTCCTGCCGCGATGAAGATGTCTTCGTCGTGGGCGGCGCGAATTCCGCCGGGCAGGCGGCGATGCACTTATCCAAATACGCGCGTCAGGTCACGATGCTGGCGCGAGCGACCGACCTGGCGGCGACGATGTCACGATACCTGATTGACCAGATCGCCGCCACGCCGAACATCACTGTGCGCTGCCGCGCCAATGTGGTCGAGGCGCACGGCGAGACGCATCTGGAGGCGATCACCATCGCGGATTCGGAAACGCGCGAGACCCTGCCGACAAAATCCCTGTTCATCTTCATCGGCGCGCAACCGCACACCGACTGGCTGGAGGGAAAGCTTGAACGCGACGAACACGGCTTCATTCTTTCGGGGCCGGATTTGCTGCGCGACGGGCGCAAGCCACGCGGCTGGACTATCGAGCGCGACCCGTTTTTGTTGGAGACCAGTGTGCCCGGCGTCTTCGTGGCAGGCGATGTGCGACGCGGTTCTGTCAAACGAGTCGCTTCGAGCGTCGGTGAGGGCGCTATCGCTGTTCAGTTCATGCACCAATACTTGAGCAAACTCTGATGACGGAAACGGACACGACAAGATTGAGCGCGGAGTTGCGCAAGATTACCGCGCTGGCCGGGCTTCCAGACGAAGTCTTCGCCTGGTTGACCGAACAGGGCGAGGAACTGCGGTTGGCCGCGAACGAAGTCTATTTGCGCGAAGGCGGGGTGGCGGATCGTCTCGTCATTGTGTTGGAAGGAGAGTTGCACGCCCGCGTTGAAGGGCCGGAACGTGACGGGCAGGTTTACGTCATCCCGAGCGGCTCAATCAGTGGCAAGTTGCCCTTTTCGCGCATGACCCATTACGCCGCGACCATCCGCGCAGTCGCGCCGAGCCGCGTGTTCTGGCTTGACGTGAAACATTTCCCGGAGTTGATGCAACGCTTCCCTGCTCTGCTGCAGCGGTTAGTCGAAGTCATGAGCGACCGTGTGCGCGAAGTGACGCGGATAGACGAACGGCATGACAAACTGATGGCGTTGGGCAAGCTTTCCGCCGGGCTGGCGCACGAACTGAATAATCCTGCGGCGGCCGCGCGGCGCGCGGCGCAGCATCTCGGCGAGCGATTGCAGACGCTCAACCGTCTGTGCCTGACGCTCAGTCATCAAACATTGACCGTCGAACAGATCGCCTTCCTGACAGAATTCCAGCGCGAAGCCGCCGAGTGTCTGACCGCCGCGCCCGCGCTCGACCCGCTGGCCGAAAGCGAATGCGAACAAGTGATCAGCGACTGGCTGGACGCGCATCAGGTCGACGACGGCTGGAAACTTGCGCCGACCTTCGTGCGCGCGGGGCTGCATCAGGAAGAGTTGGGAGCGTTGGCCGAGTGTTTGAAAGGCCAGGCGCTCAACGACGCGCTGCAGTGGCTCGAAGCCGCATGGTCCTCGCAGGAACTGGTCAAGGAGATAGAACACAGTATGACGCGCATCTCCGACCTGGTGCGCGCAATCAAAGAGTATTCGTACATGGATCGCGCGGCCATGCAGGAGGTGGACGTGCATCAGGGGTTGGAAAATACGCTCGTCATACTCGGCCATAAGTTGAAGCGCGGCGTTAACGTGATCCGCGAATACGCCGACGACCTGCCGCGCATCTCCGCTTACGGCGGCGCGCTCAATCAGATCTGGACCAACCTGATCGTCAACGCGATTGACGCGATGAACGGCCAGGGGCGCCTGTGGGTTCGCACGTCTGCCAAACCCGATCACATCCTGGTCGAAATCGGCGATGACGGCCCCGGCATTCCGCCCGAAATTCAAGGGCGCGTCTTCGAACCGTTCTTCACCACCAAGCCGCAGGGCGAAGGCACGGGACTTGGGTTGGACACCGTCTACCGCATTGTCCAAAAGCATCAAGGCGAAATCCGTTTCCGATCCAACCCCGGAGACACCTGCTTTCAAGTTCGTCTCCCGCTGACGCTATCTATGGCGAACGCAACAGAGGAAGAATGAAAGACGCTTGCGCGCGTGTGAAGATAATGCTCCAAATCGCAGATCATCACGTCAGACTCAAACGGATTGTTGTGTAAAGCTCCAGAAAATTCATAGCCAATGATGCGCCCATGATTTGCCCATGATATGGAAGATATCAAACAACCAACAAAGGACGTGCCGCGTGAGACAAAAGATCACCCTGTTAATGGTCCTGGTCATAATGGCTCTACTATTGACGCTGCGCTTCGCTCCCGCGCAGGACAGCAGCCGATCGGACAAAGACCTGAGGCCGACAGTCATACTCGTCTCGATTGATGGATTTCACCCAGACTATCTGAATAGGTATCCGGCCCCGACTCTGAGCATGCTGGCCAGGCATGGTGTGCGCGCTAAGTGGATGACGCCCGTCTACCCTACTCTGACCTTCCCGAACCATTACTCCATCGCCACAGGCCTCTATCCTGATAAACACGGAATCGTCGGCAACAATATTTATGATCCCGAGTTCAAACAGACTTTCGCCCTGAGCAAGCGCGAAGAGGTGCAGAATGGGCGCTGGTGGCTGGGCGAGCCGATCTGGGTGACAGCCGAGAAGCAGGGACGGCAGGCAGCCGCATTCTTCTTCCCGGGGACCGAGGCCGAGATCGGAGGCAAGCGTCCGAGCCGCTGGAAGACTTACGACGGGAAAATCCCGAACTCTGAACGGGTAGACACCGTGCTTTCCTGGCTCGATCTCCCCGGCCCGGAACGCCCGGCGCTGATCCTGACCTACTTCGGCGATGTCGATAGCGCGGGCCACGAATCGGGCCCGAACTCCGATGGTGTCAGGCAGGCTGTGGCCGAGACCGACAGGGCGCTCACGAGGCTGGTCGACGGGTTGAAGTCCCGTAAGATATTCGAGCGTGTCAACATTATTATCGTCTCCGATCACGGGATGACACGCATCGATCCCAGCCAGATTGTGATGCTCGACGACTACTTCGACCACAAACAGGTGGAGACGGTAATCTGGAACGGCTGTTCGGTGAATATCTTTCCCAAGCCAGGCATGGAGCAGGCGATCTATTCATCTTTGAAGTCCAAAGCCCCGCCACAAGTGACTGTCTATCGAAGGCAGGAGGCGCCGGCGCGCTTCCACTACGGCGGGAGCGCGCGGATTGGCGATATCGTGGTAATGGCGGATGAGGGATGGACGATCGTCAGCCGAGAACGATATCGTGCGCCGGCGCGCGCTGCGAACGGCGAAGTCATCTATCGCGGGGCGCACGGCTACGACAACCGCATTGAATCGATGCGGGCGATCTTCATCGCGCACGGCCCGGCATTCAAGCAGTCGCAGGTGATCGAGCCATTTGAGTGCGTTGATGTTTACAACGTGATGGCAGAGATTCTCGGGTTGAAGCCGGCGAGAAATGACGGCGGCTACACAGTCGCCAGAGCCGTCCTGCGTTCACAACAGTAACGCAGGCTGCTGTCAGGTTGTTTTCGACGAGATGATCTGACATCTCTGAATCGATTCACTTCGCAGATGCATCGCCTTGTCGGCCTGACGACCATGTTCACATGGCCTCAGCCATTCGGAATGGCATAATCTGATAGCGGCGGCGGATCCGACGCAAAGGTAAATAGGGGACAATCAAGAAGCAACCCTAATGCGCAGATGTCGCAAAATCTCTCTTAGGCCGAGGTCATCATCCGAGTACGGGTAGTCGAATTCGGGCGCTTTGATCCATTGGCTCTCCTGTCCCGGATGGATGTATTTCTCATAGTCGTCAACTAACAGGATTTCCTCAGGCAATGCGCCATCGACAAAGATGAGATTCTTGCTTTCTCCACTCCAGGAGATGTACTCGATTTCAGCAAACCAGTTCGGAGCGTAACCTTCTGTGATAAGGAGAGTAGCTATGGTTCGGAATCGCTCTTCATTGACGGAAGTGAAGATCACGATTCTCGGAAAAAGCTTCCGGCAATCTTCCAGAAAATCAAAAAGCCCTGGCCGGGCAATTTGGCTTACGGCATTTGAGATTAAGGTCCCTTCAAGGTCAAGGGCTAAAACTTTCAGTTCCACATCTGTTCCCAACATCGTGGCGCTTAACGGCTGTGTTCACCGGGCCGCCGCGCCAGTGATTTATAGTAAATCGAGGCTATACGGCGGCTCCGGCGCAATAGATGTTATCCGAGTCTTTCGAGAATGGCTCGAAAGTTTGCAAAGTCGGTTTTGGCCTCTTGGATCGACAGTCCGGGATTGATCCTCCGATGTTCCTTGATAGAGGATATTATATCGATTTGTCTGGCGTACAACGTCAGTTCTTTCGTTGTGACCTTCGGCGATAGCAATTCGAGATAGATATAATTCAAACCTTGTCATTACCCAAACTTTTGCGCGAAATTCGTGTGTCGAATTCTAGCCCGCGAATGCGGGCGATAGAGTAAAGCCTGGGGTGGAGCGCGACAGCGCGCAACCCCAGGGGTTTGGCGCAACCAATCCCATCAAGCCCGCGAATGCGGGCGGCAGTTTTCCGTCGTTCGCGCCTTCATCATCATTGAGGTTGGATCAACCGATGTCGCCCGCTTCGCGGGCTGGTTGATAAATCGCCCGTCATACCTGGGGTTGCGCGCTGTCGCGCTCCACCCAAGGCTTTACTCTGTCGCCTGCTTCGCAGGCTGAAAATGTGAAGGGCCGTTTCGCGCAAAAGTTTGGGTAATGACAAGCGTTCAAACGTCGGGCTAAAGTCAGCCGCCGCTGATGCGGCGAAGACCAAAGCCGTGTTATCAATAGTGTACAGACATCATAGGCCAAACTGAAACCTCGCCGCAAATTACAGGAACATGGCTATTGAGATCAATTCTGACCGTGCGCGGTATAAAAAGAACTACCCCCGCGGCCCCGTTTTCAGAAACGTCCCGCGATCGAGGTCCTCGAAAGCCTGCCGGAGTTCTTCCTGCGTGTTCATTACGATCGGGCCGTACCAGGCCACAGGCTCTTCGAGCGGCTTTCCTGAAACCAGAAGGAACCGGATGCCCTCGTCCCCGGCGTGTATCGTGATCTCGTCGCCGCGGTCGAAGAGCACGAGCGAGCGATTGTCGGCCTCCCTCGGAGGGGTCGTGTCGGCCCATTTGATCCCTTCAGTCGGTACCGCGAGGGGGACTGATGCGTTGCAGAACTTCCCATCTCCCGCAAAAACGTAGGCGAAGGCGTTGCGCGTAGTCTCGACCGGTAGGGTTTTCCTCTGGCCTGGCGGAATCGCCACATCCAGGTAGATCGGGTCCGCCGCGATCCCGTCCACAGGGCCGGTCGTCCCCCGAAAGCTTCCGCAGACTATGCGAACCTGGGTTCCGTCGTCGTCAGTGACCACTGGGATGTCGGCCGCCTTCACCTCCTGATAACGTGGCGCCGTCATCTTGAGCGAAGACGGGAGATTGGCCCACAACTGGAATCCATGCATGCGGCCATCCTGATCTCCCTTCGGCATCTCCTGGTGAATGATCCCGCTCCCGGCGGTCATCCATTGAACGTCGCCTGCGCCGATGACGCCGCTGTTTCCCATGCTATCGCCGTGCTCCACCGTACCCGCCAGGACGTACGTGATCGTCTCGATTCCGCGGTGTGGGTGCCACGGGAAGCCCGCCAGGTAATCCTCCGGGATGTCATTGCGAAAGTCGTCGAGGAGGAGGAATGGGTCGAAGTCTGAAGTATTGCCGAACCCGAACGCGCGGCGCAGCCGCACGCCCGCGCCTTCAAGCGCCGGCTTGGATTTACTGAGTCGCTTAACCGGTCGAATAGACATATTAGATCTCCAATGCGAAGGGATGCCCCCGCATAAAACATGCCGGGATGATTATTTCAAGGCTCTTGGCGCCGGAGAGATCGCCGAAGACATTGACCTCGAGTTCCCTTCCTCGGATTATCCAGCAATGAACGGAATACTCAAACAACCCTGCGACGAAGGCGTCATCCTGGCCTCTCCCATAGCCGCGCCATGCCGGCAGGCCGCCAAGCCGTGGATTCTAACGGCGACGATTCTGGCTTCGAGCATGGCCTTCATTGACGGCACGGTAGTGAATGTAGCGTTGGGCGCGTTGCAGCGGGAGTTCGGCGCAACGCTCGTGGGGGTGCAGTGGGTAGTGGAAGCTTATGCGCTCTTTCTGGCGTCATTGGTGCTGGTGGGCGGGTCATTGGGCGACCTTTACGGGCGGCGGCGCGTCTTCGCGCTCGGCATAGCCATCTTCGCCGTCGCATCAGTCGCATGCGGGCTGGCCCGTGACATCAATGAACTGATAATGGCGCGCGCAATACAAGGAATCGGCGCGGCGCTGCTGGTACCAGGAAGCCTGGCGATCATCGGCGCTTCGTTTCCTGAGAACGAGCGCGGGAGGGCAATTGGCACATGGTCGGGAATGTCCGCGATCACCGGAGCCGCCGGGCCGGTCATCGGCGGCTGGTTGATTGAGCACGCATCGTGGCGATGGGCCTTTTTCCTCAACCTGCCGCTGGCCGCAGCGACGCTGGCGATCACCTTCTGGCAAGTTCCTGAAAGCCGCGCAGAAATACGAACCAGACGGCTGGATTGGCCGGGATCGTTGCTGGTAACGATCGGACTGGGGCTCATCGTTTTCGCCCTGCTAGAATCGTCGGGTCACGGATGGCGCGGCTGGCGGGTCGTTGGCGGGCTGGCGGCGGGAGTGGTGGCCCTCATCTTGTTCGTCGTCGTCGAATCGCGCAGCGCAGCTCCGATCCTGCCGCTTGAGCTTTTGCGAATACGCAATTTTACCGGCGCGAATCTGCTGACGCTCTTCTTGTATGCGGCGCTGGGGGGCGCGATGTTTTTCCTGCCGCTGAACCTGATTCAGGTACAAGGTTATTCCGCGACGGCTGCGGGCGCGGCCCTGCTTCCATTCATCCTGCTCTTTTCTCTCCTGTCACGCTGGGCCGGGGGATTGGTAGATCGGTGGGGGCCAAAGAAGCCGCTGGTTGTCGGCCCCCTGGTTGTGGGACTCGCCTTCGTCCTGCTTGCGCTGCCCGGCCAGGGCGGAAACTATTGGACGACTTTCTTCCCAGGCATAGTTTTGCTCGGTCTGGGAATGGCGATGAGCGCCGCTCCCCTGACGACCGTCGTGATGACTTCTGTGGGCGCTGACCGCTCCGGCGTCGCTTCCGGCGTCAACAACGCGATGGCGCGCGTGGCGGCGTTGCTTGCGATCGCCATCTTCGGCGTGGGCATGCTCCACACTTTCAATAGCGCGCTCGACCAGCGGCTCGACAGCTTGGAACTATCGCCGGAGTCGCGGCGTCAACTTGATAATGATCGCGCGAAATTGGCGGCCATAGAACCACCTCCCCTGTTGGACCTGGAAACTTTGATCAGCGTCAGGCGCACAATCGCGGACTCGTTCATCATTGGGTTTCGGTTGGTGTTGACGCTCGCTGCGGCGCTTGCGGTTCTGGGAGCGCTTATCGCGTGGCTGGTCATCGAAAACCGGCCGCAGAGGCAAAGCGGCGCCGTGACGCTGCCGTAGGGACGGTAAACGCGAGAAGTCCTTCCATATCATGCTCGCGCTCGATAAGTTGAAAACTACCCGAACACAAATAGGTAAACGGTTTTGATTACCAGGGCAGAACGCCTCGATCGTCGAAGTAACTGCCGGTCGCCCCGTCTGCGGGTAAGGTCGCCAATTGGATGATGACCGCCGCGCCCTGCTCGACGGTTTTGTAGCCGCGATGATCGTTCAAATCAGTCGCAGTGAACCCGGGGTCTGCCGAATTGACTTTGATCGGGGTGTCCTTCAGCTCGTGCGCCAGCATCACTGTGAAGGCGTTGAGCGCGGTTTTTGAAGAGTTATAGGCGAGCAGCTTCACCGGGTAAAACTCCCAGCCCGGATCGCTGTTTTGCGTCAGAGAGCCGAGTCCGCTTGAGACGTTCACGATGCGTCCGGCGTCGGATTTGCGAATGAGCGGCAGGAGAGCCTGCGTGATCGATATCACGCCGAAGAAGTTGGTTTCAAACGTCTTCCGGACCGTTTGCATATCCACCTCGCTCGGCTTCTGATTCATATCGAGCGCGACTGCGGCGTTGTTGACCAGTATGTCCAACTTACCGAATTTGTCCTCGATAAAACTACGCGCGGCCTTGTGTGTCGTCTGGTCGTTTACGTCCAGGCGCAGAAATTGTACGTCCAAGCCTTCGGCCTGTAATTTCGCCGCCGCTTCTTTGCCACGCTGCTCGTCCCGCGCGCCGATTAAAACGGTGATGCCCTGACTTGCGAGGCGCCGCGCCGTTTCATAACCGATCCCTTTGTTTGCGCCCGTCACGAGCGCGATTCTTTTGTTTGAATGTTCAGCCATTTCGCTTCCTTCATCTCCGAAAATTTTCTCCACGAAGTCACACGAAGGGTCACAAAGAATAATATTTTTCCTTGAGCTACGACGTTTAGCGATTGGTCATTTGCTCCAGGTTTTCGGGGTACCGAGCCCCTTGCACCATAATCATTGTGGCGGCGCCATTGATCTCGCGTAGATCGTCGGACGTTAGTTCGACAGCGGCGGCTCTAATGTTTTCCTCCAGGCGGCTCAGCTTAGTGGTCCCTGGGATTGGAACAATCCACGGCTTCTGGGCAAGCAGCCAGGCGAGCGCTATCTGAGCCGGCGTTGCCTTCTTCCGTTCCCCGATCTTGCCCAGCAGATCAACCAACGCCTGATTCGCTTTCCGAGCCTCTGGCGTAAAGCGAGGGAGGGTGTTGCGGAAGTCGGAACTGTCGAACGCGGTGTTTTCGTTGATCTTTCCCGTGAGGAAGCCCCTGCCCAGAGGGCTATACGGAACGAAGCCGATTCCGAGTTCCTCGAGGGTCGGCAGAACCTCCGCTTCAGGGTCTCTCGTCCACAGCGAGTATTCGCTCTGGACCGCAGTGACCGGCTGGATTGCGTGTGCGCGACGGATCGTTTGCTCTCCTGCTTCAGAAAGGCCGAAATGCTTAACCTTACCTTCCTGAATCAAGTCCTTAACTGCTCCCGCCACGTCTTCGATAGGCACGTCCGGGTCAACACGGTGTTGATAGAACAGATCGATGACATCGACCTTGAGTCGCTTGAGCGAGGCCTCAGCGACCTGCTTGATGCGCTCTGGCCGACTATCCAACCCCACCCAACCCGGCTCTCCGTTGGGCTTAAGTTTGAACCCGAACTTGGTCGCTATCACCACTTGCTCACGTAGGGGAGAGAGGGCTTCGCCCACGAGTTCTTCGTTTGTGAATGGGCCGTAAACTTCAGCGGTATCGAAAAATGTAACGCCGCGTTCGACGGCTAAGCGAAGAAGAGAGATCATCTCCCGCTTATCTCCAGCCGGACCGTAAGCAAAGCTCATTCCCATGCAGCCGAGCCCGATGGCCGACACTTCCAAGTCGCTATTTCCAAGTTTGCGCTTTTGCATTGCTTCTCCTAAGAAAATAACCACGTAGTGACGACTTATGGTGTTTGAGAATTAAATACAACCATGGGTGTAGGGGCGGGTTTTCCCCGCCCCATCGCTCAGGTCACGGACCAGGGCGGGGAAAACCCGCCCCTACGTTGGATTGCGTGGTTGCGTTTAATTTTCAAAGGCCATTATTCGTCACTACGTGACGCGTTTTCATTGTTTCAAGGCGTCACATCGCGACATGAAGGCTCATCAGAAAATGGCGCGCCCGCGAGGACGGGGGAGGCTTCACCGCAAGACCTGCCCGCGTCCTCGCGGGCGCGCCGCCTGATTTTCATTGTTTCAGGGCGTCGCAACGCCACATGAAAGCTCCTTCGAATACCTTTCTGTGTCCTATCAATGGCGTGGTTAATGCCAAAGTCAATAGGGGCTTGCCGTCGGACGCACGATGATCTCATTCACGTCCACGTCATCGGGCTGCTCGACGGCAAAAGCAATCGCTCTGGCGATGGCATCCGGGCCGATGGCTATCTTGCGAAATTCCCGCATTCCCTCGCGGGCGCCCTCGTCCGAGATGCTGTCGGCAAGTTCCGATTCCGTCACGCCCGGCGAGATCACCGTCACTCGGATATTGTCATTCTCCTGGCGCAGCCCCTCTGAGATCGCGATCACGGCAAACTTCGTCGCGCAATAGACCGCCGCCGTCGGAAACACCGCATGCCCGCCGATGGAAGAAACATTGATGAACTGGCCGAAGCCCTGTTTCTTCATGATCGGCAGTCCCGCCGCGATGCCGTGCAGCACGCCGCGGATGTTGACATCTATCATCTGGTTCCACTCGTTGACCTTAAGCGCCTCCAGCGGCGAAAGCGGCATGACGCCGGCGTTATTGATGACCACGTCCACCTTACCGAATTCGCTTTGTGCAAAATTTACGAAGGCCTCGACGTCTTCGCGCTTCGTGACGTCGAGCGCCCGATATTGCGCCGAACCGCCTTCGGCGCGAATGGCGGATACCAGCGATTCCAGCCTGTCCGTGCGCCGCGCGCCCAGCACGACGTGCGCGCCTTTCTGCGCCAGCAGCCGCGCCGTCGCTTCTCCGATTCCGCTGCTCGCCCCTGTAATCGCAATGACTTTTCCTTTGATACCTGACATTGAGATCTCCTCGGATTAGACCGTTAAATTGTATACGCGCTTATCACGACTTCTTGTCTCAAGCACGGATGTAATGTACGGGAATCGGCGTCGAGGGCGGTAATCTGAAGCTGCTGAATCCTTGCCTAATCCTGCAATCTTGCCTATGGTGTAAAAGGAAAGGGAGGAGATCATAAATGATAGTGGCGACGGGCATAATAAAAAACGGGGCAAAAAACGGGGCAGTAAACGGCAAGCGCTCTTCGGAGGAGACTGTCAGCAAGCGGCAGTCCGAGCTGGCCGGTCTGATCGGGCGGAACATCGACGCGGACGGCATGCATGCCACCACGATCCCGCGTCTGTTCCTGATGCGCGCGTCGCAACTTACCGAGCCTCTGCCCTCCGTGTACGAACCCGCATTGTGCATCGTCGCTCAGGGGCGGAAGCAGGTGGTGTTGGCGGACGAAGTCTATTTTTACGGGCCGGAACAATGTCTGGTGATCTCGGTTGATTTGCCGGTGGTGGGCCAGGTGATCGAAGCGACGCCGGCTGAGCCGTACCTGTGCATGCGGCTCGACCTGGATCCGGGGCAACTCAGCGCGCTGATGATGGAACTGGGGCAACGCGCGACCCGGAACCAGCGCGCGGAACGGTTAAAGCTAGGCTTGTCCATCAGCCCTATTGATCCCGCCCTG
>Ga0190270_10000644_pt1 | contig 15343 bp, 11 predicted proteins | sample Popmic320T_FD_133748 | JGI IMG/M metagenome (GOLD analysis project Ga0190270, IMG submission 133748) | Populus adjacent soil microbial communities from riparian zone of Weber River, Utah, USA - 320 T | ecosystem: Environmental > Terrestrial > Soil > Riparian zone | place: USA: Utah | collected... | reverse complement strand
TGTCAACCAGGTTCAGTCGCTGTTGGGCGAGCGCGTCCTGACGCCGACGCAGGCGCGGCCGCTGATCAAAGAGGCGAAGTCCATCTTCGGTCAACTGTGTTCGTAGTTGGCATTTTCACCGCATCGGTATGCAACTGTGTGTACAGGAAAGTGGCCTCCGGTACCGTACCGATTATTAAACAATTTAGTTAACACTGTAGTAAATCGATAGTATGGACATGCATTATTTCCAACTGGGACGCTATGACCTGGACTTCCTCCGCGCTCAATGGGTCAGCCTGGCTTCTCAGCTCACGCCGAATCTAGCCTTGATCGAAAGCCTCTTCGATTCCATCGTTGAACACTACTCGGCGAGCGAGCGCGCCTACCATAACCTGAGCCATATTCAGTCGCTGCTGGCATTGAGCGAATCGCTCTTGGACAAGCTTCAGAACCGGGACGCGCTTTATTTCGCCATCTGGTTTCACGACGTTATTTACGATACGAAGAGATCCGATAACGAAGAGAAGAGCGCCGAGTTCGCGGCGGAGGCTTTGGCCAGCCTGGGAATTCCGGATCAGACCATCACGACCACGCGGGAAATGATACTGGCGACAAAGCATCATCGCGCCAGTGATCTTTCGTGGGATATGAAGGCTTTTCTGGACCTTGACACCTCAATACTCGGAGCGCCGGAGGATGTCTACAAAGAGTACAGCGCCGCGATCAGGAAGGAATACGCCTGGGTTCCCGACTTTTTATATAGGAAAGGCCGGATGAAGGTCTTGAATGATTTCCTTGGGAGAGAGAGCATTTACAATACCGTAGAATTCAACGCTAAATATGAGGCGCAGGCGAGACATAATATTGCGGAGGAAATAAGAACTTTGCCTGATTTACCGGAAGCGCCTACATCGGGCTTGGCGCGATGACCACCCTGACCAGCTCAAGCAAAAAAGGAAAGATGTCCCAAGAAAATCTCACACTGAGCGAGGCGCGGAGAATCGCGCTCACCAGACAGGGATTTGATCGCCAGCGGCCGAACGGAAAGGTTAATGCGAGCCACATTCGAGTTGCGATACGACGGCTCGGCCTTGTGCAGATCGATTACGTCAACGTCCTCACGCCGGCGCACTATCAGGTTCTCTTTTCACGGCTCGGCCCGTACGAAAAATCTCTCTTCGATGATCTGGTCTACCGGCGGCGCGAATTCACCGAACAATGGGCGCACGAGAGATCCATCCTGCCTGTGGAGAGTTGGCCGCTGCTCCGCCATCGAATGGAGGCCCACCGCGTGCGTCCGTGGGGGTTCGAGAAGTTCTTGGCGCAGCAATCGAGCTACGCCGCCTGGGCGCTGGAAGAGATTCGCGCGCGGGGGCCTCTGAGCGCGGAAGACCTTCCGGAGCCTGATGGGGCGCCACGCCGTTTTAGCGACAAGTGGGGCTGGGGGATGAATTTCAAGAGTCAGACGCTCGAAGCCCACTTTGGCTTTGGCCGGCTTGCCGTGGTTGAGCGCCTGCCAAACTTCACGCGTGTGTACGATCTGTCAGAGCGCGTGATCCCGGCGGAGCATCACGGTCGCGAGGTCGGGCGCGAGGAGGGGCAGCGCGAGTTGATTTGCCTGGCCGCGCGTTCGCACGGGGTCGGCACGGCCAGTGATCTGGCTGACTATTACCGCATGCCGATTCGTGAGGCTCGCCATCGCATTGCCGAACTGGTTGAAGCGGGGAAATTGCGCGAGGCGCGGGTGGAGGGATGGCGAGAGCCGGCTTATCTTCATCCGGAGGCGCGCGTCGCCAGACGGATCGAGGCATCGGCGCTGCTGTCTCCGTTCGATCCGGTGGTCTGGCATCGCCCTCGCGCGGCGCGACTTTTCGGCTTCGATTACCGCATCGAGATATTCACGCCACAGGAGAAGCGGCGCTGGGGTTATTACGTGCTGCCTTTCCTGCTCGGCGAGCGTCTGGTCGCCCGCGTCGATCTCAAGGCCGACCGCGCCATGCGCCGGCTGATCGCGCTGGCGGCATATGTCGAGGCCGGGACAAATCCCGGCGAGGTCGCAGACGCGTTGGCCGCCGAGTTGTGGACGATGGCGGCGTGGTTAGGATTGGATTCGGTCTTTGTCGAACGGCGTGGAGGTTTTGCTCGGACGCTCGCAGCCGCCGTCCGCGTCTGCGAGGGGCGAAGATAGAAGGTCGAAGATCGAGGATGGAAGATCGAGGATGGAAGATCGCCTTTCTCAATCCTCCACCCTCTATCCTCGATCTTCACCGCCTGGCGATCAAGCAAGAAGCCTCGCGCCCGATCTTCCGCTTCACGATTCTTATGTCGCGGAATCCTACCCAGCGCACCAGCCCCGCGACCTCCGCGACCTCGTCTTCGGTGAAGCCCGGCGCGAGCGCGAAGCGGCTCGTAGAATGCATGCGAAGGCACAGAACCAGCAGTCCGCCTTCGCGCATGACGCGGCGCATCTCGACCAGGTTGAGTTCCGCGTTCGGCCAGAATTGATAGTTGTTTACCGCCAGAGCCCTCGTAAACCTCCCGCACTCATAAGGCAGATCGGCGACCGAACCCTGGCAAAGCTCGATGCGGCCCGCGACGATCAGGTCGAGGTTGTATTTCGCCGCCTGACGAACCATAACATCCGAAAGATCGATGCCAGCGACGAAACCGGCTTTGGCGCGCTCGGCGATCATTCGAACCGTTCTACCGTGGCCGAAGCCGATCTCCAAAACCTGATCATCCGGTTGGATGTCGAGCATTTCGACGGCGAATGCGTTCATCTCGGAGTTCTTGATCGCCATCAGTCGTCCGGCGAGGCGCCCCAGCAATCCCGTCGGGCAGGCGAATTGCGACATCAGGCTCGAAGCTCTGCATCCCGTCGGAGAAGAGGGTTGTATCAGCGGATGATTGACGTCGATCCGAGTGTTCATCACTATCACCATCTCCTTCACTGCGCGTTTTTCAGTAATCGTTTCCAGCGTTCACTCTCGAAATACGCGCGCACCGCTCGCAATGTTTCAGCCGCCTGGCGCAGATCTTTATCCGTCACCTGCAGATCAGCCTTGCTGAGCAGTCCGGCCTCATTGCGGTTCATTGCGTCAACCGTTTTTTTGCCGTGCGTGGTCAGGCGCGCCAGCGGCGATCGCATGTGAGCGGGATTCGGCGTCAATTCGACAAGGCCCTCGGCGACCAACTGGTTGACAAGCGCCTGGACGTGCTGACGCGAAACCGCGCGCGCGCGGGCCATTTGCGGGACCGTCTGCTCTCCCAGTTTGTACAGGCTGCGCAGGATTGATCGCAGGGCGCCCGTCGTCTCGCCGCGGTGGTGTATCTGGTCGGCCACGACGCGCAGACGGTGGAAGAGCGACACCGTCTCGTTGATCAGCGAGTCGAAGGGCGATTCGGCCGGCGATGCGACCCCCCTCACCCGCTGCGCTCTCTTTTTTCCGCCGCCATCTGTCATCAGGTGTTTAACGGCAGGCAGCTTGTCATAATGACAAGTCGATTGTCAATCGCGAATGGTGGGGCGCGAATGGTAAGGAAGGATTGCCACAGAGGGCGCAGAGGAGCCTTCATGTCGCGTTGCGACGTCCTGAAACACTGAAAATCAGGCGGCGCGCCCGCGTCCTCGCGGGCAGGCTTCACCCCAAGACCTGCCCGCGAGGACGCGGGCGCGCCATTTTCTGAGGAGACAGAGAATAAAAAGATGAAGGAATGTAAACACAGAGGGCACAGGGACAAGGAGAAGGGGAGAAGTTCTTCTTGTCTCTGTGCCCTCTGTGTACTGCGGTGGCTAACTGTAGAAATCAGTTCACTGCTTCGTCGGCTTTGAAATTCAGGCCGTCGAGCAGCGATTTTTCGACTCGGTAAATTTCGGGCCGCCCTTCGACCTTCACGTAGACGTTTTCTCCGTCGGCGGAGGAGATTTTGATAATCGTAGTTTTGCCGTTCTTGTCGGTCAGTCGGACTTCGACGGCGGGTTTGGCGAGCTTCGCCGCGACCGCGCCCGACGGCTTGTCGAGCACTTCGGTGGCCTGGATCTCGAGCGGGGTTAACATCTTGAACGTCGAGGCCTCTTTGTCCTTCTTGTCCGCCGGCTCGATGATCTTCCACTTGTCGTCTTTCTTTTCAGCCACCAGCGTGACGTTGGAGTTCTTGATGTAGACCTTCGTCAGTTCGTCGCGGTTGAGCTTGACGAACTGTTTGCTACGCAGCGACACGAGCTTCGTGTTGAGTTTCTCGTAGAACAGCGTGTCTACTTTGATGAGTTGTGGCTGGTCGGAGACTTTGGCGTAGTAGTTCTCATCGACTTTAGAGCCGATGGAGACGGTCCGCTCGCCGCCGGTGTTGAGCCTTGCAGTGAGCGAAATCTTGGGCTTGTCGAGTCCGTATTTCGCCGGGTCGTCCACGCTCTCGCTGACGACCTCCGCGGCCTTGGCGCCGGTTATGTCGGCGAGCAGGCTGCTGACCTGGTTTTCATCCGCCGGCCCATTGACCGGACTTTTGATGTTCCATTCGGACTCCTTCTTCTCGAGTTCGTAGCCCCCGCCTTCGTTGACGATCTTGACCGAACTGAGTTCATACTGCGTCGCGCTGAGCACCAGTCGATCGCGCAGGTCGTTAAGCGATTTATCCGAATTGTTCAAGAGATTGGCCGGGACGAGCGCCACGTTCTGCGAACCGTCGATTTTGGCGTAGGCCGACAGGCCGATCGGGTCCCTCCCGCCAAGTTCGACGCGGTGCGTCGAGCCGTTTTTGAGTTTGACTTCAAGCTTGACCGCAGGCTCCGAGAGGCCGTACTGCTTCAGGTCGCCTCCGGACGGAGGAAATTCGCTTTCGACGCTGGCGCTGATCAGATCGCCGATGATGACGTCCACCGCCGCCGAGTCGGCGGCGGCGTTGACAGGCTGCGTGATCACCCACTTGTTGTTCTGGTTTTCCAGGTTGATCGTCTGGCCGCCGCGATGGAGCGTAATGCTCGTTATGTCTTCGCGGTTGAATTTGAAGGCCGGAGGAGTCTTTTCAGTTTCTTCATCGGTCGATTTGCCGGACCTTCCTTCGATGAAATAAACGGCCACGCCGGCGACCGCCGCAATCAAAAGAACAATTAGAGTGCTTCGTTTCATAAGTTATTCAGTAGTCGGTGGTTGGTGGTTTGCGGCAGGCGGTTGGCTATGAACCCCGTGGGCTCGCCAACCGCCTGCCGCAAACCATTATTTCATCTTCGTTTCAACCAGATGTAAATGCCCGAGCCGATGACGGCGAGCGGCATGAACGCCACGCTCAACAAAAAGAAGGTGCGCTGCTGGCTCGCGGTCATCGTCACCGAGCGGTTAGTGACGCTCTTGGGGCGGATTGAGATCAAGTCTTCATCCTCCGCCAGCCAGTTGACCGAGTTCAGGAACAGGTCCCCATTGCGAAAGCTTTGGACTTTGAAAACGCCGTTCGAGGCGAATTCGGAGTTCCCGATGACCACAAGGCGAGCCTCTTTTTTCTCACCCACGCCTTTGTTGGCCGCCACGCCGAGGGTTAGCGGGCCTTGCTGGTCCTTGCCCGCCTCGTAATCGGGATTCTTTCCGGGCGTGATCTTGTCTTTAGCATAGCTCTGCTCGGAGGTGGTCAGCAGTGGAGAGGTGTTGGCGGTGTTGGCGCCGCCTGAGCCGTTTGTGACCTTGATGGCGCGCGCCTTCGGGAAGACGCTCATCGTGCGCCCGAAATCTTTGGTGATCGTATGACTGCCGTATTCTGAAACGACCGGAGCCAGGGCGCCGGCGCCGAACATCTGGCCCACGCCGCTGACGTCGAGCACTATGTTGTCGGCGGACTGGATGTTCCAGCTCTTAAGCACGTCGTCGAGTTGCGGGTCGGTCTCCGGGTCGAGCATCAGCATCGCCTTACCGCCTCCGTCCAGGTACTTGCCGATCATCGCGACTTCGGGCGGCGTAACGGGCTGCTTGGGGCCGGCGACGACGAGCGCCGCGCACTCCGAGGGCACCTGCTGCTCTCTGGCCAGCAGCACGGTCTTGATCTGGTAGTTCTCGTCCTTTAGCCGTTGTTCGACGGTCGAGAACCCTTCGGCTTGCTTGTCGGAGAGCGACTTCTCGCCGTGACCTTCGACGAAGCAGATGGTCTTCAGGCTGTCGCGCGTGACTTTCAGGATGGCGTTGGTGACGCCCTGCTCGGCGGTGTCGCTGATGATCTCGCTGCGGTCGCCGGCGGCCACGACGATGTCTCCCATTCGCCGCACCTTGTACTGCCGCGCCATCTCCGGGCGCTGATTCGGGTCGACGCGCTCGTAGGTGAGGCGGGGGCCGGAGTACTTGTACTCACTCATCAGGTCGGAGAATTGCTGATTATCGTCCTTGTTGAAGTAGATCACCTTCACGTCTTTGGGCAGGTTGGCGACCACCTTCTTGGTTTGGTCGGAGATCGAATAGAGGCCTTCGGCCGTCAGGTCGAAGCGTTTGTGGCGGCGATAGCCCACGTAGTTGGCCACCACCACCAGCCCCAGCACGGCCACCGACAGTACGACGGTGTTCGTGCCCAGCTTCCCTTGTCGCCCGCCGAAAAAACCGATGAATGCTCGGAAATTGAACGCGGCCGAGACCACGATCAAAACCGCTCCGATGATGAGCATCGCCGGAGTCAGCTTGCCCAGGAAGCCCTCGCCGACCCAGATGCCAAGAATAACGTAACGAATAAAACCTGCCAGAACCATCGCCACCCCGATGAATCCGGCCAGCCGGTAGATTTCTTGCCGATCGATTTTCATATGTTTGTCCGGGAATGGGGAGTAGGGAGTAGGGAGTGGGGAGTGGGGATCAAACATAACCCCCATTCCCCACTCCCCATTCCCCGCTCCCGCTTATTTTATGCCCTTCTCCAGCGCATGGAGTCCAGATTGCGCAGCGTCAGGAAGACGCCGATCGAGGCCGCCGAGACGTAGAAGATGATCGACGATGTGTCGATCACGCCCTGCGCGAAAGTCTCATGGTGCTGGAGGATCGAGAGGTGCTTGAAGACCTCGGCCGCCGCCGAGCTCGAGCCGCGCATCGTCAGATCCAAGAACAACAACAGCAGGAAGACAATGAACGTCACCACGCCGGCCACGATCTGATTCTCGGTCAGCGACGATATGAACGACCCCAACGCGATCAGCACCGCGCCCAGCAGGAACAGCCCCAAATAGCCAGCCCCGACGATGCGCCACGGCAAGCTCGGCTCGCTGTATGGGCCCACCAACAGATAATAGAGCAGCGTCGGCGCCAGCATCACCGCAAAGAAGGTGAGCGAGGCGGAGAATTTGCCGATCACGATTTGGAACTCGGAGAGGGGCGAAGTCATGAGCATTTCCATCGTGCCGCGCTTACGCTCTTCGGCGTAAACGCCCATAGTCATCATCGGTATCAACAGCGGCATGATATAAGTGCCGATGAAACCTACGAAGCTCCGGATGACCATCATCGGCACGTCCATGTCGGGCGGCATGCCCATCTGCCGCGCCTGCATCTGCATCCTGAACGCCTGTTCCATATAGGCGTTCAGGATCAGCGAGAAGACCAGCCCGGTCGCGGCCAGGAAAAAACCGATCACGATATAAGCGATCGGCGAAACGAAGTAGCCGCTAAGTTCGCGGCGGTAGATTGCAAGAATTCCTCTCATAAACTCTCCCTGAGTGTGGGGAATGCGGAATGCGGAATGCGGAGATTCTACTAATTACGGTCTCCGCGTTTTGCGATTTCAGATTAGCGATTGAGGATCAAAAAATCCGCAATCCGCAATCCGCAATCCGCAATCCGCAATGCTATGACGCGACTGATTCGGCGACGGCCTCTTGCGCTTCCTCTTCGGCCGTTGCCTCGCCCTTCGCCTCGGTCCTTTCTTCGGCCGGCTCATCGGTCGTCGTCAGTTGCATGAAGATGTCTTCGAGGCTCAGATTGATGGCGCGCATCTCCAGCAGGTCGAAGCCCTTGGTGACGAGGCGCGAGGCGATCTGCGCCCGCAAATCCTCGCCGCTTTCGCTCTCGACCTCGGCGGTGACCAGATTGTCCACATCCGATTCGACCTCGACGCTTTTGACCCCCTCGATCGAGCCGACGGAGTCGCGCAGGCTCTCGGCGGAGCCTCTGACCTGAAGTCGCACGCGCTCGCCGCCTTTGAGTTGCATGGTCAGGTTCTGGGTAGTGTCGACGGCGGCGATGCGGCCCTTGTTGATAATGACCACGCGGTCGCAGGTCATTTCGACCTCGGGCAGGATGTGCGTCGAGAGAATGATCGTGTGCTGTCCGGCCAGATTTTTGATCAGCCAGCGAACTTCCTTGATTTGGTTGGGGTCGAGTCCGACGGTCGGCTCGTCGAGGATGATCACGTCGGGGTTGTGGACGATGGCCTGCGCGATGCCGACGCGCTGTTTGTAACCGCGCGACAGCCGCTTGATCAATTCGTCCTTGCGTTCGGCGACGGTCGCCATACTCATCGCCTCGGCGACGCGGTTCGGAATCTCCGCCGCCGGAACGCCCTTTATTTGCGCCACGAACGTCAGATAGGCGCTGACGGTCATGTCGGGATAGAGCGGGGGCGTTTCGGGCAGATAGCCGATGCGCTTGCGGACTTCCATCGACTGTTCGAAAACGTCGAAGCCCGCGACCCGAGCCGTTCCTCCCGTAGCCGGCAGATAGCCGGTCAATATTCGCATTGTTGTGGTTTTACCCGCGCCGTTTGGGCCGAGAAAGCCCAGGATTTCACCTTTTTCTACCTTAAATGAAATGTCATTGACGGCGCGAGCCTGTCCGTAGCTTTTTACAAGATGCTCAACTTCGATCAAGTCAGCCTCCGAAGGGGTCGCAAAGTTGGATATGTCTGATTCAAGGGATGCGATCTGTATAAACAGAAGGGAGAGATTCTATTGGCCCCGTAGGGACGCGTCAAGTGGTTGCATTTCCCCCTCAGGGTATTCGGACCTCGTTTTTAGCAGCCATGCGCCGTATGAAATTTTTAGGGGCAATACGTCACATGGAAATGGAACACGACTAATGGCATGCGGCGTATCATTCTCTTGCTCTTGCGGCGTTCTGATGGCGCTCCTACAATGCCTGAGGTCATTGAAGCTTCAATGCGCCGCCTGCTCTGAAATAACGCAGTTCAACAACTTCAGCGGGCGGTCCGCTCCCGCTACTCGGCAACCCTCAAGGAGGGCGATATGCTCCGAATCACCCGATTCCAGATTCTCCTCTCGATAACTTCTCTCTTCATCTTTTCCGTCGCCAATGCGCAAACGCCACAGCAAGACAGCCGTCCGCGCACGGCCTCGGTCAGCGGGCGTGTGACAGTCGCAGGCAAGCCGGCGGTAAACGTCAAAGTCGTTGTAACCGAGGTCAAGGACAGACCAGCTCCCGGGAGCCAGGACTTCTCAATGGATCTGACTGGGGCGGGGACAGGAGAGGATCACGTCGCCCTGACCGACGCCGAGGGGCGCTACCGCGTGACCAATTTGCCCGAAGGCAAATACGAGGCGAAAGTGTCGATGGGGGGCCACATCAGAGAGAAGCCGTCGCCGAACGAGTCCCTCGTCGAGTCTTTCTCCCTCGACGAAGGCGAATCGCGGGGAAACGTCGATTTCGCGCTCGTGCGCGGCGGCGTCATCACCGGACGCGTGACCGACGCGGACGGACGCCCGCTGATCGCAAGGGCCGTCAGTTTGCAAGGCGTGGACATACAGGGGGGGAAGACGATCTTGCGCGGCTCTCAGAATCCTATGAACCTGATGATGGGCTTAGACGGGTCTCAAACCGACGACCGCGGCGTTTATCGAATCTTTGGGCTGCGGGCAGGGCGCTATCTGGTCAGCGCGGGCGGAGAGTCGGACGTTTTTACGGGGGGCGCTGGCAGCTACCCGCGCGCGTGGCACCCCGACGCCGCCGATGAGAATCACGCGAAAGTCGTCGAGGTCACCTCGGGCGGAGAAGTCACAGGCGTGGACATCAGGCTCGGCGCCGCAAAGAAGACCTACGAAGCCTTGGGCCGTGTTGTCGATGACGAGACTGGCAAGCCCATTGCGGGCGCCGGCGTGATGTGTATCAGGGTCAAAGCCGCCGACGAGAGCGCGGCGATTGACGGCATAGGGTTTGGCGGATTCGGCGGAAACGCCAAGACTGACGAGCAGGGCAATTTCCGGCTCGCCGGTCTCGCTCCGGGGCAGTACCAGTTGAACCTCTTCGACCAAGAATCATTTCTGACGGGCGGCAGTAATTATTACAGTGACGGATCGAAGTTCGAGATTCACGGCGGCGACGTGGCCGGAGTTGAGATCAGAGCGAAAAGCGGCGTGACAATCAGCGGCGTCGCCGTAATCGAAGACGCCGATCAGTCTGCGAAATCAAGCCTGTCACAGACAATGCTCATGGCGCATTCCATGCCCTCTTCGCCGCCTGCTTCGCCGGATGAAGCGGGTGGAATCGCGGGCGCCTTTGCAATGGCGCCTGCGGCTTCTCGAATCGGAATCGACGGCGCCTTCAGCCTCAAAGGTCTTCGACCCGGCAAGGTGACGATACAGGCTGTCAGCGTGACAGGGGGGGCGCTCAAGATCACGCGAATCGAACGCGGCGGGGTCGAGATGACCGAGGGGATCGTCGTTACGGGCCGCGAAGACATCGCCGGCGTTCGGATCGTTTTAGGAAAAGGATCGGGCAAGATTCGCGGCCGGGTACAGGTAACCGGCGGCGCATTACCCGACGGCTGGCGAATGACCGTGACGGCCCGCGGCGGAAAAAACATCTCAAGTTTCGACTCTTCCAGGAGTTATTATGCGGATGTCGACGGCAAAGGCTGGTTCGTGATCGAAGATTTGTTACCGGGCGAATATGAATTGATGTTGTCAGTTCAACCGGAGATCAATCCGAACTCGCCGCCTCAGCCCGTCCAGAATATGCCTGCGCCGGTCACCCAAAAAGTAGTTGTTACAAAGGGGCAGGAGGCGCAGGTCACGGTTACGCTCGACCTGAGCAAGAAAAATCGTGAGGAGAAATAATGAAAAGATTATCGTTGACGCTCGCAGCTCTCCTCTTCATGGCGGCGTCCTGGACGGCTACCGCGCAGGAGACGAAACCCAAACGCGAAGGCGTGATTTCGGGGCGGGTGGTCGCGGACGACGGCCAACCGATGGGAGGCGCCCAGGTGGTAGCCGTAGGCGTCGGCAAATCGCCTGTCATGGGCGCTGCGCAGATGAGCAGTTGCGACGCTGACGGGAATTTCAAAGTGACGGGATTGTCGCACGGCGTCTACTCGATCGTAGCGCGGGCGCCGGGCTACGTTTCCGTTCAGGATCAGTCGCGCAAATACCGCATCGGCGAGAGCGTGATAATTCGGATGGCAAGGGGCGGTGTTATCACGGGCCGCGTGACCGACGAGTTTGGCGAGCCGGTGGTCGGCGTCCGGGTCGCGGCCGACCGGGTGCGCGATTCCGAAGGCAAGCCCGGCGCCGGCGCCGCGACGATGAATGAAATGTATTCGTCTCGGTCGACGGATGATCGCGGCGTCTATCGCATCTACGGTCTCGAAGCGGGCGCCTATGTGGTTGGCGTTAACGTCGCGTCTCCGATCTTCGGCGGCCCGGGGCAGACAGGCCGCGAGCCTCCGACCTATCACCCGTCGTCGCCAAGAGGCGCGGCGACGGAGGTCAATCTGCGCGGCGCCGAAGAAGTGGCCGGCGTTGACATTCGCGCGCGCGGCGGGCGGGGCCGTTCGATCAGCGGAACGGTTTCTGGAGAGACGCAGGGCGATGGGTTCATCAACGGGGTCGCCGTAACGCTCTACGGGGCCGCCGACAAAAATCTCGTTGGAATGACCACTCAGATCGGCAGTCAGAATTTTTCATTGCGCGGCGTTGATGACGGCGAATACGAATTGACTGCGACGCGATTCAACGAAAGCATGGATTTAGCTATCTCGGCGCCGAGGCGGGTCGTGATGAAAGGCGCCGACCTTAACGGGATTGAATTGAAACTGCTGAAACTCGGCTCGGTCTCCGGCCGCGTCGTCATCGAGGCGCCGAAAGCGGAGTGCGAAACCGCCTCCGATCAGTTCAAGGTCGAAGAGGCCATGATCGAAATGAAGCGGGACGGCCGGGCGCCCGGCGTTTACGCCTTCGGATTTTTCCCGATGGAGGCCGGGGGGAATTTGGGCGGCGCCACGCCCGACAAAATCGGCGGCTTCACTGTGAAGAACCTGGAGGCGGGCCGCTACCGGGTCAACACCGACTTGCCTGATGAAAGCTGGTACATCCGGGCGATCACTCAGGCTGCGACGCCGAAGCCCATTGACGTTTCTCGCTCCGGTCTTACGCTCAAGCAGGGCGAAAAAATTTCGGGAATTGAAATAACAATCGCCCAGGGCGCCGCCAGCCTGAGCGGCCGTGTCGTTCCGTCGCGTGAAGGCGCTCAATTGCCGAAACGGCTTCGCGTCCACCTGATCCCAGCCGAAGCGGCAGCCGCCGATGACCTGCTCCGCTACGCCGAATCGCCAGTCCGGGGCGACGGCGCGTTCGAGTTCAAACACATCGCGCCGGGTAAGTACCTGTTGAGCGCGCGACAGGCTTCGGAAAAAGACGCAAACGATGATCAGTCTCGCCCGCTCGCCTGGGACGCGGTCGAACGCGGGAAGCTACGCCGTGAAGCAGCAGCCGCAAAGAACGAAATCGAACTAAAAGTTTGTGAGCGCGTGAAAGAGCATATCTTGCGGTGGTAGCCGTGGCGCGAAGCGGTCCAGTGTGCGACGCTCATTCACTCGCTCATTGATGGGAACTACAGGCCCGGCGAACAGTGGCGCGGACTTCGGTCTGCGCGACCCGAGGATATGATGTAGGCGCAGACTGAAGTCCGCGCCGCGGTTGAAATCGATCCCCTCCATTTCTTAACCGTGGATTTGGGCTGGACAGTTTGCGGCGCCATTGCAACGGAGGAGTCAGATGAAACCCTGTCCGCTCACACTCTTCTCAATCTTGCCAATAATGCTTCTGATTGCGGTCTGCCAATCAAGCGCGCAGGCCCCACAGGGCGACAACCGTCCGCGCACGGCCTCGATCGGCGGGCGCGTGACCATTGCTGGAAAACCTGCGGCGAATGCAGTGATCACCGTCATGGAGGCCGATTTAAAACCGGATGCGGGTGAATCGGGCCTGCGCCTCCCCATCCAGGCCAAAACGCGGACCGACGGCGACGGCCGTTATCTGGTCGGCGGCCTGGCCGAGGGGCGCTACGTCGTCAGCGCAATGTTGAAGGCCTTCGTCGCCACCGCCGGTTTCGGTGATCCCAGCCTGAGCCGGAAGGTGACCCTCGATGAAGGCGAAGCGCGGGAAAAGATAGATTTCGCGCTGATCCGAGGTGGCGTTATGACCGGCAAAGTTATGGATGACGAGGGCGCGCCGCTCATCGCCAGACGCGTACAGCTTTACACATTGGATGAACAGGGGCGGAAGGGCCACTACCAAGGTCCCTTCATGTACGAGATGTTACAAACGGATGACCGCGGCGTTTATCGCATCTACGGGCTGCCGCCGGGGCGCTACATCATCAGCGCGGGCGGCGAAGGAGGGGGAAACCCTACTCGCGGTGGGGGCGGAAAGTTCGCGCTCACATATCATCCCGACACGACCGACGAGAAACAGGCCAGGGTCATCGAAATCAAAGAGGGGAGCGAGGTCACGGATATTGACATCAGGTTCGGGAGCGCCAGGAAGACCTATGAAGCCGCAGGCCGTGTGGTTGATAGAGAAACAGGCAAACCCGTTCCGAGAATCAATGTTTCAGGCTGGTCGAAAGTTGAGCTGGGCGGAACTAGCTCGGTTTTTTCCACGACAGCCATCACTGACCTGCAGGGCGCCTTTAAGCTCTCGGGACTGCCGCCTGGACGTTACGAGGCGGAGGCTATGGATAGCCTCGGCGAGACGGGCTATAGAAGCGATGCGGTGGGGTTTGAAATCACGAACGACAATGTGAGCGGCGTCGAGGTTAAGGTCTTTCTGGGCGCGAGCGTCAGCGGCATCGTAGTTATCGAGGGCGCCGACGCCGCGGCCGGAAAACAACTCCAATCAATAACTGTTTATCCCAGCGTGTCGCCGCCGATCGATGCGGCAGGCGATGCGAATGAGCGCGCCTCGGGCACACAGTACTACAAGCCTGGCAGGGTCAACGCCGACGGCAGCTTCACCATTAAGGGGCTTCAGGCGTGCGGCGTCGGTTTCTACTTATCGGGCGGACTGCGGATCAAGCGAATCGAGCGCGACGGCGTTGAGGTCAAAGACGCAATCGAGGTAAGGCCCGGTGATAAGGTCACCGGCGTTCGCATAGTGGCCCATAGAGCGCAAGGCCGAATTCGTGGCCAGGTTCAGTTCACTGGGGGCGCGTTGCCCGACGGGTGGTTGTTGCAGGCCCGCGCCTCGCTACCGGTGTCCGCGGACGAATTGAAGCCGGGCGCCAGGATGCCCGTTTCGGTTGGAAGGGCAGGTGGGTACGCCTCCGTTGATGAGAAGGGGCGATTCGTGATCGAGAGAGTGCCGGCCGGAGAATATGAATTGTCAATTACTATGTTCAAGCGGCTCGCGAATGGAAGCCAGCAGAGGGGTCGTCCGGTATTGAATCGGCGCGTCATCGTCAGAGATGACGTTGAGACTTCGGTCACGCTCACTCTCGACATTAGCCAATAAATCAGCCCAACAATCAGCCCAACAATCAGGAGGATCGGCGATGAGGGTGGTGAAAGCGTTATCGTTGATTCTTCTCTGCGCGGCGTCGGTTCGAGTCGCTATCGCGCAAGCCGGAGCGAAGGAGACCGCTGAAGCGATGCCCCAGGCAAGGCGCGACGGAGTGATTACAGGGCGCGTCGTCAATGACGCCGGGCGGCCAGTCGCGGGCGCGCCGATCCTCGTCATCAAGTCCGGCGTCAACATCACGAGCGGAATGCAAACCTCAACCGCCGATGACGAAGGCAATTTCAAGGTGACCGGGCTTGGTCCCGGCTCTTACATGATTGCCGCAAATGCTCCTGGATATGTCATCGCCAGGGCCGGGACCGAGAGCGATTATCATCGCCTGGGCGCCAGCGTCACGATCAATCTGGTCAAAGGCGGAGTGATTACCGGGCGCGTCACCGACCCTTATGGCGAGCCGATGGTCGGCGTTCGCGCGCAGGCCTTTAAAGTCGGCGAACTGGAAGGCGGGCAGAAATATTTAGAGGAACTCAGGGAGCCGAATGGAAGATTGACGGATGATCGCGGCGTCTATCGCCTCTACGGCCTGGAGCCGGGAGTTTACGTCGTCGGCGTTTCAAATGACCAATCGGGCATGTACGGCGGCGGTTACCCCGGGCG
>Ga0190270_10000643_pt1 | contig 15352 bp, 9 predicted proteins | sample Popmic320T_FD_133748 | JGI IMG/M metagenome (GOLD analysis project Ga0190270, IMG submission 133748) | Populus adjacent soil microbial communities from riparian zone of Weber River, Utah, USA - 320 T | ecosystem: Environmental > Terrestrial > Soil > Riparian zone | place: USA: Utah | collected... | reverse complement strand
TCAAATGACATTCGTTGCACGGGTGGGTATGTTTGGGGTCGGCGAAGTTGACGCAGATCGGGGAGTCTTGAAAGGCGGATTTCGGCTGCCACGGAGTGCGGACTGACCGTCCATACCCGCCCTGTTCGATGAAGTTCAATTCATCTTTAAGGATTTCTAGAATGTCGCGATCGTCTTTGGCCATAACAGCACTCCAATATCCCTGACCTCTTTTAGCAGCGCCCGCCGCTGCAACCAATTCCGTGTTTCCCTGTTGATCTATAAGGAGCAAGGCCCATGCCGCTGAGCACCTCTTGCTATAGCTGGAATTTCTCAAACTTTGAAATGATTTCTGGGGAAACTCGCGCAGCATCATGCGAGAAACTGCTCAGCGGGATGGTTTGGTGCTGACACGTCACCTTAGAAGTTGACGCGCAAGCCAAACTGAATTTGCCGCGGGTCTGAAGCAGCGGTTGGACGTCCGAAGGTTGGAAGGGGCGTGGCGCCCGTCCCAAATACGTTGTTGGGGACTTGAAAATTCGCTCGGTTGAAAACGTTGAATCCTTCCGCGATGGCCTCGAGCCTGACGCGTTCCGTAAGCTGGAACTTGCGACTCAAGCGCAAGTCCAGCGTAGTGGATCCAAATCCACGGCCTGCATTGCGGCCGACACCTAAAGGGCGGTCGTTGAAGTTCGTATCAAGATTACGATCATTTCCTGTGAGGATATTGAACGGAAGCACTGAGCCGTAGTTGAAAATATAACTTAATTGAAAACCCTTCAGAGCTCGGCGGAGTCTCTCTGCACGGCCAGAACCGGGCGCTTCCAGCGAGCCGCTAACGGTCAGGCGATGACGTTGGTCGTTATCGGAGGGCCCGAGCTCATCGCGTAGATCAAAATTATTCTGCGGCGAGCTGAAGAAGAAATTGCCGGCTGTGTCAGTCGATCTTGAGAGTGTGTAAGAAACGCGGAGATTTGACCAACTCGAAGCGCGCTTGTTGAGTGTGATCACCAACGCGTCGTAAGAAGAATCTCCCGAACTTTCATACCTGGCGATGTTTCCATACTGCGAATCGGGCCGGCCAAGATTAGGAATTCCAGCGGAGGCCGCCAACCTCGGAACGTTGATGTTGCGTGACAAGATCAAATGGCGGGCGCGCAAATGGATGTAACCCACAGAAATTGCGGCCTCGCCCGGTAGCTCCCGATCGATCTGGATGTTTGCCTGTTGGCTATAGCCATTCTCGATGTCCGGATCGATGCGGGTGATGTTCGGCTTTGTTGCGAGATTGGACGGCATCGCGGTTAACACATTCGGAAACAACGGCGCTCCCGTCTGGGTGGGTGAAAACTGCACGACCAGATATTTCGACCCGTCGCGCTGTAAAGCGTTTGATGTGGCGCGCAGCGGGATGCGATCGTAGTAGATGCCAAAGCTCGCCCGCAAGACCATCTTGCGCCCCGCGGGTGAATAGGCAATGCCAATACGCGGCGCAAAATTGTTCGTGTCGGTATTGATCGGACGGAGTAGAAACTGCGCGTCGTAACGCAAACCGGCGTTGATGGTTAGACCAGAGCGGGGCTTCCACTCGTCCTGGATGAACAATCCAAGATTCGGATTTAACTGAAACTGGTCCGGCGCACCAAAGGCCTGCTGAAAACTGCTGTACGAATTATTCAGAAAACTGCTGAGCGAAGAGAAAGTATAGACACCCTGAATCGCTCCCGGGAAGTCGACACGGACGCGGTCGTAGAGCAGGTTTATGCCGCCTTTCACAGAATGCGCCCCGCGGTGTGTGGAGACGTTATCGACAACTTCATACAGATCAATGGCGCGCGCCAAAGGTGAGACGGTCGCGGTGCCAAAATTGGCTACGCCAGAGATGTTGACTGCCGGGCCAGTTTTGTCTGTGACCGGCGCCGCCAAACGGTTTCTCGTGTGCTGAATACGTAATTCGTTGACTGTGCGTGAAGACAACATCGTGACATTGCCCGCGGCAATTGTGTGATCGCGGTTATCAAGATCGGTGCCGCGGCTGACAGCATTTAGTCCACCAACACTCCGCGAATTTACTGCGGTAATGTTGTAGAGACTATAACGGGCGAAAAGAAGATTCGATGCGTTTACTTGATGATCTACCCGCACAAAAAAGTTCGTCGCGTCGAAACCACCCGGTACCAAGCCGGTTTGAATGTGTGGACCACGATAGCCGATCTGGTCCAGTCGCGTGTTTATGGCCGCCACGTTAGATGGCGAGATGGTAATTACGCTGGAATCATTGCGGCGCGTCTGCTCGAAATTCGAAAACAAGAACGAGCGGTCGCGTTGCAGAGGCCCACCAATGCTTGCGCCGTACTGCGCCTGCGTCAGTGGATCTTTGAGAGGAGCGATTGGATTCCTGGCATCGAAACGTTGATTACGCATGAAGCCGTAAAAACGTCCGCGCCAGTCGTTGGTGCCGGATCGGGTAAGAATATTGACGACGCCGGCGGATGCTCTTCCGAATTCAGCAATTCCGCCCGAAGTGACTACCTGAAACTCGCGAATCACATCCTGGCTGTAAAATGTGCCCGCCAGATCAGCGGCGTCGTCATTGGCTGACAATCCGTCAACCAGAAAACTATTGTTCATATTGCGTTGCCCGGCGACGGATATCCCGGCGCCTGGGACGGCTGAAGTTTCGGCAAAGCGTTGATTACTGCCCGTGTTGGTTCGCGAAACTCCCGGCACCAGCAACGCCAGGTCGAGGTAGTTGCGGCCATTCAAAGGTAAGTTGTCTATCTCGCGGGGCAGTATCGTTTCTGCCACCTGCGTGCGGGCAGCCTCGATGGTGGGCACGTCCGCGCTGACACTAACGTCTTCGGTCACGCCCGCGACGCTTAACTTTATCGGGAAATCCAATGCCTGGCCCACGGTGAGCGTCAGTGGCTTATTCAGCGCGGCGAAGCCGGGGCACTCGGCCACCAGTTGATACTCACCGACTGGCAGATAGGAGAGTTTGTAGTCTCCATTCTCATTAGTAATGACAGTTTCTTTCCGCCGTGTCTCCGTGTGAACCACAGTGACCATCGCGCCACAAACACAAGCTCCGTCCGAATCCACTACCCGTCCACTGAGTGTCGCCGAAGTAACGGTCTGCTGCGCGAAGGCCGGCGGTAACTGAGTTGCGAAAGCAAATAACAAAACTAGGAAAAGAACATTGGCCACGCGTTTTCTGGTGAACGTTAACCCTGGAATGACTTTGTTGCGCTTCATAGCGTTGCCTTAGATCGCGGGCCATGTTCAGCTACCGCTTCCGGTTCTGATACCGCTTCGCGGGCCCTTCTTAATTGCCAGCAGACTATTCGGCCGCGATCCACTCCACGGTTGCCGGGAACAACTTTTTCTCAGGGTCGATCGTTACTATGTATGCACCCATTGACCCGATGCGCCGGTTTGGTCCAAACGTAAGTTTGGGCATAAGGCCGGTATCGAATTCGTAAAGCCCCTCGAGAGTGGTCACCAGCTTCTCGCGGCTCAAGTTTTTGCCAGAGCGTTCTAATCCGTAAACCAGTATCTTGGCGGCGGCGAGTGCGGAAGCCTGGGCCGCCGCATGTCGCGAAGCAAGTTTGTTATTCTGCAGCAACGTGCTGTACTCCGAAGCGCCGGCCGCCGAAACGTCGACCGGAAGTGTCGGAAAGGCCAGAAAGATTTTATCTTTCATCCTGGCAGGAATTGACTCGGTAATTTCTCTTCCTGCCAGGCCCCCTAAGATGTAGATCGCCGGCGTCCACTGCGCCGTTTCAGACTCTTTGAACAGGGCCTGTGCGTCAGCGCTGGAACCGAGAAAGAAAACAGTATCAACGCCGCGTTGTTTTAGTTCGATCACATATTGGTTCGCGTTGAAGGTCTCGCGCGGGTAATAGATTCCTCTCACCGGATTCCAACCAAGCTTCTTTCCCTGTTCTTCGATGCTGGAAGCGATCTGTCTGGTAAAGTCGGCGTCGGGACACAAGATGGCCACTCGCGACGTTTTCGGATCCGTCTTCTTCGCCGAGAAGTTGACCAGTGTCTTCGCTTGTTCTTTGAGACCCGGCAGCAGATAAAAAACGTAGCGGTTAAGCGGCAACCCTCTTTGCGGAAGTAAAGTTGACGGACCGATAAACGGGACTTCTTTATCCTGGCTCAGTGCTGCCACGTCTTTGTCAGCACCGGCTATCAGGCCGCTCACGATGGCGAACACCTGCTGATCTTCGACCAGGTTTTTCATGTTTGCTAAAGTGGCCGAAGAATCTCCATACATTACCCGCAGCTCGATCTTGCGGTTGTAGATGCCGCCGCGGTTATTAATCTCGCGGAAATACGCCTGCAGAACGTCGCCCATTGATTGGCCCAGTTCCGTGAGGGCTGACTTGCCGGGCAAGAGGGTTCCCAGGACGATGCTGGTTTCACTCAGGCCAGGATCCGAATCCGTCTCAATGCGTTTGAGATAAGCGATCAGGTCTGCCATATCTTGTTGCGGCATTCTGTAGGTGGGCATCGCTACGGATAGTTTGTTCCCAGCCGGATCAGCGCCGGAAGTCATTGTGCGAATAAACGAACTCTCGGAAAAAGCTGGATGCTTGCGTTTGCCGTCATCAACGTGGCCATAAGGCTTGGTCAGGAACGACCAGGTCATGTTGCCGGCAGTCACACCGCCCTCGGTCGTCCCTTCTCCCCTGGCCCCGTGGCATCCGGCGCAGGGAACGGTTGAGGCGGGCACATCGACCTCGCCAACAAAAGCTGTGATCTCTTTTCCGGATGCACTTTCACCTCGCAGATAAAAGGCCCTGCCGCGCTTTTCTTCAACCGTCAGTGGTCGTTGCGGCTGGCTGGTTGGCGCCTGATACAACTTGGATAACGAGTCAGCCTGGGCCAGCATCGGCGTTGTCGAAAGCGTACTCAGAATCAGGAGACCGGCGATAACGCTGAGTAGAGCGAGGATTAGTTTCCGTGGTTGGGTCATTATTTTCTCACTAACTGCAACACGATGTTTCAGCGCCGCATTACCTATCTGTCATTAATCACATCTTCGACAATCTTGATGAGCTCCACGGGCTTGGCCAGCCCCATGGCCTTCTTCCAAAGTCCTTTGGGTTCATTGCCGATGATTATGATGGTCGAATGATCGTCCTTGCTCTCGACATACTGACCGAGCTTGTAGAGTGCCCAATCAACGTTCTCCTTTTTGCCGGTCAGAAAGATCCAGCCGGGCCGAGCATGAAATCTCCGGCTATAGTCTTTAAGCCTTGGCGGCGTATCGACTTCCGGATCGACGCTAAGCGAAACGATAAACGCGTCTTTCCCTAAACGCTCACCAAGAGCCTCCTGCACTTTTTCCAGGTTTCGATTCATCGGTGGACAAACGCTGGTACAGGTGCCAAAGAATGTGTTGATTATGACAACCTTGTCTTTCAGCACGTCGCTGTAAAAGCGCATTTTCTGACCGTCCTGATTAATCAACTCCACATCCGAAAAATATTTCATCGCCGGTGAAGCCGTTTCCTTCGGACTCTGCAATGAAGCGGGAGGCGAAGGCGCGGGCCGTGCAGCAGGCGACGGATTTTGAGCAAAGCAGGGAAGAGCCGAAACCAGGATGATCGGCAGGACCAGAATGGCGTGCGTTAGGAATTTTGTTTTGCTCACTGTCCTGGCTCCTTCGTAACTGGCCTATTAGAATCCTCCGCTTTTCCATCCATCACCTTCTGTATCAGTCCCACTATCTGCGATGGAGCGGCAAGCCCATAAGTACGGATCCAAACGCCCTTGAGATCATTGCCGACAATAAGCGCCGGCGAGTGTTCTTCTCTGCTAGACACCGCAGCGCCCAGAGCTTCGAGCAGCTTGTTCATCTCTTCCTTGTTGGCGGTAACAAATGTCCAACCAGGTCCCGCTTTGAACTTGGCGCCCCATGCCTTCAAACGCTCCGGCGTGTCCGTTACCGGATCCACGCTGATAGAAATGAAGTGAACGTCCTTGCCAACCTTGTCGCCCATCTGTCTCTGCACGCGTTGGAAGGTTGCGGCCAGCGGTGGGCAGATGGTCGTGCAATTTGTGAAGATGAAATTGATCGCGATTGTCTTGCCTTTAACCAGATCGGTGTAGAACTGAAGCCGGTTCCCATCCTGGTCTAATACGTCGACATCGGGAATGACCATCTTTCTAATGGAACCGGTGGTGTCCGAGACTGCGGCCGTCATCGGCGCGGCTTCATTTACCGACGCGCTGGCGGCAGTTGCAGTGGAATGGGCGCTGACGTGCGTGGCGGCCGGCGTTTCGGCCTGTTCACGCCTGAGGGCCATTTTGCACTTGGGACATTTACCGCGCTTATGCGACTTAACCTCAGGATGCATCGGGCAGGAGTAGGACACTCGGGTCTTCGAGGCTTTATTTTCTGACCGCTCCGGAGTCGCCTGGCCGTGCGCGGAAACTGCGGGCCAGCCGCATACCGCCACTGTTAACGAAATTGCCAACAATAGGGTCCTGCAAAATTTCGATTTGTGCCCGTGCCCTGGTCTTGTTTTCACATTTTCAGTTTTAATCATTGCCTCGATCTCCTATTTTAAAAAGAACTGGTCCACCAATCGCTTTCAGGTTGTGTTTCTGACTAGCTTCTTCCCCAACACGCAAGCTAAAGCTTGTACTCTAAACGCCTGGTTTCGAGGGAACTTGTCACGGCTTGCCACCAGCGCTTCGTTGAACCGATGCCGAGACTGGGGCGATTTTCCCTTCGACTGCCTGAAGGGTAGCGTACGGTAAGTCGCGAAACTGCACTCGCATGGAAGCCGACTCCACAAACACCATATAGAAACCCTGCGGGACATTGAGTGTGATTTCGTAAACGCCGTCGCCCAGCGATTTCGCCAGGTCGCGCCGCTGCACAGTGCCGGGTGCGAATGTCAAGACCCGCACATCTTCCAAACCGGACTTAGCCTGGTTGGTCTTGGTGTCGATGAGTTTGAAACGAAGCGGGAAATCCTGATTCGCCGTGAACTTCGTGTCCTTGATTAGGTGCTCGATGCGCAGCGCGACTTTTTGCTCTTCTTTCAGCAGCGGGTTGGTCCCTGCCACCGCTTCGAAGCAGTGTGTGACACGCGGCGAATCAGCCAACATTGCCACATCGTAGTTGCCGGTCGCCGGCAGCTTGATCGTGGTGGTGTAAATCCCGGCCTGCGTTTCGCGCAAGCTGCGATCGACAACCATCACGCCCTTCGGCTCACGCCGGTAGTTCTGGAAATCACCCATCGGCGCGGCCATACCCTCGGTGTAGTAATAGAGGACCTTGTCTCCGGGATTTGCCACGATGACCGCGTTTCCTTCAGGCGCCAGCACCATCGAATCCGCGCGCACCGGCGGCGAGGCCTTGCCGGGGGCGATTTGCCCACCGGGAAATTCCGTAACTTCAACATCCTTAGCCAAAGTCGACAGGCGGATCATGGCTACGCTCTCGGTATTCAAAGATCTGACAAACGCAAAGATGTTGCTGAAAACAACTTGGTCAGGGGCCTTGCCTACTCCTACTTCGTGAAGCATGCGATTCGATGCGGCATCGAAAATGTTCAGCGTGTTCTCTTTGGTATTTATGCCGAAGCCATACCGGCCATCAGGCGTAAAACGAATGGACCGCAGTCCCGGCTTCGCTTTCATCCGCGTCAGGATTTGCTGGCTCTGCGCATCAATCACCGTGATGGTTCCGTCGCTCTCGCCTGCAACATAGACTGCTTTGCTCAATTCCGACAAGGCCATCGAACCAGGTTGCGAGCTGAGCTTGACGTCGCTGGTTTTCGCCAGCTTTCGCACGTCAATGATGGAAACAGTGCTGCTCGCTTTATTGGAAACAAACGCGAAGCGGTTGTCGGTGCTAATAACTATCTCGTGCGGGCCGGCTCCGGTGGAAATCTGAGCCGCCACCTTTAGCGTCGCAGTGTCGATCACCGTTACCCCACCGGTTTCTGGTTTATCGCCGTCGTTTGCCACCCACAGATAATGCTGGTCGGGCTGCAAGGCAATGTCTTTTGGTTTCGCACCAGTGTCGATGTAAGTCAACACCTTCCAGGTACGCGTTTCGATCACAGCGACCTGATTGACGAGCGGCAAAGTCACGAAGAGTCGTTCTCCATCGCGACTCAAGACCCAGTCCTCGCCCGGGCTTGTCAGCATGACCAGGGCCATTAATTTGCTGCCTCCAAAACCAAGTAAAGGATCGATGACGGAGATGTCGGGACTCCCATTAAGTGCGAGGATGTAATAAGAATTCAGATCGACGTCAGGGCGTGCGCGCATGCTGGCCCCCAGGAAGGATTGGACCTTCTCGCGGCATTGCTTGAGGTCGGTTGTGTCTCCCTGTCGCATACTTATCCAGGCGGAAAGATTCAGCCCTTTAACGGGAGTGCCGGTGGTCGTGTCAGTGACTTTGAATTTGACTGTCGCATCTTCGCCGGCAATGACACTTTTGGACTTCTCATCATTCGGATCGATGCTGAACTCGATAGCGATGCCCTGCTCGACAATTTTCTGCGTGGTTACAGAGGCCACTTTCGCCGCTGAGCTTTCGGTAACCGGCTTTTTCGGGGTTGCATGAATCGGTTCCTGAGCTTGCACCGTCACTGCGCCCAGCAGGAAACAAAGGCAAATCGACTGAACACAGCGCACAAATTTCATCAATGGTGCAGACTTACTCTCAAGCTGCGCAGGATTGAATTGCGGAATAATATTTTGGTCCATCATCGTCCTCCGTCGTATCTCTTATCTGGTGATTGCCTTTAGGTCTCTCATCGTGCCGCAAAAAGTGCGCACTGCCACACTTCCGTTGTTGGCGTATTCCAGCACCGCGTTGCGGAGCTGAGTTGAATCTTCAAAAACAAAACTTGTCTTTCCGTCTTGTCGCGTTAGGGCGGAAATGTCGAACCCGCGGCAGCGCAGAAAGCTTGCAAGTATCAAATCACTCGTTTGGAAAGCTGTTGATGATGCGGTTGAAGAATTCATGATTTCCAGGTTGCGTTTCGCATGATGCGAGTCTGCTAACAGCATTTCCGGGTTTAGTTCTGATTCGTGAGTAGCGGTTAACGAATCTCTAGCTCACAGTGAGAGACCGCGGATGCCTGGAATGAAGTCGACGAGCGGAGAAGACTAATTGGTTTCTATAACAACTTCTTCATCTTAATCATTCATCTATCTTCATCTGTTAAGGCATCGCGCCTCGCAATCAGGGACCAGAAGAGTAGCCCCCGGCTGTACTCTCAAAGATCTCCTGATGTGCCGGATATCAGAGCAAACATTGTGCCCACGGGCGCCGCGTACCAAATGGCGAGAATGCAATTGCCGAGGGCTGCTTTCGACCAGAAAGATGGCCACCCTGTCTCAGCGTGAATCACATTCACGGGTGGATTCTCAGGATGAATCAAGCTTGATTCTCGAGCGTTGGAAAAGGACTGCGTGAATTCACGCAAGAGGTGAGGAGATTTCGCAGGATGAAGTAGCTCGGGGCCCAAACTCTTCATCAATCAAACTGATGGAAGAAGATTGGCGGCTGGATTTTCTCGAGGTTGGGAAGGAGGGCTTGCCCCCGCACGAGCGCGAACGGCGCGAGTGGCTGAGCAACGGCCCCAATGCGAAATAAGGATTCTCTAAACCAAAGTACTTTAGTCTAACGATGCGTTAGCGGAAGAAAATCGCGCCGCTGGCGCTCGGGCGGGGGCATGCCCTCCTTCCCGACCTCGAGAAATCAAAGTCGCCCATTCTCATCATGGACCGAGCTAATAGAGGAAGAGCGGGGGCATGCCCTCCTTCCTTACCACGAGGAAATCAAAGTCGGCCGTTTCTCTTTGTGGACCTCATTGATCGAGGAAGGGCGGCGCGGGCCGCCCTTCGTTACCGAATATTTCACTGCAGCTTTTTCTTCAATGATACTTACCTCACCGTCACCGGTTTCGAAGCCGAACCGCCGAAATTACTTCGCACAGTGATGCTCTTCGGTTTGTTAGGCCACGACAAGTAACCACTGAAGCTGCCGCCCCCATTATTACTCAACGCGCCCATCAACGCGCCGCTTCCAGTTACATAGACGCGCAGCAGCGCGGTTGGCTCTGTGCTCGTGGCCTCGACCCGCAAGAAGTTGGTGGACCTGGAGTAGTCCGCGCGTTGAATCGCAATCGAGTCAATTGCGTTGACCGTGAGAAGTGCCGTCTTTGCCACCCCCATGTAAGCCGCTGAAATCGTCACCGATGTTGTTGAGCTCAGTGGATTGGTTTGGACGTCAAAGCTGGCGCTGCGGGAACCGGCCGCAACGGTCACACTCTGTGGAGCAAAGGCAATCGCCCCATTGCTGCTGCTTAGCGTGACAATGGCGCCGCCAGTTGGCGCCGCAGCGCTCAGACTCACCGTTCCCAGTGCGGAGGCGCCACCCATAACGCTGACCGGATTAACGGTCAACAATGAAAGCGCCGGCGCGGGGGTTGGGGTTGGAGTTGGGGTTGGTCCAGGACCAGGTGTTGGGGTGGGCGTTGGTGTCGGCGCCACGGTTAATCCATCCCCGATTTTCACTACAAACGCATCGTCGTGATTATTCAAACCGCCGCCATTGTTAGGTTGCACAGCATTGGCCGTCGGAAAATCGTTTGAACTTGTGTCGCCGGTCGCAAAGGCTGCTCCATTTCCGCCAAGAGCAATGCCTCGTCCTTCGTCTGTTAGACCGCCGCCGAGAAATGTCGAATACACAAGCGCGGAACCCAAGGCATTCAATTTCGTGACGAATGCATCGCTCAATCCGCCACCGTATCTGGCCTGGATCGGGCTAACGGTTGGAAAGTTAGCTGACGTTGTGTCGCCGGTAATGTAAGCGTTGCCGGTGTCGTCCAGGGCGATGGCCCATGCTCGATCAACACCCAGGGTTCCCCCCAAATAAGTCGAATACACCAGCCCAGTACCTTTCGGATTGAGCTTGGTAACAAAAGCGTCGAAGCTGCCGCGAGTTTGGAAAGCTCCGGGCGTGACGGGGAAACCGTCGTAAATGGGGGTGAACGGGTTGTCGAATGACTCAGTTATTCCGGTGACGTATGCGTTGCCGCTCGCGTCAACGGCCACGCCCATTCCGAGCTCACGGCCCGGGCCGCCAAGAAATGTCGAATACTCAACCGATGCGCCGCCAGGAGTAAACTTCGTAATAAAGGCGTCGAGCCCGGCTCGGGTGGAATCGAACGCGCCGATGGTGATAGGAAAGTCGGGGGAAAACGTATAGCCGGTTACGTAGGCGCTGCCCGCGTTGTCGACAGCGATCGCTTCGCCCCAATCCTCGGTGGCGTTAATAATGTCTCCGCCTCCCAGGTAGGTGGAATAAACCAGAGCCGAGCCGTTGCTATCGATCTTCGTCACGAATGCGTCGTTGGTTCCTCCCGCATACTCCGGTTGAAAGGCGTTGACGGTGGGGAAGGTGCACGGCGTGGATCGACAGCCAGTCCAACCCGTGATGTATGCATTACCGGCTGCATCAACAGCGATGCCCCGGCCAAAATCATCGAGGTTACCGCCAAAGCGCGCTGAGTATGTGAGCGCGGAGCCCGCCGGATTTAATTTAGTGATGAAGACGTCGTAACCCGTAGGCACAGTCTGGAAAGCACCAGCCGTGGTGGGAAAATTCATTGTGTATGCGTCTCCGGTAACGTAAGCGCTGCCGTCCGGGTCGACCGCAATACCATTACCACTTGCGCCGTTGAGATACGTTGAATAGACAAGCGCCGTACCCGCCGGATTGAGCTTTGCAACAAACGCGTCGCCGCCGCCATAGTTGGTTTGAAATGCTCCCGGCGTAGTTGGAAAATCAATGGCCGCGGTCCGCCCGGTCACGTATGCGTTACCCAGATTGTCAGCCGCAATCGCATAGCCCTGATCGAAGCCGCTGCCACCCAGGTAACTGGAATAGACCAGGACCGGATCGATGATCAGTGGGCGTGTCGAATCATAATCGCCGAGCTGAAAACCTACGCGGCCCAGGCCTTTGGGAACGTAGCCGGCAGAAACTTCCTGTTTGACGCCATTTACTTCTTGATAAGCGACAGGCTTGCTCTGCCGTATATCGCCCAGCGCAGTACGCAGCACGAGATCGCCTTCATAAGTAACTTCATATCCTTTGATTCCCTCGAAAGCGATCTGGATAACATTCGGCTCAGTTCCGGGCGTGACGACAAAGTCATACTCGAGCCGGCGCTGGTCGCCGTAATAGACCATATCGATACCAGGATACACCTGGCTGTAACGCACGCGATTGAAGGTGGGAATATCGGTCCGCCACCCGGATGGATCCGACCCGGCGAAATAATTAGTGGTCGTAGATAACTGTTCGAGCCCCTCAATTTCAGGCGAGGGGTTCGCGCCTTCCAGTTTCATCCGCACGATCGAACGCGGAGGCCGGGGCTCATTGTCATCGGCGAACACTCGTTCCTCTTGAATCTTCCGTTGCGGCCGAGAAGCGCTCTCATCTGCTGATCTGCGAGATTCCTGATTCTCTTTCCCCTTCTTCTGAGCGGCCGGATTCTCCAGGGCCATAACGACCTCGGTCGGAGTCAGGAACAGGAGATAACCAGCAGTGCGTGCAAGAAACTTAACCTGGCCATCAGTTTGTCCCTGGTTGAGTTCGAAGCTGAGCGGCAGAGCGCCATAAGCGGCGCGCGGCTCTGTCATTTTCAATTGGGATCGGTTGAGAGGTTGGTCTGATACCAGTTGAAGTTGATCCTGAGCCAAGGCGCGGATTGTCGGGAACCTGAAGGGAATAGCAATTAGCGATAATGTAGCGACCAGTACTAATAGCGAATATATGTGGCGATAAGGGCGTTGGAGTCGTAGATACATAACTTCTCCTTTCTCAAGAACCGCTTCCGGCTCTGAGTGTTGCGTGTTAGTCAGTTTGCAAAGATCTTTTAGTAGGAGAGGAGTGCAGCCTGCTTGCGGCAAGCTGCACTCCTTGAAGATCCCTTTTGCGAATTAACGCAAGAGGGGTTAAGCGTCAGGGAGTGACGCGGAAGATGCCCCAAAGTCCGCTGTCGAATTTGAAGGACATTTGGTCTCTGTACAGGTAGTCGCCCGTCACACGACGAGCACCACCGGCGCCATTAACCGGATTTATTTCATAGTGAGAGGAAGGTCCGATCCCGTACTGGGATCCCTTGTGCTCTGACAGAGGATTGTTGCCAATCTCCTTGGAGTTGTTGGTGTAGGGCTCTTCCTGCCAGAAGTGTCCGTGCAGGTTGAACACCGTATTACGCATGTGTCCATTGGCACTCAGGACGCGGAAGCGAACGTTGTCGCCTGCCTTGGCCGTGAATACCGGTGTCTGCGGATCTCCACCCACCTGCGCGTTTGTCAACACGTTGGTGAAGTCAAAATCGCGCGTTTGCTCGAGCGGAGTTTGTGGTGCGTAGTTCATCCGTTTCCAGAGCGGCTCTGTGCGATAGTTAATCGCCTTCTGCCCTGAGTCTTCGGGGTCCTCTTCGCCGGCAACGGTTGGCACCGGACTTCCGTCCGCAAACCTCATGTTGATGTCGGTCTGGAATTGGACCACGAATTCACGGAACGTCGTGCCGTCAGTCTTGGTCACAGTTGCCTGTGCCCGCGACCCGGCGTCTTCGATCCATGTGGCCCCCTGCGGCTCAATGATCATCGAACCGACCGCACCCTTGTTGCTGTGCTTCATCGGATCGGATGAAATCAAGTTAGTCGCGCCGAATTCGATCGGTGTGGCTATCCGCTGGGTGCCGTTGATCACGATATCGCCGGCGTACCACCTGTACCGGGCGACACCGTTTGGTCCCACTGTCTGGTTGGGATTGAAGCCCACATTCTTACCGTCGCTGTTAACGACGTTGTAGGCGACCAGTTGCGGGTGCAGTCCAACCTGGTTCGAAGGACGAACCTGATTGGCATTGAATCCACCGACAATCGGAGTCCAGAGGTTGTTTCCCGGAAGATCCAACAGGTTCTCCGGCAGGTTGTTGGTGAGCGCGAAGTTGATACATTCGCCGGCGTTAGCACGCACGACGAGCGGCTCAATCGGCACGCCCGCTTTAACCTTGCCGTAGGCATCTATGTCCGAACTGCGGAAGTACATGATCGCGGTCGGGTCATTGAGTGCTCCACCGTTTCCGGCGCGGCTGTTGTAAATCAGCTTGCCGCCAGGAAGCGCCGAAGCATCGACTGCGGTCACGTTGATATTCCTCGTCGGAGCATTGGTTGGACAAATACTGGCCTTGACGTTCTTACCCGTGGCGAAGTCTGTAGGAAGTGACGTCACTACGGTGACTTCCCCTATCGGCACGATTGAGCCGTCTGCCAGCGTCGTCGTCTCCCCAGACGTCGTCGTCGTCGATGTTTCGACAGTCTGAATCATAGTCGGCGACATGAGTGTCGTATCCGTTGTAACGGTGCTATCCATCAGGACTGAAGGATCAGTCGCGTCCAGAAAATCGGTACTACCCGTGGGGAAGGTTTCATCCGTCGAGAACGACGTATCGTTAGTCGTCAACGGCGCTGCGCCTTCCGGGTTGTTCGGCAGTGTCTTCAGATCTGTCTGCAAACCTACCCGTCCGTTGTAGACTCGGAAAATTCCCCAGACGCCGTTCCACTGTCCGTCGACAGAGGCGCTGTTCTGGTACAGATAATCGATGAAGGGCTTATTGCCCATGATCGACTCTTTGCCGGTGATGAACTCGAAGTGTTCCGAGATGCCGGCCATCTGCGAGTTTCTGTATCCCGAGTTATTGACCGCCAATGGATCCTGAGGCGTGCCCGGTTGGTGCAGCCATTTGTGACCATTGATGGTCATGTTGTGTGTTTCTTCGTGCGCTCCTACGAGTATGCGAATTTGGACCTTGTCATTTTCGTAGGCCCTAAGGAGCGGCGTGAATGGGTCGCCCTGTCTCACACCCTTCGTCAAATCAGGATAGAAACTTGGCTGTTTGTTGAAGTCCGGGTCTGCGCGGTTGATGTTTGACTTGTAGACCTTGGACAAATCACCAGCAGCGCCCGCGGCTTGCGTGTTGGTTTGTGGATCGCGAATGCGCAACGCAACCGGCTCGTTGCGATAGTTGACGCTCATCGTGCCTGTGTCGGCAGCCGAAATGGCTTCCGGACATGGCGCGGTGAAGCCCGGCGGGCACTCGGGCGGGAAGATCGCGCCCTGGGGATCCGGAATCGCTATTCCGCCTGGTCCAATACCTCGGCCTGCCTCATAGGCTAGCTGGAAATCCGCAAACTCGAATAGAAACTCCTTATGACTCTTTGAAGAATCTAATTCGATGATGTTTGCTTGCCAACTCGTCGGTCCGCCATCTGATGTCTGGCGCGTTCCGAGCTGAACGCCCGTTTC
>Ga0190270_10000642_pt1 | contig 15358 bp, 17 predicted proteins | sample Popmic320T_FD_133748 | JGI IMG/M metagenome (GOLD analysis project Ga0190270, IMG submission 133748) | Populus adjacent soil microbial communities from riparian zone of Weber River, Utah, USA - 320 T | ecosystem: Environmental > Terrestrial > Soil > Riparian zone | place: USA: Utah | collected... | reverse complement strand
TCGTAGCCGAGTAGGACGTCGTCGCTGGCCGTCGTCGCGGCGATGTACGCGGCCGCCTCCGCCCGCGCCTCCTGGCGGACGTCCGGCTCCCACTCGAACAGCTCGGGCGTCCGGTCCCAGGTCCAGGCCAGCTGCGCGAGGACGAGCGCGGCGAGCGCGGCGCTTCCCCAGACGCGGCCGAGGCGTGCGATCCCCGCGCCGACGGCGAGCGCGACGAAGGGGAGCAGGAAGATCAGATGGCGCGTCTCCGGCGAGCCGCTGCTGCGGGCGACGACGAGCGCCGCCAGCGGGACGAGCGCCGCGCACGCAGCGAGGATCCGGCTCTCCCGCGGGAGCACGGCGACTCCCGCGGCCGCGGCCACGAGCACGGCCGGGAGCACGGGGAAGCCGGCGCTGAAGTCCCCGGCCGCCTGCCAGGCGTATTCGGCAACGTCGAGCCGGCTGCCGCCCGCGACGCCCGCGTCGAAGCGGCCGGCGAGCACGAGGTCGGTCAGCCAGAACGGGATTCCGAGCACGGCGACGGCGCCGAAGGCCCAGGCCGCCTGGCGCAGCCGCTCGCGCCGTGCGACGACCACGAACGCGCCCTGCGACGCCAGCACGAGCGCACCGTAGGGATGCGTCGCGACGGTGGCGAGGATCGCGAGCGCCCAGAGCGCCCACGCGCGGCGGCCGCCCCGATCGAGCGCGCCGAGCAGGGCGAGGTAGGAGAGCGCGGCCGTGAAGAGGAAGAGGCTGTACATGCGGCCGTAGACGCCGTGGAAGAGGAACGTCCAGCTGGTCGCGAGCAGCAGCGTCCCGGCGAGCGCCGCCGCCCGGCCGCCGAGCCGCGCCAGCAGCAGGGCGACGATGGGCAGGCTCGCGACCGCGAAGACCGCCGAGACCGCACGTAGGCCTCCGAGCCCGAGCTCGAGCTGCGCGACCGTCCACGCGAGCAGGAAGTGCAGCGGCGCGCCGCCGCGCTCCTCCAGCACGACCTGGAACATCTCGTCGAGTGGGTGGCGGCCGACGAAGAGCGGCAGCGCCTCGTCCTCGTGCGGGGGCCAGGCGAGCAGCTGGTGGAAGAGAAATGCGGCCGTCGCCGTCGTGATCGCAGCGATGCCGAGCGGGAACCAATGCGCCGCCAGCCACGGCCTCGCGACCGCCCATTCGCGGGCGCCGAAACGGGTTGCCTGTGCGGTCTCGCTCATCGTCGCCGTCAGTCTGCCTGGCTACACTCCCTCGCCATGCCGATCTACGAGTACCGGTGCCCGGATGGGCACACCTTCGAGGTCTTCCAGCGGATGTCGGACCCTCCGTCGGAGCGGTGCGAGGTGTGCGGCAAGAGCCCTGTCGAGAAGGTGCTCTACCCCGTTTCTGTCCACTTCAAGGGCTCCGGCTTCTACTCGACCGACTACGGCCGGGGCTCGGGGAAGAAGAAGGACGCCTCGAAGGACGGCGCCGGCGACTCGTCGTCCGACAAGAAGGCGGAGTCGGGCGAGAAGAAGGCTGCGCCCGCCGCGGACTAGCGGCGCTGCAGGGCGCTCAGCCCGAGCAGCAGCAGGATCGAGCAGGCCACGGCGAGCAGAAACGGCTTCACATCCCAGGCGAAGCGGACGTCGGTGTCGAAGACGGCCTCGCCGAGCAGGCCGCCGAGCAGCGCGCCGACGACGCCGACGGCGAGCGTGCCGAAGCAGCCGATCTCCTGGCGTCCGGGCGTCAGCGCACGCGCGACCGCGCCCGCCAGCAGCCCGAAGAAGATCCAGCCGATGATCCCCACGCTGCGACCCTAACTAGACGCCGCGGCCGACCCTGCAGCCGGCGCCGAAGGTCGTCCCCGGCCGCGGCGGCTGCGGCGCCGAGCGGCCGGTGAACATCGCCAGGGTGGCGCTGTTCTCCTCGCCGCCGACGAGCACCGACTCGCCGCCGACCGACTGCGGCTCGCCGCCGAGGCGGCAGTGCAGGGAGCGGCCCTCGTTGGAGCGGAAGCGGACCCAGCCGAGCTGGAGGAACTGACCGGCGGAGAGGTCGGTCGTGAGCGGCTTGACGAGATCGTCGCCGACGAAGGGCAGCTTGCCGAACGTCCGCGCCGAGACGAGCTTGTCGGTCATCGCCTCGAGGACCGCCTGCTGCCGCTCGCCGCGCGTGAGGTCGTTCTCGGCCGGGTCGAGCCGGTTCTCGCGCACGCGCGAGTAGATCAGCGCCCGCTTGCCGTCCATCGTCTGCTTGCCCTTCTCGAAGCGCCAGCCAGGCCACTGCTGGCAGCGCGCCTCGGTTGCATAGGGGCAGTCGAAGCGGTTGGAGAGGATCGGCTTCGGCACGTCGATCTCGACCCCGCCGAGCGCGTCGATCACCTCCTTGAAGTTGTCGAAGTCGACGAGGACGACGTGGTTCGGCTGCAGCCCCGTGAGCGCGCGCACGGTCTTCATCGTCAGCGCCGGGCCGCCGAGCTGGAAGGCGGCGTTGATCTTGTTCGGCCCCTGGCCGGGAATGTCGACGCGGAGATCGCGCGGGATCGAGAGGTACGCCATCCGGTGCCGCTTCGGGTCGGTGCGAACGAGCAGGATCGAGTCGGAGCGGCGAAAGTCCTGGCGCGCGGCGGTCTTGTCGCCGTCGGTGCCGAGCAGCATGATCAGCGACGGCTTCGAGGTGAGCAGGCCGTCCTGGGCGGCGAGGTTCGCCTCGACCGCCTTCGGCAGGCGCGCGTTCGCCTCCTCGACGCCGTTGCGGAAGGCGAGATAGCTGGCGACGAGCCAGACGATCAGCAGCACCCCGAGCGCGAGCACCGCGAGCCCGATCCGGCGACCCCAGCGGGGCTTGCCGGGCGGCTTCGCGCGGCCCGGCTCGACACGGGCTGCCCGTTCCGGACGCGGCGCCGTGGGCACCTTCCCTCGTGTGCGGCCGCCCTTGTAGAGCCTGTAGGGCTTCTCTGCGTCCGCCATCCGGGGCGGTATGGTAGCCGCGTCCCGTGGGTGCCCAACGCGTCATCGGTGTGGATCTCGGCGGCACCAAGATCGCGACGGGGTCGCTCGACGCGGACGGCACGCTGCACGAGCGGCACGAGGTGGCGACGCCGACCGAGTCGCAGGAGGCGCTGCTGGAGGCGATCGTCGAGGCGATCGAGCCGCTCGCGGACGAGCGCGTCGCGGCGATCGGCTTCGGGATCCCGTCGGTGATCGACCGCAGCACCGGCAGGTCGGTCGGGTCGGTGAACATCCCGCTGCAGGACGTCGTGCTGGACGACCTGACGCAGGAGCGGTTCGGTCTCCCCGCGGTGGTCGAGAACGACGCGAACGCCGCCGCGCTCGCCGAGTGGAGGCTGGGTGCGGGGCGTGGGGCGGACGACCTGGTCATGCTCACCCTCGGGACGGGCGTCGGCGGCGGAGTCGTCAGCGACGGCGCGCTCTACCGGGGGATCGCCGAGCTCGGGCACGTGGTCGTCGTCGCGGACGGCCCGCCCTGCCAGGGACGGTGCGGCGGCCGCGGCCACCTCGAGGCGGTCGCGTCCGGCAATGCCGCGGACCGGGCGGCGGAGAAGCTGTGGGGTGAAGGTGCGAACGCGGAGTTGCTCGTCGGCCGGGCCGAGGAGGGGGATCCGGAAGCACGCGAGGCGCTCGCCGGGATCGGTCACCTGCTCGGCGCCGCGATGGGCTCCTTCGTGAACATCTTCGGCAACGAGCTCGTCATCGTCGGCGGCGGCTTCGGCATGGCGGCGTTCGAGTTCCTCGCCCCGTCCGCGCTCGAGATCGCCCGCCGCGAAACGGTCGAGCCGGACGCGCTGCCGGTCAAGATCGTCAAGGCCGAGCTCGGCTCCGCCGCGGGCCTGATCGGGGCGGGGCTGAACGCGTTCGAGGCGCTCGGGGCGGAATAACCGATGCCGCTCGCCGTCTGCGCGACGCCGATCGGGAACCTCGAGGACGTGACGCTGCGGGTCCTGCGCGAGCTGGCCGAGGCGGACGTCGTCCTCTGCGAGGACACCCGCCACTCGAAGGGGCTGCTCGACCGCCACGGGATCACGGCGCGGCTGCTCAGCTACCACCGGCACAACGAGGCGGCGCGGACGGCCGAGCTGCTGCCGCGGCTCGCGGCCGGCGAGCGGATCGCGCTGGTCTCCGACGCCGGCCTGCCCGGCGTCAACGACCCGGGGGCGCGGCTGATCCAGGCAGCACTCGAGGCTGGTCTCCCCGTGACAGTGCTGCCGGGGCCGTCTGCCGTCGAGACCGCCCTCGTCGCGAGCGGCCTCGCCGGCGAGCGCTTTCAGTTCCTGGGCTACCTGCCGCGCGGCGAGAAGGCGCTGGGGGGGTTTTGGGACGAGCTGCGCGCGTCGCCCAATCCCGCGGTCGCGTTCGAGTCGCCGCAGCGCCTGCCGGCGACGCTGCGCTCCCTCGCCGCGGCGCTGCCGGAGCGCTCCGTCGCCGTCTGCCGCGAGCTGACGAAGCGGTTCGAGGAGATCGTCCGCGGCCCGGCGCGCGAGGTCGCGCCGCGGTTCGCGGACGCACCGAAGGGCGAGGTGACGCTCGTGCTCGGCGGGGCGCCCGAGCCGGCCGGGGATGCGACCGAGGGAGACGCGATCGCGGCGGTGGGGGAGCTCGTCGCCTCGGGTGTGCCCCGGCGCCAGGCGGCCGACGTGGTCGCCCGGCTCACGCACGTTTCCCGTAACACTCTCTATGCGGAATCGTTGAAAAGCCGCTGAGACGCCCCGCTAGCGTGGATCGAGTTGCCCTCCCCGTCACGAAGGCGGTATTCGATGCGGCGCATGCTCCTCGTCGCGGTCGTCGCTGCGATCGCGTCCCTGATCGTCGTCCCGGTTGCGGCCGGCTGGGTCTGGCCGGCGGATGGGCCGGTCCTGCGTCCGTTCGCGCTCGCGGGCGACGAGTACGAGGCCGGCCAGCACCGCGGCATCGACATCGGCGCCGCGGCCGGCGACCAGGTTCGCGCGCCTGCCACCGGCATCGTCTCGTTCGCCGGCCCGGTCCCCGCAGGCGGCCGCGCGTTGACGATCCAGACCGCAGACGGCTACGCCGTCACGGTGCTCCAGCTCGGCGCGATCGCCGTCGCACGCGGCGCCTCCGTCGCCGAGGGCGAGGTCGTCGGCCACGTCGGCGCGAGCGAGGACGCGGTCACCGCCGCGCCTCACGTCCACCTCGGCGTCCGGGTCGCGGCGGAGCCGAACGGCTACGTCGATCCGACGCTCCTGCTGCCGGCCCGGACGCCGCTGGCTGCGCCCGAGCCCGCGCCGGTGTCCTCGCCGGAACCTGCACAGCCCTCGCCGGCAGCCGTCGAGCCGCCGCCCGCCGCCGTTGCGACGGCGCCGGCGATCGCGGCCGCGCCGGCAGAGGCCGGCGCAACCGAGCCGGTTGCGGCCGAGCCGGCCGAGCCGCCGCGGCGGCGCCTCGCGCCGACCGCCTCGACCGCGCCCGAGCGCGCACCGGGCTTGCGGGCGACACCGTCGCGGCGACGCGTCGCGCCGGTGCACACGCATGCTGCGGCCCGGCACCTCTCGAAGGTGCGCCGACTCACCCCGCCGTCACGGCCCGCCCAGGTGGCGCGGAAAGCGGCTCACGGCCGGGCGCTTCCGCGTCAGACCGTCTCGCCGGCAGCACGACCGGAGCTGCGCGTCGGCGACGTACGGCGGCTCGGACGCGCCGTCGCGCCCTCTCCGGAGCCGCGGGACGCGGTCAGGCCGGCCGTTCAGTCGCGAACCGAGCTCGCGCAGGGACATGACCGCCGGCCGGGGATCCTCTGGCTGCTGCTCGCCGGTGCCGCCGTCGCGGCCGGGTTTGCAGCCCAGGTCGCCCGCAGGGCTGCGCCTATCATGGACGGCGATGAGCTTCTACCTGACAACACCCATCTACTACGTCAACTCGACGCCGCACATCGGTCACGCGTACACGACCATCATCGGCGACATCCTCGTGCGCCATCACCGCCAGCGCGGCGAGCGCACGTACTTCCTGACGGGGGTCGACGAGCACGCGGACAAGGTCGCGCGTGTGGCCGAGGAGCAGGGGCTCACGCCCAAGGAGTACGTCGACCAGATCGTCGTCGCGTGGCAGGAGCTGCCCGAGCGCGTCAACGCGTCGATCGACTTCTTCATCAGGACGACCGATGACGGGCATAAGGCCTTCGTCCAGGACTTCCTCCAGCGGATCTACGACAACGGCGACGTCTACCAGGACGTCTACGCCGGCCTCTACTGCGTCGGCTGCGAGGCCTTCAAGACCGAGGCCGAGCTCGTCGACGGCAAGTGCCCCGATCACGGCACCGTGCCCGAGTGGCTGGAGGAGAAGAACTGGTTCTTCCGGCTCTCCGCCTACGAGGAGCGCCTGCTGCAGCTCTACGACGAGCGGCCCGACTTCGTCCTGCCACGGTTCCGCGCCAATGAGGCCCGCAGCTTCATCGCCGGCGGTCTGCGCGACTTCTCGATCAGCCGCGCGACGCAGACCTGGGGGATCCCGATCCCCTGGGACCCGGATCAGGTCGCCTACGTCTGGGCCGATGCGCTGATCAACTACCTGAGCGCACTCGCCTATGCGCCGGAGGCCGATCTCGGCCTCTGGCCGGCCAACCACCTGCTCGCGAAGGACATCCTCCGCTTCCACTGTGTCTACTGGCCGGCGCTGCTGCTCTCGGCCGGATACGAGCCGCCGCGACAGCTCTTCGTCCACGGCTACCTCAACCTCGACAACCAGAAGATCTCGAAGTCGCTCGGGAACGTGCTCGACCCGCTCGATCTCGTCGATGAGTACGGCGTCGATCCGGTCCGCTTCTGGGTCGCGCGCGTCGTCCCGTTCGGCCAGGACGGCGACGTGACGCTGGAGAGCTTCCGGGAGCGCTACGAACGCGAGCTCGCGAACGACCTCGGCAACCTGCTCTCGCGGACGACGGCGATGATCGCCCGCTACCGCGACGGTGAGCTCACGCCGGCGCCCGACGAGAACAGCGATCTCGCCGCAGCTGCGCGCGCGCTCCACGACGACATTCCGGCCGCCCTCGACCGCTGGGACGTGACCGGCGCGCTCGAGACGATCTGGGACTACCTCCGCCGGCTGAACCGGCACGTCGAGCAGACGAAGCCGTGGGAGCTGGCGAAGGATCCCGGTCGTGCCGCGGAGCTCGATCGTGCGCTCTACGAGCTCGCGGACGGCCTTCGAATCGCGGCGATCGCGCTCGCCGCCTACCTGCCGGAGACATCGGAGCGGATCCTCGAGACTCTGCGCCAGCCGCTCGACGTCGCGTGGGAGAACGTCGCGTACGGTCGCACCGAAGCGACCTCCGGCATCGAGCCGGCGCAGCCGCTCTTCCCGCGGATCGACGAGCCCGCCACGGCGGCATAGCGTGATCGACACCCACGCGCACCTCGACGTGCTCGAGGCGCCTGAGAGCGCCCTCGAGCGCGCCCGTGCGGCCGGCGTGACCCGCGTGATCACGATCGGGACGGGGATCGAATCGTCTCGCCGCGCCCTCGACCTGACCGAGCATGACGGCGTCCACGCGGCGCTCGGAATCGATCCGCACCAGGCCACCACGGCCGAAGCGGCGCGGGTGGGCGAGCTCCGTCCCCTGCTCGACCACCCGAGAGCGGTCGCGGTCGGCGAGGCCGGGCTCGACTACCACTACGGGGGCGACGCACGAGCCGAGCAGCGCAGCCTCTTCTCGGCGCAGCTGGCGCTCGCCTCCGAGCTCGGCCTGCCGATCGTCGTCCATACCCGCTCCGCGAACGCCGACACCGAGGCGATGCTGCGCGCGCACGACGGCGTCGTCGTCATGCACTGCTTCTCGGAGCCGGAGCTGCTCGCGGCAGGTGTCGAGCGCGGCTGGTACTTCTCCTTCGCCGGAAACGCGACGTATCCGAAGGCCGAGACGCTGCGCGAGGCGGCGGCCGCCGTCCCGGCCCAGCGGATCCTCGTCGAGACGGACAGTCCCTACCTGGCGCCGCAGCCGGTCCGCGGCCGACCGAACGAGCCCGCGCATGTCGTCCACACGGTCGCCGCGCTCGCCGGGGCGCGCGGTGAGGACGCCGCCGCCCTCGCAGCCAGGATCGACGCCAACGCTGCGACCGCTTTCCGCCTGCCGTGAGCGTCCGCCCGAAGAAGCAGCTGGGCCAGCACTTCCTCGCTGACGAGAACATCGTCGGCGTGATCGAGCGGCTCGCGGAGCTCGGCGCCGACGACGTGGTGCTCGAGATCGGGCCCGGCCTCGGCGTCCTCACGCGGCGCCTCGCCGACCGCGCCGGCCACGTCCACGCAGTCGAGCTCGACCGGTCGCTCGCGGCGCACCTCGCCGAGCTCGCCGAGCGGCCGAACGTCGACATCCACTGGGGGGATGCACTCCAGCTCGACCTTGCCGCACTCGAGCCGGCTCCGACCAAGCTCGTCGCGAATCTGCCCTACAACGTCGCGACGCCGATCGTGGCCGAGAGCCTGACCGGGCTGCCCGGCGTCGAGCTCTGGACCGTGATGGTGCAGCGCGAGGTCGCCGACCGCTTCTTCGCCGCCCCCTCGACGAAGGCATACGGCAGCGTCTCCGTGCTCGTCCAGCTCGCAGCGGAGCGCACCGGCTTCCATCCCGTCGCACGCACGGTCTTCCGTCCGCCGCCGAACGTCGACTCGGCGCTCGTCGCGTTCCGCCGCCTGCCGCTGCCCGCCGACTTCGAGCAGATCAAGCGGGTCGTCGAGGCGGCGTTCGCCCACCGTCGCAAGACGCTGCCCAACTCGCTCGCGCTCGCGGGGCTCTGCTCGCGGGAGGAGGCGGCGGCGGCACTCGCGGCGGTCGGCCGTCCCCCGGAATCGCGCGCCGAGGCGCTCGCACCGCCCGAGTTCGTGGCCCTCGCCGAGGCTCTGTGAGAGCCCCCGCGCCCGCCAAGATCAACCTGGCGCTCGTCGTCGGCCCGACCCGAGCCGACGGCAAACACGAGGTCGCGACGGTGCTGCAACGGATCGACGTGGCCGACCGCGTCGAGATCGCTCCCGGTCGGGAGCTCACGGTCTCCGGCTTCCCCGGCGACACGATCGTCCGCGAGGCCCTGGCGGGGCTCGCCGCCGCCGCCGGGGTCGAGCCCCGCTGGGCTGCGACGATCACGAAGCGGATCCCCGTCGCGGCCGGTCTCGGCGGCGGCAGCTCCGACGCGGCGACCGCCCTCCGGCTCGCGAACCAGGCGCTCGACGCGCCGCTGCCCGGCTCGGAGCTGCACGCGCTCGCGGCGAGGCTCGGCGTCGACGTCCCCTTCTTCCTCGCTGACGGACCACAACTGGGCCGCGGCGACGGCTCCGCCCTGGCGCAACTCGGTCTGCCGCAGGACTACTGGATCGTGCTCGTGCTCCCGGACGGCGCGGCCAAGGCCTCGACCGCCGCCGTCTACGCCGCCTTCGACGAGCGCGGGGGAGAGGCCAGCTGGGAGGAGCGCCGGGCTCGGCTCGACTCCGCGCTCGCGGAGGTACGACGCCCTCGCGACCTCGCCGCGCTGCCCCCGAACGACCTCGCCTCCTCGCCCCTCGCAGAGACGCTGCTTCGGCACGGCGCCTTCCGCGCCGACGTCAGCGGCGCGGGGCCGGCGGTCTACGGCCTCTTTCACCACCGACGCCAGGCCGAAGCGGCCCGCCGGGGGCTGCGCGACGCCGGCAGGACCTGGCTGACCGTCCCGGTCTGGTACGGCTGAAGACGCAGCGGAGGCGGTACCGTTGTGGCATGGACCGCCCCGCCACGATCGAGCACGGCAGCACCCGCTTCGGACGCGGGCTGCGGGAGTACCGGCTCCGGATCGCGCTCCTCGTCGCGCTCGTCGAGGGAATCCTCGTCCTCGTCGGCTCGATCGACTGGTGGATCGTCGTCCTGCTCGCGATCGCCGCGGTCGTCGTCTACGTGTTGTGGGGCCGCGAGTCGCGGCGCGAGGAGGTTCGCGAGGTCTCGTGGATCTTCGCCGTCTCGCAGGTCGCCGTCGTGCTCGTACCGGTGCTGGCGCTCGTGCTGACCGCGTTCGCGGTGGTCGCGCTCGTGCTGATCGCCGTCGTCGCGCTCGTCGTCCTGCTCCAAGACCGCCGTTAGGATGATCTCCCCGAACCATGGGGCGTGGCCAAGCGGTAAGGCAACGGGTTTTGGTCCCGTGATCCCAGGTTCGAATCCTGGCGCCCCAGTCGTCCCGTGACAGATACCTCAATCGCAGCCGTGGTGATGGCCGGAGGGCTCGGCACGCGCATGCGCTCGTCGACCCCGAAGCACCTGCACCCGATTCTCGGCCGGCGCATGGTCGACTGGGTGCTGGAGGCTGCGCGGCCGCTCGGGCCGGAACTGCTGGTCGTGATCGCATCGCCCGAGAGCCGGGACGAGTTCGGCGACACGCGCGTCGCGGTTCAGGAGCAGGCGCTCGGCACGGGCGATGCCGTGCGCTCCGCCCGGGAGGCGGTGGGGGAGAGCGCCGAGCACGTCCTCGTCCTCTCTGGGGACACGCCGCTCCTGACGACGGCGGCGCTCGAGGCGCTGGTCGCGGAGCATCTCGGCGAGGGCGCCGCCGCGACTGTCCTCTCCTTCGTGCCCGAGGACGCCCGCGCGTATGGCCGCATCGTCCGCGCGCCGGACGGAACGGTCGAGGGGGTCGTCGAGGCCGGCGATGCGACGCCCGAGCAGCTGGAGATCCAGGAGTGCAACTCCTCGATCTACGTCTTCCGCAGCGAGCTGCTCTGGCCGGCGCTCGACCGGCTCGAGCCGCACAACGTTCAGGGCGAGCTCTACCTCACCGACGCCGTGCGCGACCTGGTCGCCCGCGGCGAACACGTAGTCGCCCACGTCGCCGCCGATCCCGCCGAGACCGAGGGCGTCAACACGCGCGTCGAGCTCGCTGCTGCGGCGGCGACACTGCGCGACCGGATCAACCGCGAGCACATGCTCGCGGGCGTCGCGATCGCGGACCCCGGCTCGACCTGGATCGAGCCCGACGTGTCGATCGAGCCCGACGCCGTCATCCTTCCGTTCACGCTCCTGCGCGGCGCGACGACGGTCGCCGCGGGAGCCGAGGTGGGCTCGCACGTCGTCGCGATCGACGCCGAGATCGGCCCCGATGCGACGGTCGGTCCCTTCTGTTACCTTCGCCCCGGAACCGTCCTCGGCCCGCGCGCGAAGGCCGGCGCGTTCGTCGAGATCAAGAAGTCGACCATCGGCCAGGACACCAAGGTGCCGCATCTCTCGTACATCGGCGACGCAGAGATCGGAGAGGGAACCAACATCGGCGCAGGATCGATCACCGCGAACTTTCCGCATCAGCCCGGCCAGCCGAAGGGGAAGACGACGATCGGCAGCAACGTCCGCGTAGCAGTGGACACTATGTTCGTTGCTCCGGTCACTGTTGGCGACGATGCGTGGACGGCGGCCGGCGCCGTCGTCACCGACGACGTCCCGGACAACGCCCTCGCCGGCTTCCCGCCCAGGCAGGTCAACAAGGAAGGACGCGGTGGAAAGCGGGACGATTGAGCAGACCCTTCCCGGGCTCGAGGGCGCGGGCGGCGCGACGCCGCAGCTCACGATCGGGCATGCCCTGTCACTGACGCCGCAGAAACGGCTCGCGGTCGTCTCCGGCAGCTCGCACCCGGAGTTGGCGTCGAAGATCGCCGGCCACCTCGGCGTCGAGCTCACCCGCGTCGAGCGCGCGACCTTCGCCGACGGGTCGCCCTACTTCCGCTTCGAGGACTCGGTTCGCGGCGCGGACATGTTCATCGTCCAGACCGCGGCCCCGTCGATCGGCGAGCACCTGATGGAGCTGCTGATCATGGTCAACGCCGCGAAGCTCGCCTCGGCGAAGCGGATCACCGCCGTCATCCCCTGGTACTTCTACGCGCGCCAGGACAAGAAGTCGCGGCCGCGTGAGCCGATCACCGCGCGCCTCGTCGCCGACCTGCTCGAGACAGCAGGCGTCGACCGCGTGATCACGATGGACCTCCACGCCGGCCAGGTGCAGGGCTTCTTCCGGATCCCGGTCGACCACATGGTGGCGGTGCCGATGTTCGCCCAGCACATCCGCGACTACCTCGGCCCGGAGGTCGAGCGGGTCGCCGTCGCGCCCGACACGGGGCGCGCGAAGCTCGCCGGCCACTTCGCGGAGATGATCGGCGGCGGGCTGGTCGTCCTCAACAAGGAGCGCCCCGGCCACAACCAGGCCAAGGTGACGGGTGTGATCGGCGACGTCGACGGCAAGGTCGCCGTCATGACCGATGACATCATCGACACCGCCGGCACGCTGTGCGCCGGCGCCGAAGCGCTTCGCGAAGTGGGCGCGACACGGGTGATCGCCTGCGCGACGCACGCCCTCTTCAACGAGCCGGCATTGCAGCGGATCGCGGACAGCGCCTTCGAGAAGGTCGTCGTCACCGACACCGTGCCGGTCGACGAGCTGAACAAGCCGGCCAACATCGAGGTGCTCTCGATCTCCGGCCTGCTCGCCGAGACGATCCAGAACGTCTTCTCCGACGACTCGGTCTCGGCGATCTTCGCGGGCGAGAACCAGCTCTTCTAAGCACGTACCCGCCGACACTGCAGCCGGAGAGGCCCCAGGCGGGGCTGCCGCCCGGGCTTTTTGGTCGAAACCTCGCGTGGGGACGTGGAGGGCCGAGCGCCCATGGGGAGCCCCACCCCTGGCGCTCAGGCCCTCGCGTCCGCCCGGAGTCGCCCGTGCGGACCGATCGAGATCGCGGGGTACGGGACGCTCAGCAGACCCCAGAAGATCGCCGCTGCATCCCGGCCGCAGACCCGCGCGTGCTCGAACAGCAGGGTTCTGCCCACGCGTCCCGGACTGGAAACCGCGTGCCACGATCCGGATCGGCTCCTGACCGCCGACGGAGTCGCGGCTTGCTACCCCGTCGCGTGACGCGGTTCCGCGTCGCGCAGGTCGTCGATCAACGCGTTGCGCAGCTCGAACAGTCCCGGCGGCATCGCGTCTAGTCGCCCGCCGCGTGCGACCACTCCTCGAGCACCCGGAGCAGGTGCAGCTTGCACTCCACCGTCAGCAGGACCATGCGACTGACACCGATGTCCTCGACTGCGTTGCAGACCGCGTGCGCGAGCCCGTTGTCGCCGCCTGGATACTCGCGAAGGGCCGCGAGGAGCGCCTCCCCTTGACGTGCTGCCCGTTGTTCAAACCAGCCACGGCGCCGGCGCGACCACGATCGGCTCTCGCGCGTCGGCGGCTCGCGAACGATGGCGGGAAGACCCCGCGAGCGCGAAGAGTGGCCGCCCTCCCCGCGCTCGCACAGGCGGAAATACAGACGTGGTCCGGCGGCAGAAGTTGGAAAGCGGGCGGGCCGCGCGATGCGGCCCTCGCTGCGCCCCACCCTTTCGGGACGATTGCCTGGGGCGGAGTGTCGCAACACCGCGAGCGGGTCACGCGAACATCGCGTGCGCCACGGCCGACGCGGGTGTCAGTATCTCCGCGTGAACATGGTCAACGGAGGGGAGTGAGATGGACTCGCCATCGCTCGGTCTGCGCCTCGGAGCGGAAGTGCTCGGCACGTTTCTGTTCTTCTTCCTCGGCTTCAACGCGATCGCCGTCTCGGTCGACATCGGTGCCGGGGCGATCGACAGCCTGGGGATCGCTTTCGCCTTCGGCCTCGGGCTCGCGCTGGCGATCGCGGCGCTCGGGCACATCTCGGGCGGCCACTTCAACCCCGCCGTGTCCCTCGGCCTTGCGGCAGCCCGGAAGTTCCCCCGGAAGGAGGTGCTTCCGTACTGGATCGCACAGCTCGTCGGAGGTTTCGTGGCCGTCATCGTGGTCGCCGTGGTGTACTCCGGCGGCGCGGTCGACGCGCTCGACACCGCTCCCGGGGTCGGCATCTCCAGCGGCGGCGCACTCCTGCTCGAACTCATCGCGACCGCCCTCTTCGTGATCGTGATCTGCACCGTCGCGACGGATGACCGTGCGCCCTGGAAGGGTGTGATGGCACCTCTGCTGATCGGGCTCTTCATCTTCACGGCGGCGGTTGCGATCGGACCGGCGTCGGGTGGCTCGTTCAACCCGGCGAGGTCGTTCGACCCGGCGCTGTTCAACGGCAACTTCGACGACCTCTGGATCTACCTCCTCGGGCCCCTCGCGGGAGGCCTGATCGGAGGAGCGCTCTGGCTGGTGTTCGGCCCGGCGCCCGAGAACGAACCGGCGACGATTCGCGCGGCCGGCGGCCTGCCCCAGACCGGCGGCGCCGCAGCAGACGGCTCCGAGACGTAAGCCGTCGAGTGTGCTCGCAGTGTGGGGAACCAGGGGTTCCCCACACTGCCGCACTGTCTGAGGCGGTGCCTGAGCCTGCTCTTCTAGGTTCAGACTCGACGCCCGGGGGAACGCCGACCCCGAATGTTGATCCCGCGCAAGCTCCTCGGCCTGATCTACCTCGCGATCGGGATCTTCCTCGCCGCCTCGAAGGACTACCTGGAGAACCTCGACACGCTCAAGCAGGTCCTGTCGGCTCTGCTCGCGATCCTGCTCTGGCCGCTCCTGCTCCTGGGCGTCGACCTTCACGTCGAGTAGCTACAATCCGCCGCCGTGGCCGGCGTCAGAATTCGTCTCGAGGTGAAGGAACGGACCGGGCTCGGTACGCCCGAGTCTCGGCGCCTGCGCAAGCAGGGGTTCATCCCTGGCGTCCTCTACGGCCGCGCGACGACGAAGGCGTTCGCCGTCGGCGAGCGCGACCTGCGCGCGGCGCTGACCGGCCCCTCGGGCCTGCACGCCGTGCTCGACGTCGTGCTGGAAGGCCAGACCACGCCGCATCCGTCGATCCTGAAGGAGTACCAGCGCGACCCGATCCGCGGCCATCTGCGCCACATCGACCTGCAGGAGGTGCGGCTCGACGTCGCGATCCAGGCGACCGTCAACGTTCACCTGAACGGCGCCGAGGATGCGCCCGGAGTGAAGGCGGGCGGCGTCCTCAGCCAGCCGGCGACGACGCTGAACGTCGAGGCGCTGCCGCTCGAGGTGCCCGAGTCGATCGAGGCCGACGTCTCCAAGCTCGAGATCGGCGACGCGCTCCGGCTGGAGGAGATCCCCGCGCTCGAGGGTGTCACGTTCCTCGACGACCCGCACGAGACCGTGATCGCCACCGTTTCCGCCCCGATCGTCGAGGCCGAGCCCGAGCCCGAGGAGGGCGAGGAGCTGGCCGAGGGCGAGGAAGCCCCCGAGGGCGAGGCCGAGGGCGAGACTCCTGAGGGCGAGGCTGCGGCCGAGTCCGACTCCGAGTCCACGGAGGAGTAGTGGGTCACGCGGCGGCGTCCGTCGGGCGTCTGACGCCCGCGGAGACGTCGCCTGGCGTCGTCCTCAGTCGCGCACGTGCCACCGGCACGCACGCTCCCTGCGTCCTAGCCATGCTCGCTCCGCGAACGCCAGCCGCGCGGCAACGCCACCGCGCGACCCACT
>Ga0190270_10000641_pt1 | contig 15389 bp, 8 predicted proteins | sample Popmic320T_FD_133748 | JGI IMG/M metagenome (GOLD analysis project Ga0190270, IMG submission 133748) | Populus adjacent soil microbial communities from riparian zone of Weber River, Utah, USA - 320 T | ecosystem: Environmental > Terrestrial > Soil > Riparian zone | place: USA: Utah | collected... | reverse complement strand
CTCGCAAGCCCGTGCTGCTGAAGCGTGGGATGTCTTCGACGCTCGAAGAGTTTCTGCTCGCGGCGGAATACATCATGTCCGAAGGCAATTATCAGGTGATCTTGTGCGAACGCGGCGTAAGGGCTTTCGGCGACCATTCGCGCTTCACGCCTGATTTGTCAGTGATCCCTGCGGCTCAGCGGCTGTCGCACCTGCCGATCGTCTTCGATCCCAGCCACAGCACCGGCAATCGTGAAACCGTAATCCCGATGGCGCGAGCCGCAGTGGCTGTCGGCGCTGACGGATTGCTGGTCGACATTCATCCCTATCCAGAACGCGCGTTGTGCGACGGGCCGCAGGCGCTGCTGTTCGACATGTTCCGCGATCTGGTTGCGCAGGCCAAGGCCATTTCCGAGATAGTCAAACAGCATTCTGAAGCTCACAGCGCCAGCGCAGTGGTGAAGGGATGAAAGGGTGAAGGGGTGAAGGAGTGAAGGGGTGAAAGGGTGAGGGAATGAAGGTTCTATTCATTCCTTCACCTTTTCATCCCTTCATCTTTTTCCCCCTCACCCCTTTATCTTCTACTCGACGGTGAAATAGACCCGGCGGAACGTGGTGGCTTTTGTCAGGCGGTCAATCACCACAACTCGCAGTTCGTATGGCCCGGAATTGAATTGTTCCAGCGAGACGCGCGCGGCGTATGGGATGCGCTGAAGGTCGACGGATTCCGGAATGGTCATTTTGGCGATAGGCGAGGCGTAGACCAGCTTGCTGCCCGAGAAGACCTGCGATTGGATCACCAGGTCAGCGGTGTTCTTTTCGACCTTTGCATTGTAGGCAAAAACCATGAAATCGACCGCGCCGTCCTTTTTGAAGCGCCGCGTCGCCGACGACGGTTGCGGTATGTAGACGCTGTTCGCGAGTTGCAAATCGTTCTGGACTTCCATGCCCGCCGAGAGCAGGACGCCGCTCAGCGTCAGTTGTTTTTTGCCGATGTCGGAGACTTCGACCCATTTCGTGGCGCTGCCCATCCGCGCCGAGCCTTCCTCCCTGATCGCCAAGCGAGCCTGATAAAAGCCGGGTTTGAGCGCCATCAGGCGGCGGTAGCTGAAGCCGTTTTTGCGCGCGATTTCGAGCCTCTCCGGTCTGATGTTGACGCTGATGCGCTCGACAAAACTGGCCGCCACCTTCCCTTTCTCGTCGAAGAGCGCCATCAGCAGGTCGAGCGCGCTTTGATGCGTCCCGTTGAGGAGTCGCAAAGTCAACTGCGAGGCGTCCACGTGCAAATTGACCAGCGCCCCGGAACTTCCCTTGGAGATGTCTAGGAAGTCGATCGCCATTTCGACGGGGATCTCGCGGAGCGGAACGAGCGAGCCTAATCCCTCACGCATCTCTTTCTCTTTTTCCAATTTCTCCTGCTGGGCGATCTTTTCGGGCGATTTCTCTTTACGTTTATCCGGAGATTTTTCCGCAAGGGCGTCGGTCTTGCCGGCGGCGCCCGTCTTTTCGGACGGGGCGAAGTAGCCCTTGCGCGTTCGGACAGTCAATTCGGGGTGGCCCGCGATCCGAACTTCGATCTTGTGAAAGCGCCCGTCGCGGTAAGGCGTGGACGGTTCGTAAGCCAGCACGTAATAGGTCTCATTGGCGTCCAGCACGCGTTGAATCCCGAGGCTCAGGTCGTTGCTGTTCTTGAAGAGCGTTCCGCCGGTGTCGCTCGCCAGCGCATTCAACCCGTCGAGTTTGGCCTGGATGCCGCTCGATTCGATTCGCGAGCGGACCCCAGGGAGGTTGATGTCGCCGGCGCCGAAGGAATCGCTAGCGCTCCCCCCGGGCGGCTCGGCGATCAGGCCGCGCGCGTCAATCGAATAAATCACCACGCCGGCGCGCGTCGCCGCGTCGATGATGCGCCGCATGTCGTAAGTCTGCGAAGAGCTTTTGCCTCCGAGATAGAACCCGTCGGACAGCAGGACGAGTACCTTGCGCCCGGTCATGTTGCGAAGGTTGCGAATGACGCCCTCCAGGTTGGAAAGCGTGGCGCGCGTGTAATGGGCGTTTTGAGCGACGATCGCTCGGGCCCTCGATTGCGCCTGCTGGATCGCCCTTTCGCGCTGCGACGCTCCGCCGTCGAGCCCCCCCGGGTTAAATCCCCCGCGCCCTCCGCGCCCCGCGGCCGGGGGAGGACTGGGCATCGGTTCCAACCGCATAATCTCCTGCACCGCAAGCTCCAGGGCGTCCTGATCGCCGATGTCGATCAGCTCGGCCTGATAATCTGTGATTCGCGGGATGTCGGAAGAACTCGTGACCGTGCGCTGCTGGACGTTGAGCCGATTGACCGCGCGCTCCAGAACGTCCCGTTCCTCGGTGAATTGTTGAAACATTCCGACGTTGCCGCTGGTGGTCGCAATCGCCACCTGATCGCCGGCGACCATCTGGTTGTTGATGAAGCGATTGAGGGCGCGTTTGGCGATAATCAGGTTTTCGGGCGCGAGGTGAAAATCGTCGACCGCGATGACTATGTAACGTCCAGCCCGAATTTCGACAGGGGCGGAATCGGAGGGCGATTTTTCAGCCGGTCTCTTCTCGACCGCCAGCCATCTTGCGGGTTGCGCAGCCGTGCCGATGGCGAAATGCGTAATCTCCTGCTTCTTTCCTTCATCGAACAGCTCGAAATCCGCGCGCTTCAAATCGCGCGCGAGCTGGCCCTTTTTGTCCGTGACGACGGCGTCGATCTGAACCAACTCGGTCTCGATGCGTAGCAGCGGCTCGTCCTGTTTCTTCTGCTCCCCCTTTTCTTTTTGATCGCTGCCCGGGGCGGGAATCTGAATCTTCCATTGGTTGTCGTCCTGTTTCTTTGCGCCTGCTTGCTCCTGCGAATGGGCCATATAAAATTCCGCCGGAGCCGGGCAGACCAGGGCCAGGGTTCCAAAAAACGCGAGGGCGGCCGCGCATAAGGCGATTCGGGTGCTAAAATGTCGGCGCAGTCGGAGAGTCATATGGAGTTCTCCTGCTGATAAATCTACATTGCTTTACATTCTTAACAGAATCGGGCCAGGCTCCGGTAATTTGAATCCTTCAGGGTGGTCTTCGGCAAGGCCAACGGGGGCTTTTTCGGAACTTTTTACAAGCTGCGAGGGTAATCTCATTTGTATGCGACAGCAGTCATAAAACCCATAAGTATCGATCGATGAAGGAGAAAAGGTTACGATGAAAGCTACTTATCAAATCACCGCCAAACAAATTATTGCGCTCGCGCTCGTCACGGCGGTCTTCGCCGCGAGCGGAGTGTTGATTTATGACCGATTCGGTTCCGCCATGCTCGGACGGTGGGCGGGGGCGAAATCCGGAAAAGGGGCCGAAGAGACTCAGATTCGCGCGTTGACCGACCCGTCGGTGGCGTCCGATGAGATAAACAATCGCGAAGTTTATGACGCGGTAAGCCCGGGCGTCGTCAATGTAACTTCCACCGTCTACGTGCAAGACTTTTTCAACGTGGTTCCCCAACAAGGCTCCGGCTCCGGCTCGATTCTGGATAAAGAAGGCCGCATCCTTACCAACTTCCATGTGATACAGGAGGCCAAGGAGCTTGATGTCACGCTTGCGAACGGCAAGAAATATGAGGCGAAGTTTCTTGGCGGCGACCCGGACAATGATCTGGCAGTGATCAAGATCGATGCGCCGGCTGCAGAGTTGACTCCTGTTCAACTCGGCAATTCCGACGAATTGTTTGTCGGGCAGAAGGTTCTGGCGATCGGAAACCCGTTCGGATTCGACCGAACGCTGACCAAGGGCATCATTTCCGGACTCGCCAGGCCGTTGAAGTCAGAAATCACGGGCAGACTGATCGAGGGCGCGATTCAGACCGACGCCGCGATCAATCATGGCAATTCGGGCGGCCCGCTGCTCGATTCGCGCGGACGACTGATCGGCATTAATACAATGATCATCAGCCCTTCGGGCGGCTCGGTCGGCATCGGTTTCGCCGTGCCGGCCAAAACGGCGAAGAAGGTTATCGAAGACATCAGGGCATATGGCCGTGTGCGTAAGCCACGAATGGGCATCGTTGATATGCGTCCACTCAGCAGATTCGGGCCGCGGCTGATCCAGGCTCTCAATTTGCCGGTAAGCGAGGGATTGATGGTGGTCAGAATCGTTCCCGGGTCAGCGGCCGATAAGGCCGGAATGCGAAACGCCGAAGCGGTCGCGATCCGTGGCACTGATTTTACTGTCCCTCTGGGCGACATCATCACGAAGGTTGACGGAAAAACAATCAACCAGCAAGACGACCTCGACCGTGTGCTCAATAGCAAAAATGTGGGCGACCGCGTGCAGGTAGAAATCGTGCGAAACGGGCGGCGCATGACGCTGGACATCCAACTGGCGGAATTGCCGCAAAGTGGCCGGCAGAAGACCTAAGACTCTTCAAAACCAATTTGCGATGGCGTCGCCGGTTGAGCCTGAAGATCGGCACAAACGCCATCTCGCGGCGCGCGCGTCAGAATCGATAGACGACTCCGACGCGCGCGCTGGGAAAGTTGATTCGCGTCGGGGGGGAAAGATTCTGCTCCCCTCGCCGATTCAGCGGTCTGTGGCTTCATACATCACGTCAGGGAAGCTCGGTCCCAAGAGTCGCCGCCTTGTTGTAAAGCGCCTCCGCGCGCCTGCGCTTCTCATCCGGCAACTTGGCTATTCCTCTAGAGCGGAATTCGGTTATCTGCATCTCCTCGTAGTCCCGCAACTGCTCAGTCTTCGATTTATCCATGAGCCTTTGATAAAGTTGCTGATCCGATTCATCCAGTCCCCGTATCGCTTCGAGCTTCAAACCCGTCAATTCTTCCAGTTCTGATTGTGGAAGTTTGCCCGCCCCTTTCTCCAGACACTGTTTCCCGAATAGCCAGGCTTTATCCGTATCCCTGTCGCCGCGCGCAAAGATTATCGTGGCCATCGTTTGGACAACCCTATCTGACAACACGGGAAAATCATTGCGCAGCATCTTGCGGATCGACTTTTCGTCCAGAAGATACAAATGAAATGTGAACTCGATTGTTCCGCGGACGGTGGCTGGTTCTCCATTCTTTATAGCCGGCTCAAAGCGGACCCTACCGACGGCGTCAATTGCTGATTCGGTCAACCCGTAAGGCAATCCGCTCGTGACTCTGACGCCGGAAATGGTTCCGTCGACGCCAAAGATGACGTTCAGCGCCACTGTGCCGTGTATAACATTTTCGCGGGCTTCTTCGGTATATTTAGCGTTTTCCCTGTAAGTGACCCGCGGCTTTACTATGCTCGTCTGTGACTGCGCCGGCGGCGACGCAGTCTTATGGTCATGGGGATATTCAGGCTGCGCTGTTGATGTGGCTAGCGGATTCGCCGCGAGGATAAACAAAACGATCAGCGCGTCTACGCAAACTTGCGGACTGATCAGGTGAAATCTTTGTTTTGTTGATGTAGTTGTTCGCATGGGTTTACCTCAAAGTGGAGATGACTCATTTACGCGCCGGGTCGGTAATCGGGAATGCGCCGGCGCGCGCCAGCAGTTCAACTAGCGTCTGGCCATATCAGTGGATTCTATATAGGCGCCCTTTCACGGCCAATCGCTTCTCGCAGCCTGCCACATCACATCGACCGGAGCTTCCAACCCAGTCCACAATCGGAACTGTTCCGCCGCCTGCCCGACCAGCATCGCCAGGCCTCCCAGCGTCCGGCAGCCTGCCTGCGTGGCGTCTCGCAGCAGCGCGGTTTCTTCGGGCGTATAGATCAGGTCGTAAACCAGCTTCACTCCTTCGAGCGATTCGGCGTTGATCAGGGTCCGGCCAACGCTCGGGCCGCTCATTCCGACCGGCGAGCAGTTGATGACGACGTCCGCTTCGCCCTTGAATGATTCGAGTGACGCGATTTGTGTATTGAATTCATCGGCGAACGGTTGGGCCTTATTCAAATCGCGGGCGTAGATCGTCACTTCGGCGCCGCGCCGGCTCAAGCCGTAACAGATCGCCCGCGCAGATCCGCCCGCGCCGATCACGGCAACGCGCGCGCCGCGCACGTCTATCATTTCGTCCAGCGGCTTCATCGCGCCGGCGACGTCGGTGTTGTAGCCGCGCAGTTCGTCGCCCTCGACCACGACCGTGTTGACCGCGCCAACAATGCGGGCCGTCGCGTCGACGAAATCGAGATATGGAATGACGGCGAGCTTGTGCGGAATCGTCACACTCAATCCGCGCAGGTTCCAGTCCGACTTTCTGGTCTTCGGATGAACGAAGTCGCAGACGAACGAGCCTACGTCATCGACCTCGAACGGTAGGTAGACTCCGTTGAGGTCCAAAGCCTTGAGCGCCGCGTTGTGCATCAGTGGCGAGCGCGAATGGCCCACGGGATTGCCGATGACTCCGAAAATTTCGCTCTCGCGCGAGAGTTGTTTGACCCGGTAAAGGTCGCGCAGTTCGGCGACGGTCGGTTGCCCGGCGGCGCTCTCAGCCCCGCGACGGAGCGAGCCGAAAGTGAGGATAGCGCCGCGCGCCGGCGCCAGGACTCGCGTCATCAGCCCCGGCAAGCCCATCGCCAGCGCGATCACAGGCTTCTTGCCCCTTGAGTGTTCGATCAATTCGAAGACGCGCAGGCAATCGCCGATGCGGTTCGCTTGCGTGGCGATTTTGACAACGGCGGCGGGCGTGCCGGCCATCAGTTCATAACGCGCGATCAGGTCATGCGGGGTCTCCGCAAAATCGTGCCACGAACAGATGATCTTCTCCCACGGCGCGGGCGGACTCTCGTTGGCGAAGCTCTCGACCAGGTCGAATTCGAAATCGGCGTAGGCGATTGATTTAATGATCTCCGGCGGCAACCCGCGCCAGAAATCGTGGCGGTCTTGCAAACTCAAATCGCGTTTGCCGCCCTGTTCGCGCGGGCGGAAAGTGAAGATCAATGGCTTGCTGACGCGCGCGATGCGGGAAGCCAATTCAACGATCAATTGCGGCAGAGATTCGGCTGTCAAGTAGTCGAAGCGGAGTTCAATGGCGTCAGCGACCTGCTCGGCTTCATGAATCGAGGCAAGAAAAGCGGCGACGTGTGTTTCGGTGATAGGCGCGCAAATGAAAGAGTAGGTGGAAGGTAGATTCATCACTCGATAAGGGTCGTCAAAAATTCACTGCCTTGCCAAGCTTCTCAGAAAAGTGTAGGGCAAACTGGCAGTTTGCACTGTTTTCCCAAAAGACCGCATCGGAGTAGCCAAGGCAAACTACCAGTTTGCCCTACCCTCGCGCCGCGATTTTCAGTCTTTCACAGAAGACTGCAAAATCGCCTTCTTGACACTACTCAGACCGGCTCGGTAAACTTTCTCACGTACGCTGAAATGTGTAAACCTTCGGGGGTGCATTGGTTTCGATGGGAGACCTGAGGCGACGGATGCATACCGGGAAGCTTGTAACCCGTAAACTGCAGGCAAACTTTAATTGCGAATACTGAACTCGCAATGGCTGCCTAGTTTAAACGCTAGTGGCACAGCCCGTTCGCTCGCGCCTCGCCTATGGGCGCGATGTCGAGCGTCGACTTTATAGGCTGGCTCTCCGGCGCAGGTCAGAGTCGGAGGGTGAGATAAATCTGGCATAGTTTCGGCGCGGTTCTTCGCCGCTTCTGCTACCGCGCCGGAATGAAAATTCAAGCGAAGCGGCTAAGTATGTAGATTCCTTCGATGACGGCTGCCAGACACCGGTTCAATTCCGGTCACCTCCATTAATCAAAATGAGTTCTCTCCCGATCGGCATTTTCGATTCCGGCGTTGGTGGGCTGACGGTTTTGCGCGCGGTGCGGAAACGGTTGCCCCACGAAAACGTGATCTACCTCGGCGATACGGCGCGCGTGCCTTACGGGATGAAATCGCGCAGGACAATTGAGCGATACGCGGTCGAAGACGCGGGCTTTCTGGCGCGAAAGGGCGTGAAGATGCTGGTCGTCGCCTGCAATACGATCTCGGCGATGGCGCGCGAGCGCCTGAGGGCCGAGTTCGATTTGCCGCTGCTCAGCGTGCTGGGGCCGGGGGCGAGGATGGCCACGCGCGTGACGCGAAACGGGCGGATCGGCGTGATCGCCACTGAAGCCACGGTCGAAAGCGGGGCTTACGAGCGCGCCATCCGCGAAGCCTGCCCTGACCGGGAAGTTGAAATTTTCTCGCGCGCCTGCCCGCTGTTCGTGCCGCTAGTCGAAGAGGGGGAGACCGATTCTCAGATCGCCCACCTGGTCGCCGAGCAATATCTCGCCCCGTTCCGCAAGGAAGGGATTGACACTCTGGTGCTCGGATGCACGCATTATCCTTTGCTTAAATCAGTGATCAAGTCCACAATCGGGGCGACAGACGGAGGTAGCGTCACGCTGGTCGATTCCGCCGAAGCCACTGCGGAAGAGACTGCGCAATTGCTGGAAAGACACGGACTATTAAATGATCCTTTAATGCCAACGGCAGAACCGACGAACGCCGGGGTATGCCGGTTTTACGTAACAGATGCGGCGGGCAGGTTCCACCGGATCGCGGAAAGGATTTTGGAAGAGCCTCTCGACCATCTTGAGGCGGTGGAAGTGTGGGGAAATGACAAACTCAAACCAGAATGACTCGCGTAAGGACGGACGCCAGCAGCTTGATTTACGCCCCGTGCGGATAATGACCGGATACACGAAACATGCCGAAGGGGCGGCGCTGATTGAGATGGGCGAAACGCGCGTATTATGCACGGCCACGGTCGAAGAGAAAGTGCCGTCGTTCTTGAAAAACAAGGGCGTAGGATGGGTCACGGCGGAATACGCGATGCTGCCGCGCGCGACCGAAAACCGCATGCCGCGAGAAACAGGCCGGGGCGGCCCTTCGGGGCGCACGCACGAAATCCAACGCCTGATCGGGCGCAGTTTGCGCTCGATCGTAGACATGGCCGCCCTCGGCGAACGCTCCGTGACCATCGATTGCGACGTGATCCAGGCCGACGGCGGGACGCGCACGGCCTCGATCACCGGCGGCTTCGTCGCGCTCGCCCTGGCCTTGAACAGATTTATGGAGGCGGGAAAGATCGCGCGCCCACCACTGCGCGATTACGTCGCGGCGGTCAGCGTGGGTGTGGTCGGAGAGAGCGTTCTGCTCGATCTCGATTACAGCGAAGATTCTGCGGCTGAAGTCGATATGAACGTCGTGAGGACCGGCGACGGGCGATTCGTCGAGATTCAGGGCACCGCAGAGACCGAGCCTTTCGACCGCGAGATGATGGACCTGATGATAGAGGCGGCCTCTATCGGCGTCGATCGTCTGGTTGCAATCCAACGCGAACTCATCGTTCAGACCCTGGACGGAAAAGAATTCCGCGCGATGACCGATCCCTCATCGCGCACAAAAATCAATTGGAAGGAAAGCGCATCGTGACAGGCCTGAATCGTTTTTGCTTGCTGTTGTTTTTGGCTGCGTCTTTGGGCGCCATCTGCGCCTTCGCCCAGAACGAGGCCTTTGAAGACCCGGAAGGCAAATATACCCTGAACCTGCCCGCCGGCTGGCTGGGAGTGGTCAACACCGACGGACTCGGCCGCAACGAGGTAAACATCGTCTACAAAGTGCGCGAAAACGGCGCGCTCAAGATCAGAGTCGCCGAAGTCGCCCCCGACACCGAGCCGATGACTTACGCCGCCCAGGACGAACAGGATCGCGTCCGATTCGCGCCTAGTTACGACAAAATCTCTATGGAAAAATTCCTGCTCGGCGGGACCAGGACCGGCGCGCTGCTCTCTTACGATTACAAGAACGCTGCGGGACAGCCCTTCACCGGACGCGTCTATTATGTGCGCGCGAACGAGAAGACGATCTACGTGCTGCAATTCACCGGCAGGCGCAACACCCTGGGCACGCTGCGCAACCAAACCGACCAGATCGCGCGTTCGCTTAAATTGAAATAATGGCGTCTGCGGTCTGCCGCCCGAGCGTCCGTCTTCTGACGTTCGGGCGGCGACTCCGCTGAGCCACGAGTCGTGGCAGTCCCGCTCATTTGGTTATGTAGTTTCTGTGAACCCACTTACCATTCCTGCTACTGTCACGAGTTTCAAAAAACAGGTTCTTCCCGGTTTCAGATTTAACCACACTCGTTCGCGCCGTCACTTTCTTTGTTTCGGCTTTGCCGGTGTGAGATTCGCGCAGAAAAGCCTTTATGGCGCTCACGTCCACCGGCCGGGACTTCTCCTCGGCTTTCAATTCGGCGATGGCTTCAATCGCGCTCGCTTCGAGCATCTTCGGCCACAACTTCGCAAACAGCGCGTTCGACGAATAGACGTCGGCGCTGTTGATCTGACCGTTGATCGCAAAGACGAACCCGACCACGTCCCGCTTTCCGTTGATGATCGAAGAGAGATTCTTGATGTAATCGTTGGCCGTGTCTTTCACCAGCTTGTTTTCAAGCGTAAGTTGCAGACTCGAAGGTGAGGCGCGGTCGGTGACCGACACTACGGAACCAAAGCCAGTCGGCCCACCGCCGATTCTCCGAGATTCTCCGCCGGCAGCCGAGGACCCCGCGCCGCGCCTGGCTCTTACAGGCGCCGGCGGCGCAGATTGAGGGTCGGCCATTTTCATCGCCAGTATCTCCTGAGTCTTGCTGACGTTCGCCCACACATCGCCTTGCGATCTCCTTGCCTTGGCTGCGATCTTCAAATCCTTTGACGCCAGCGCGTTGTCCGACGCGCTGAAAGCCGTCACGGCTTCATTGCCGCGACGACTCCACCTGCCCTGCTCGACGCAAAACGCGTCAATCGGGATCCTGCCTGATTTCGGCGGGACGATCAGGTCGAGCGCAAGGACACGATCCTGTTGGCCGCCTTTGACGATGTCGCCGGCCTGAACAAAGACATCCTGGCTAGACCTGTTCTGGATGGTCAATCTATTCACGTCGCCGGTTTCGCGCACGATGACCAACTTACGCTTCATCGCCTCCTGCAAAGTCAGCGGGGCTCGGCTTTGAGATTGTCCCGCGTCGTGCAACAGAAAGATCGTCAGGTTCTTATGCGTGTACGGCCCGCTCACGGCGTGGTCGGCCACAGGCGGTGTCTGCGACTGTTCGCGTTGCCCTCGCGCAGTCATCGCTACGGCAAGCGCGACACAGAATGCGATCAAAAATAATCCGGCGGTGAAAGTTCGTCTCTTCATTTTTACCTCCATAATTTGAGACGTGAATTTCAAGGGAGCGAGTTTGCAGTTTCGTCTTCAGGCGTATTTGTTAACTACGCCAACCGCCTGAAGGCGGAACTACAAACCTACTTCGCCATGTAGTTCCGATGGAGCCACGTAGTAACGACTAAAGTCGTTACTACGTGGCGCGCTTTCATTCTTCCAGGGCGTTGCAACGCGACCTGAAGGCTCAACCACGAGGGAACCGAAGAGGATAACGGATCGAGTCATCCGTTCGATCTTCCGTCCTCGATCTTCTTTATTTGGCTATGAACCGCGATGGAGCGAGCGCCACTCGCGCCTCCGGGTTGTAGTAGTCATATAGCGCAGACGGCGCCGTCTGCGCCTTGACGCCGTAGCGCGGCTTGAATTTGAACGAGAACTTCAGGCCACCCGCTTGCGGCCACAGATAAGCGATCACGCGGTCGGGCAGGACATCGTAATGGCTCAACCCCCAACCCGATTCACGCGCCGCCAGTTCAAGCGATTCGCGGTCGACGTCGGAGCCCGGCGGCAGTCCGATCTCCGCGAGCATCATTCCATAACCCTGATGCCCGACGCGTTCGGCCGTAACCGCGCATACGATCGAGTCGCCGATCTTCGCTTCGAGCTTGTCGTAATTCACCGCCAGGCGCAGCACGCTCGAATTGCGAAGCTTGATGTTTTCGCGCCGCCCCGCAGCGCCCTGCTCCCAGGGCTCGTAATGGGTTTCGACAACCTGCGCCGACGCCCGGATCGCATCGCCCGAGCGTCGGATTTCAACGCGGTTGTTACCCCGGCTGAGAAACGATGAAAGGTCTACAGTGATCGGATTGCTCAATTGCCCGCCCGGCGCTATAGCGACCGAAGAGACGCGCTTTCCGTTAACGACGATCTCGGCTCCACCCGTCACGCCTGACATTGCGGCCTCTCCTTCGTTCAGGCCGATGAGCGTATCGAGCACATTGATCGTCGCCTGAGTCGAGAGCCATACGCCGTAGCGATCCTTATTGCGCAGCAAAAAAAGCAGCCCGCGATTGACTAACGAATCCGCTTTATCCCGCTCTCCCGCTCTACCGATTTCAGCCGCGACCGCCCGTTTCAGGGCATTGACCGACAGGGCCGTCGTTTCGATTCTTCCCGCAAGTCCCCAACCATGAAACGGTGTATTTGACTCCAGGTTCCAGTAACTTGTTCCGGCCTCTTCGCGGGCCAGCGTTCGCAGTTTTGCTACGGCCTTCTCCGCGCCCCTCTTTTCGCCTGCGTCCATTGCGGCGAGCGCGTAGGAGGCGATCAGATAAGGCTCGTCGATCTCTTCGATCCGCTTTGCCAGGTAATCGAGAGAACGGCTCAGCGCGGCGGCGAAATCTTTGTCGGCCTTCGCCTCTTTGCTCTTCTCCATCGCCAACACTCGGGCGATGAAGGCTGTGTTGAACGCCGAGCGCTTCGCGTCTTCCTTTTCGTTCCAGTAACGCGGGGCCCAGCGCCCGTCGCGCTCCTGGCTGCCGAGAAGGAATTTGCGCGCGCCGACGACCACGTCTTCGTCAACGCCGATGAAATCGGAGGCGTCGTTCAGGAAGCGCAGCGCGTAAGCCGTCAACGCCAGGTCAGCCTCGCCGCGCCCCCAATAACTGAAGCCGCCGTTTTCGGCGCGATAGCCGAGCAACCGTTCGTAGCCCGCCTGCGCGTAGCGCCGCGCCTTCTCGGCGATCTTTTGCATCTGGGCCGAGAGCTTTTCGCTCTGAGGTTCGAGGTAGCGCAAAATCATCACGTTCGGATAAGTCGAAGAGATGGTCTGTTCGCCGCAGCCGTAAGGCCGCTGCAAAATGCCCTCGATTCCTTCCAGCGCGTGAGCCATCAGGTTCGGATAAATCTTCAGGTCGGCGCGGACCGAGTCTTTGATCGCGTCCATCGGGACGATGACGTCGAGCGATCCGCTTTCGCCGAAGATTCCGCTCGCGGTCTGCGCAACCTCTTCGCCGTCGGGATGAACGCTGACCGGCTTTTCAACGGCGTCGCTCGCATCGGAGCCGAAGGCCGTCACACGCTGCTTGCCGTCTTTGACCGAAGCGACCGCGCGGAAGTCGAAGACCACCTGACCGGCGTCTCCGGCTTTGACCTCGGCGCGTTTGCGCGCCGCGCCGAGCAGTTCGAACCAGCTTTCAGGCTTGAACTCGGCGTTGACGGTCTGCGATTTGTCCAGGTAGTTGCGCAACACTACGGGCAGTGAAATCTCGTCGCCTTCAGTCAAGACTTTCGGCGGGTCGTGTTCGGCGAAGAATGGTTGGAAGGCGCGGAACTCCTTTTCGGCGACCCCGATCTCGCCGTCAACCGTCGAACCGACGACCGACATCTTCCAGGTCGTGATGTTGTCGGCGAGCTTGAATTTCAAACGCGCGCGGCCCTGTCTGTCGGTTTCGATCTGAGGCTGCCAGAGCAGCGTTTCGGGAAAGTACTCGCGCAAACGCGGAGTCGAAATTCCCGGCTTTGTGGCTATCGAAATCCTACCGTCTCTCAACTGAGTAAAGTTCCTGCCAACCAGCGACAAATCTTGAATTTGTCTGCCGGTCACTACAGCTGATGAAGTCTCCGTTGATAGTTGAGAGGCCAGGCCGCCCGTGATCTCAACCGCCTGAGACACTGCGCCGACACCGAGTGTCGCATCAACTTTCGTCAGCTTCGATGAATAGACGAGAACGCCGGTGACTACTGTTGTTTTGAAACCACCTGCGGTAAAACGGACTTCATAAACTCCCGGCGCAATGTTGCTCAGAAGATAAGCGCCGCTGCCGTTGGTCTCCGTCTTCCAAATCGATTCGCTGTTGACGAGTTTTGCCGTCACACTCACGTTCGAGATGATCGCGTCAGTCAGGTCGGTGACGATTCCGGCGATCGCTCCGCCATCGCCTGAGAAGCTGACGACCTTCGGCTTCGTCGTGTTTTTTTCAACAGCCTCTTTTGCCGATTCTTCGGCGAAGATTTGCGCGAAGCCGGCCACGTCGAAATCATCATACGTCCCTACTTTGCCATCCTCGCCGAGGCTGCGAATCGCAACGTGCGCGACCTGCTGAGTGACCGGAGTGATCTCAGTCCTGGGCTTAGGATTCTCGCCGTGTCGCGCCTGATCGAATTGTATCGCGCGGTCGGAGTAATGCGAGGTGGTCTTGAAAGTCGCGTAGTAGCGATTTCCCCAGCCGTCGCGCATTTCATCATCGTCAACGCCAGACCGCTTCAGAGCTTCGCGCAATTCGCTTTCGTTTTGTGGGATCAATTTCGTCATTCTGAAATGGGTCCTCAGCGCGCGTTCGATTCTGGCTTTGATTTCAGCGGTGTATTCGATCAGGAAGACGCCGACCGTGAAATCGTCGGACCTACGTCTCTCACGCTCATCCTCGAATCGCCCGTTCGGCCCGCCGCTTTTGACACTGATGGAATAAGCGTATCGCTCGATTCCGAACTCGAAGCGATACGGATTGCCCCAGGGGTCGCTGAGCGCGCCGATGTCGACAGCCTCGCGTGACATCAATTCACGCTTCAACGTTTCACGGTCGCGGATGAAGCCGCCGGTTCGCGAGTGATGATTTTCGACCGTTCGCGCGATGGCCGAGGCGATGTGAGTGAAGTATGGCCAGGATTTGCTGAACGCGCTGAAGTCATCGTCCGTCCCGAAGCGTTTGTCAGGCCCGGCGGAGATCAATTCGAATACGTCGTTGATCGTTTCGGTCGAGAATTTCGGGCGGTATGGCGTTCCCCAGGGATCGCGCAGTTCGTCAAGCTCGATTCCTGCAAGCAGCGTCTGACGACGCCAGGTCGCCTCGTCAACCGGGTAGATCGATTTCAGCGTGAAGTGTGAAAAGAGCGCGGCCTCGACGGGCTTGAGCCCGGCCGAGATCGCGTGTTTGAAGACCTCTTTCGCGTCGGTCTCGAACTCATCGACGCCGAGGAATTTCGGGCGGTAATATCGGTAATCACCTTGATTGAGCAAAATCTCCGCGACCAGTTCCAGCCCTTCGGGCAAAGGCTTTGAGAGATCGATCCGATCGAGATCGCGCCGCGTGACGCCGGCGAGGCCATTGTCCACGCCGAGCAGGCTGCGGAAACAATCGTAAAAGCCGAAGCCTCGCCTATTGAACTCCTGATCGGTTCGCGCGCGCTCCTCGATGGCCTTGTCGAAGATCACCGCCCCCAGAGCGCTTTCAACTGAGCGGCCTTGCGGGGTAAGAACACGCAGGTCGGCGCGAGCCTCGTCGCCGGG
>Ga0190270_10000640_pt1 | contig 15391 bp, 11 predicted proteins | sample Popmic320T_FD_133748 | JGI IMG/M metagenome (GOLD analysis project Ga0190270, IMG submission 133748) | Populus adjacent soil microbial communities from riparian zone of Weber River, Utah, USA - 320 T | ecosystem: Environmental > Terrestrial > Soil > Riparian zone | place: USA: Utah | collected... | reverse complement strand
TACAACCTGCAGCGCTGCCACGAGGCCGATTCGATCTTCCAGCAGGTCAAGCCAATCACCGTATTCGCGAGCTTCAAATCATTGCGGCTGCGCCTCTGGGACGAGGCGTCCAGGAAACTCGTGGGCTACAGGCGCATGCGGCAAGTTCGAAAAGAGCAGCGGCGCCAGCGACGGCAGTAGCCGGTCTCATTATGAGACGATCACGGTCAGTGGTCGTCCATCAAGCTTCACAGGGAGAAACAAATCATGGCCAGCCGTTGCCGCACCGTGGCTTTGGTTCTGCTCGCTGCGGCCTTTGCGCCTGTTATCGCCCAAGGACAGCAGATCAAAGTGACTCTTCTGGGCACCGGCTGTCCGCCACCGGCCATGAATCGGTTCGGGCCAAGCACCATGGTGGAGGCCGGAGGACAGAAGTTCCTCTTCGATGCGGGACGAGGCGCGCTGCAGCGTCTGAGAGAACTCAAAGTGCCGTGGCAGGAAGTTCAAGGGGTGTTTCTGACCCATTTGCATTCCGATCACGTAGTTGGCTTTCCCGATTTGTGGTTGACGGGCTGGCTGATTGTGCCGGGCCGCAATGTGCCACTCCGGGTGTGGGGTCCGCGCGGAACCAGCGACATGATGTCTCATCTCGAGCAGGCGTATGACTACGACATCAAGATTCGTATTCAAAACGACGGGGCCTCACCAGAAGGTGTTGCGCTCCTCGTCGAGGACATCAGTGAAGGCGTGGTGTATGAGAAGAGTGGCGTGAAGGTAACGGCGTTCGAGGTAGATCACGCTCCGGTAAAGCCAGCCTTCGGCTACCGAATCGATTATGCGGGACGCTCGGTCGTTCTATCGGGCGACACCCGCGTCTCTGAAAATCTCGTCCGACATGCCCAGGGCGTGGACGTATTGATCCACGAAGTTTTCGCGCCGGCTACCCTCGAGCGGGCTGGAGTCCCGCCAGCCCGGGCGAAAAACATCCTCGACTATCACGTGACACCGGAACAGGCGGGGCAAGTGTTTGCGCGGGTGAAACCGAAATTGGCGGTGTATTCGCACATCTGCATGCCGACCGCGACCGAGCAGGATCTGCTTCCCGCGACACGCAAGACATACTCCGGGCCGATGCAACTTGGTGAGGATCTGATGGCAATCAACGTAGGCGACACCATTGAGGTGAAGAAGCCTGCCCTCTCTTCGCCGTAGACTGGACGCTGCCTGGTGACCGGATTACCCAGGCTTCAGGAACCCGAGGTTGGTATTCGAGAAGTTGCCGATGTTCGGAAGAATTCCGGGCACTTCCGACGGTGTACAACCGAACCACTCCGCCAGCGTCGCGCCGAACTGGTCCAGCGAGATAGTTGGCAGCAATCGACCCTGTCCCACCTGATCATCGGTCGAAGTAGACACATGCGGTGCTGTTCCGTAGAACCGCCCGCCATTCACCGCGGCACCCAGAACGAAATGATGCGAGCCCCAGCCGTGATCCGTACCATCAGCATTCGACGCCAGGCTGCGACCGAAATCCGAGGCGGTAAAAGTCGTCACTTTGTCCGCAACGCCGAGTTCAACCGTGGCGGAATAGAACGCGCCCAGCGCGTCGTTGAGCTGCTTCATGAGTACCGGATGCTGCCCCATCAGCGATTTGTGATGGTCGAAGTCGGAGAATGAGACGAAGAACACTTGGCGTTTCACGCCGAACGTGGCGTTGGCACCGATCATCCGCGCCACCACGCGCAGCTGATTCGCGAGGAGATTGCTCCTCGGGAATTCGGTTGTCAGCGTCACACCGCGCAGCGCGTTATTGACCCGACCTTCGAGTTCGATCGAGCGCCGCGTGACGGCAGCGCATGCATTTTCCAGGACATGGCTGCTGTTGCGCGTGATGATGTTCCTCACTGCGCCGCGCAGCGGTCCGTCGAGCGCCTTGATGCGTATCGCACCGTTCTGGCCGACCTGGTATGGGATCGCGTCCTGACCCGCCACAAACACGGCGTTCCCGCTCGCGGAAATGCAGGTGAGCAGGGAATTCGACGGACCGCTGGAAAGCGCGAGGTCGCCGAGCCGCCCTCCCCAGCCGTGGGTCGATTTCTCGTCGCCGTCGGTCTGCCAGAGCGACTGCTGATCATTGTGCGAGAAGAGCCTGGGCGGCAGCGGGTTGGCCGCCCTGTTCGCACTCTCGTACTGCGCCAGGGTCGTGGGCTGTATCAGCGGCCCCACGTTGAGGAGGATCGCCAACCGGTTCGCATCGAACCTGGCCTTGAGCCCGGAGAGCTGCGGCGCCAGAGCGTATTGCAGGTTGTCGGTGAGCACAGCGCTGTCGCCAGGCGTGAGCGCCGTGGCGACGAGATCCGCGCGTGCGAGCGCAATTCCGGCCTGCTCCTCGCCGGGTCCACCGGCGCGGATCTGGTGATACAGCGCGTAGTTAGCCGGGTCGTAAGGCACCAGAGTGTTGGCGTAGTCGTTGCCGCCAATCATGAACACGCATACCAGCGCCTTGTAATCGCTGGCGTCGAAGGCGGCGGCCTCGCCGACGGCGGCAAGGTTGATTGCCAGCGGCGTTGCAACGCCGAGCGCGGAGAGGTGCATGGCGCGCTGCAGGACGACACGGCGGGTCCAGAGCTCATCCTTGTTCACGATGCGCTTCATTTCTGCACCAGGTAGTCGGGAGAAATCAGGATGAGGAAACAGGCGGTGGCCAACATGTCGAGCTTGGCGCTGGTAACAGTCGACTCGGTGATGTTGTAGCCCCTGAGCGCACTCGTGACAGCGGCCAGCGTTTCGTCGGACAACTGGTTGGCGGTAAGCTGCAGGTTCAGCCAATAGACCACCCTTGACACATCGTGCGCCACGGGCAGCAGCGTGGTGTAGTTTGGCTTGACGTCCTCGATGCCTTTGCGTGTCACCGACTGCATGAAGTTGATATAGCCAGCCGTGCTGGATTCGTTGAGCAGCTGGAACTCGGGCGCCTGCTTGCCGGCAGTCGCGATTTCGGTATTGGGTGGCACGTAACCGGCCCGGAAGAAATTGAACACCGTTGGCGAGCGCAGCGGACTCTGGCCCAACTGCGTGTCCATTTGCGAAAGATCGCCGATCTGGTACTCGTCGTCGTCGGACGCAACCTCTGCGGTGCGTCCCCACTGCACGAAGCGCACCATCGGCTCGCGCAGCTTGCCGAAAAGCGTGTCGGCGCCGGTGGGCATGGCGCGCGCCTCCTCGTCCGTGAGAATGGCGGTCCACACTGCCTTCAGGTCCCCGCGCACGCCTGATCCGTTGTTTCCGAACACCAGGGCGACGCGCTCTACGTAGGCCGGCGACGGATTGCTGGTCACCAGGCGCTGGATCATCTGCCGCGCGAAGAACGGACCTGTGTTCTCGTGATAGAAGAGCCGGTCTAGCGCGATCTGCAAGGCATCCCGGCCGGGCGTCGTGCCGGTGATCTTCTGGCCGAGAAAATTCACCTCCGTGGTCGAATGCCTGTTGGGGTTGAAACCCATGGGGTTGCTTGCAAAGTGCGTACTCGGTACCGGGTTCTCCTCCCACTCGACCGGTCTGGTCGAGCCGCCATTGGAGTGATAGTCCCAGTCGTAACCGGTGAAGACCCGGGCGAGGTTCACGACGTCTTCCTGGCTCAAAGTGTCCTGCGGCTTGTTTTCGGCGTCGAGCTTGGGCGTCCCGTCGGGATTCATCTGATAGAGGCCAATCGTGAAGAGCTGCATCACTTCGCGCGCGTAGTTCTCATCGGGCTGGCGGCCACTCGAGTTCTCCCTGGCACTGCCCCTGGTACTGAGAAAGAAACCAACAGCCGCGTTGAGCGTGAGCGCCTCCAGCAGCTTGCGGAAGTTGCCGAAAGCATTGGCGGTGAGCACATCCCAATAACCTGCGATCACGTACGCGGGATGCAGGAAGTTGATGCCGCTCAAGGACACGACGAACAGTTCCGACAACGCGAGCGCGATGCGCTTGCGCATCTGGTCCGGGCCCGCGAGCAGTTGATTCCAGATCATGTGATCGCCGGGCTGGCGCCTGCGGTAGCGCCTTTCCACGGTGATGGCATCGTGGCCGCGCGAATCGAGCCAGGCCACGCCAGTCTGGCCGAGCGGTTCGTTGTAGCGCGCGTCGAGCCATGCGAGAACGCCACCGCTCTTGAGCGAGGTGATGTCTGCTTCGCTCACCGAGAACTGGGCCTGCAATGCAAATCGGGCGGCCTCGGCATGGGTTGCCGGAACGATATCCCGCGGCGGAGGAGGTACCGGGCCAGGTGCCGGCGCGGGCGGAATGGGCGTCGGTGGAATTTGAGGAGTACGGCTACCGGATGAACCCGGACCGCCGTCTTCACCGCTACCACACGCGCTCAGCGCAAGCGCCGCTGCAGCCGCCACAAAGGCGGCGCCTTGAGAATCGCCCGAGTTTGCGGGAGCTTCGACGACCGACGCCGGATCGGCGCGCTGTTCGAGTTCCTGCACCAGACCTCCCTGTGCACCGCAGAACGGATTCGCAGTTACGCGACCCTGCGCAACTCGCTCGCAGATCAGTGTAGTTCCGGAAAACGACGCGCAGGTATGAGAGCAAGGTCGTACTCACACTACCCGTGTTACCTTCCCGTAAGCTCGAAACGCGAAAAATCGGCGCAGATCGATGTGGGTTACAACATGAAAAGGCGAGACTTCATTTCCAGTTCCGTGGCGCTCATGGCCGCAACTGGCCTGGCGCACTCGCGATTCGCGCGCGCGTCGGAATCCTCCGACGTGCCCGCCATCTCGCGCACTGGCGGCGCCATCACTCTCAAGGCCGCGGAGATCACTGATTTCCGCGCCCACCAGCGCGGCGCCGTGCTCACGCGCTCCAGCGAGGGCTACGACATTGCCCGGCGTGTCTGGAACGGCGCCTTCGACCGTCATCCGGCGCTGATCGCGCGCTGCACCAGCGCCGCCGATGTGATCGGTGCGGTGCAGTTTGCCGCGAGCCACGACCTGCTGGTCGCGGTGCGAGGCGGCGGTCACAGCCTCCCCGGTTACTCGGTGTGCGAAGGCGGCATCATGATCGACCTCGCGCTCATGCAAGGTGTGCGCGTCGATCCGCGGACTCGCGGCGTGCGCGTTGAACCAGGTGTGTTGTTAGGCGCGATGGATCGGGAGACGCAGGCCTTCGGTCTCGTAGTGCCCGCTGGCACCGTCTCGCACACCGGCGTCGCGGGCCTCACGCTCGGCGGCGGCGTCGGTCGCCTGCAGCGCAAGCTCGGACTCACGGTCGATTGCATGGTCGGCGCGGACGTAGTGACCGCAGACGGCAGGCTGGTACACGCCAGTGCCGAGGAGAATCCCGATCTGCTCTGGGCGTTGCAGGGTGGCGGCGGCAATTTCGGCGTCGTGACTTCGTTCGAATTCCGCGCGCACCAGTTCGGCCACACCGCCATCGCCGGCGACATCGTGTTTCCGATCGACCAGGCGCGCCGCGTGCTCGACGCATTCGCCGACTACTGCAATACCGCACCTGACGAACTGTGGATGGATCCGGTCCTCGAATGCGACGCCAACGGCCATCGGCAGCTCACGTTCATGATCTGCCACTGCGGCGAAGCCGCCAGCGCAGCGAAGGACGTCGCCGCGATCCGCAAGTTCGGCAAGGTGGCGCACGACACAGTTGCTGAAAAGCCGTGGGTGGTCGTGCAGTCGGAGCATGACGGCGAATCGCCCCACGGCAACGGCTACTACATGTCAGGCGGCAGAATTACCAGGCTCATTCCCGCCATGCTCGACCACGCCGTCGAGAGCATCAAACTACCGGGAGCCGAGCTCGGCAAGGTCAGCCTCACCCAGCACGGTGGAGCGGGTGCGCGCCGGTCCGTGACGTCGACTGCCTACGCGCAGCGCGAAGCCAGCCACAATTTCGTGGTGCGCGCCTCGTGGGCGGATCCGAAACAAGCCGCCATGCGGACCGCCTGGCAGAAGCAGACCTGGAAGGCGTTCGAGCCATATTCAGTCGGGATATACGCAAACCTCAACGCCGCGGATGGCGACGTCAAGGCACGCTCCGCCTACGGTGACAACCTGGAGCGACTGGTCGAGGTGAAGACCAAATACGACCCGAATAACCTGTTCCACCTCAATCCCAACATCACGCCACGCGCCGCAAAGAACTGACCCAATCAGCGCCCCATGCGCCGCTGATACGCGCGCGTCATGTAATCCTTCAGGTTCGCGTCCGTGTATGAATCTCCTCCGGTGACGGAGAATCCGACCTGGATGGATTCGTCGGGCTGTGGAACCACCGTGATGGAGACACTCGACGATCCGTGCGAGCCGCGCAGCGTGCCACTTGCGCGGTCTTCAGATGTGATCTTGACGCTGGCGTCGGCTGCCGCTCCCCGGGCCGCCTGCCACGACTGTTCGAACCTCTCCGACATCGGTCGTCCCGGAACGGTCGTCGGAGTCGGAGTCGTATAACAACCCTGCAGCAGGAAGATCGTTGCAACAGCAACACCACTCACCAGGGTTCTGAAGTTAGTCATGCGCCATTGCTCCGCAGTCATGGATTCGCCAGACGTCTGCGGCGGAGTCTAACAGTGGTGCCCCAGTTGAGCAGTTACGACTTCCCGCCCTTTGAATTTTCCTTGGGGATGGGGTTTGGGTTCTTCGCCGTTTCCAGCGTCGGCGCACACAGGTCCTGCTCGCCCTGCATTCGATCGATAACTCCGCCTGCGACCACCGTCGCGCCGCCAGTTGCCGCCGCCAGCGCGCCCGACGCGACGCCCTTCGCGCCCACGCCGATCTTCGGACTCGCCAGCGTGCCTTCGAGCCGGATGAGGGGATTGGTGAACATGCCCGGGCTGACGCCGATGCCCTTGCGCGGGCGGGTGTTGAAATCGAGTAACAACTTCTCGGTGTGCAGGTCGATGGTTCCCTGCGCGGTAATGGTCACTTTTTCGGTTTGCACCAGTACCGGCTGAACGGTGACCTGGCCATTGACGATGTCGGCGCGGGCGATCGTGCAGTCGAGCCGCATGAACGGATCTTCCTTGGCAAAGGGATTGAGCTTCGCGCCCAGCTGCGACACGACGCCGCTACCGTATGCACTGATGAAGCCGCTCTTGGTGCGGCCCGCGCCCTGTGTAAACACGAGCTGTCCGTTCGCGCCCGACGCCAACTGACGCAGCGAGCTGCCGTGGATCTTGATGTTCATCGCCATGCCGAGCGGCGGCACATCCGCGGCCGGGATCTCAGCGCTGCCCAGGCTTGCTCGCACGTTGCTGATGTCGAATTTCATGTCGAGATCGACCGTGCCATCGCCGGCTGGTACCAGCGTCCCGGCGCCTTGCATCGTGCCCTCGTGCGCGCCTGCCGCGCGCAGGTCGAACGTCAGCTTGCCGTTATTCGCCAGCAGGTTGGTGTCGAGGTTCTTGATTGACCGTTCGCCGAGTATCAGTTCGCCGAAGGCCAGGTGCACTTTCGCATCGGTCTCCTTCATCTTTTTGAGGTCCAGCGGCTTCTCGTTGAACACGAATTGTTCCTTTGGCTCCTTGGACTCCTTTGACTCCTTCGGCGGTGGCGGTGGCGCCGTCTTGCCATCGGCTGTTTCGGTTTTCTCTTCCTGCGGAAAGAATGGCGTGAGGTCCACGCGCGGCGACGACAGTTGCGCCTCGATGTGTTTCCCTGCCAACAGCAGCGAACCCGCCAGCTGGGTCTTTCCCAGCGTGGCCTGCAGATTTTTCAGTTCGATACGGTCTTTCGCGGACATGAAGTCGCCACTGGCCGCGACCGCAATTTCAGGCAAGGTATCCCGCAGCTTCTTCAGGCTGGCGGCCGCCACCTTGAAATTCATCGCAATCTTCCGTTCACCCTTGGTCTGCATGGTGCCGCTGGCGCGCACCGACGCATCGACGAGGGTCACCGTCAGCGCCTCGAACTTCATCTCCTTTCTGGAACTGATCGTGCGGCCCGAGATTTTGAGCGGCGCCGCAGGCACACCGCTGACCTTGAACACGCTGGCGAGACGCGCCGCATCGGCGGCCGTGGCCTCGAACTTGAGATCGGATCCGATCAGGCTGCGCGTCTTGAGAGTGCCGTTTGCGCTGGCCTGGAGGTCGCCCACCTTTGCCTTGAGGTCCAGTTGCCGGTGTTTTCCAACATCCTTGATTCGCGTGTCGATCCGCATCGGACCTGTGGCGATGACGGGTAGTTTGAGCGCTTCGAGGAGAGTGCCAACTTCCGGCTTTTCTACAGTCAGCGCCAGATCGCCGCCGACCAGGCTGAGCTCCTTCAGTGTGCCTTTCACGCTGGCCTTGAGTTCGCCAACGGTCGCGTTGAAATCCAGTTGCGTGAGCGCGCCGGCGTCCTTCATGCGCCCGTCGATTTGCACGATCCCGGTGGCGATCACCGGAAAGTCCAGCTTCCTGAGCATGCCCCCCAGTTCCGGGTGTTCGACCTTGAGCATCAGATCAACACCGTCCAGCGGCTCCAGGCTGCCGACAACGCCGTGGATGTCCATCGAGAGCTTGCCCAACGACACCTGCATGGCCGTGCGCATATCGCGCCCGGACAGCACCGATTTCAGCGGCCCCCACTCACCCTTCAGCGCCATCGGATAGACATCGATGTTGCCCTGCCCATCCAACGCCAGCAGTTCCTCCCGACCGGGTGTAATAGTCAGCTTGTCGAGCTGGAGCACGCGATCGGACTTTTTTGCTTCGCGATAGACGAGGCGCACGTTGTGCAACTGTGCGTTGCGGATGACTACCGGAACCTCGACCTCACCGTTTTCATCTTCCTCTACCTCTTCCTCTTCGCCCTCAGGCGGACCCATGACCCAGTTGCCCTTGCCATCGGGCCCCTTCTCCAGGAGTACGGTTGTGTCACGTAGTTCAATGGAATGGACGTCGGGCGGCCCGGAGATCAGGGACCAGAAACCGACCTTCACCGCGACTTTGCCAACCTCGACCATCTGCGGCTCGGATCCGCCCGGCATATTGCCAAGGCGAACGCGTTCGGCGCTCACCTCGAGAACCGGAACCAGCCTCACCTTGAGTGGACCCTCGATGGCAAAGGGGCGTCCGATGCTCTTCGTGACGAACACTTCGATGCGGGCCTTGTGCCGTCCAAGATCGGCAAACGCGACGTAGAGCACGACCGCAAGCAATACAGCACCCACGATGCCAAAAAAGACACCGAAGAAACGCCTGCGCGACATGCGAACTGCCCTCCACCGTGATCCGGCAGCGGGGAACAGCCGGCCGCCTCACTATCCACCGTGGGGGGCCCTCTCACTATGGGATCAAAGCCCTAAATCACAGCCACCTTCGGTCCGCCGTGAAATCGATCGTGAGCCAGAAGGTAGGTGAGCCTGCATTGAGGCGCTGTGAAACCTCGCTACGGATCGCATCAGCGGTCGCGATATCGATCCGGTAGTCCGGCGGCACCAGCACATGGATCTCGACGAAGCGGCCGCGACCCGCCTTCGCGATGTAGCTCGTGTATTCGAGAAACTGGCGTTCCTTCACGACGCTGTCCATGACCTCGTGAACCCGGGCGTCGAGCTCATTAGGGGCCACCTGGAGTACGTCGCTCATGGAGCGCCACAAACCAATCAGCGGCATGGGGAGCATGATCAACGCCATGCTGAGCAGCGCGATGGCGTCCAGGTAAGGTACCCAGCCCTGGAATCTGGTACCGGCAAGCACCGTGGCGAAGGCAAAGCCGATCAGTAGACCCAGGCTGAGAAATGCGCTCACCAGCCAGCTGCGGGCATCGACCCTGAGCATCGGGGACTTGAGCGCCCTGGCACGCCGGCTCAGGAGCACGGTCATCGCAAGCCCGATGACGCAGAGAATTCCTGCCCACAACGCGGCTCGCCCGTACTCCACTTCCTGGCCACCGCTGGTCAGCGAATTCAACGCATCGATCCCCGCATAGATGCAGGCCACCGCCAGGATGGAGTCGCGCAGCACGGCCACCAGGGGCTCGAGGTGCCAGAAGCCATACTGGAAGCGATGACTGGTTCCGCGGGCGATCAGTTTCACCACCAGCAGCGAGACGACGGTTGGCACGACGTCGACGAAGCTGTACATGCCATCGAAGATGATGGCCTGCGAATTGGTTACGAGTCCGCTTGCGACACCCAGCACGCCCAGGAATACCGTCAATGCGATGGAAAGCTTGAGCGTCCTTTGTTCGAGGCTGGCCTGCATTCGCTGAGGTTACTTCAATCGCGCGACAGGATCGCTTGGCTCCCTCGCCAAAGTAACTTACCTCCCGTTACTTGGAACCCGCTGCCATCGGGTCACCCTTGCCGCCACCTATTGGAGGGTTCCCTAAATGAAGACGAAGCTCCTGGCCGCCCTGGCATTCGTGATGACGATTCCCGCCTGGTCGGCCGATCCGCCGGCCGCGCAACCGGTCTCCCAGACCAGCAAGGCGCCGGCGCTGACCGACGACCAGATCGTCGCGCAATTTCGCACCGACATGATGTCCAAGCGCGCCGATATCATGGCCAAGGGCCTGACGCTCACCGCCGAGCAGGCTTCGAAATTCTGGCCGCTGTTCGAGTCGTACCAGAAGGAACAGGACGTCATCGTCAACGAGCAGATCAGCGCTACCCGCGCGTATGCGGACAACTTCCAGAATCTGACTGACGCCGATGCCCTCTCCTATGTGAAGGCACTGCTGGATCGTGACCGGAAAATGCTCGACCTCCGCTCCAAGTGGCTCGACAAATTCCAGAAGGTGGTGCCGAGCAAGATCGCGGCGCGCGCCATGCAGCTCGACCGGCGTCTCAGCAACGTGGCGCAGATCCAGTTGTCGCAGCAGGTCCCGCTCGTTCACTAATCCTCTTCGGTGGCCGGGATGTATGCTCGCGATCCGAGCTACATCCCGGACCACGTCATGCTTCAAGTCTCGTTGACACGTGCACGCGCCTGTTTTTTCACGCTTGCACTGCTCGCTGCCGGTGCCGCACTCGCGGCCGAATACCCCTCCCCGGTTGAAAATGACTTCATCGCGCGCGATTTCCGCTTCGCAAGCGGCGAAACGCTTCCCGAGCTGCGCATCCACTACCGCACTGTCGGCAAGCCACAGAAGGACTCGAAGGGCATCGTGCGCAATGCGGTGCTCATCGGTCACGGTACCAGCGGCTCAGGCGCGCAATTCATCCGTGCGGAATTCGCCGGCGAGTTGTTTGGCGCCGGACAGCCTCTCGATGCGAGCAAATACTTTATCGTCATCGCCGATGGCATCGGTCACGGCAAGTCCTCGAAGCCCAGTGACGGGTTGCGCGCGAAGTTTCCGCGTTATGGCTACAACGACATGGTGGACGCGCAGTACCGGCTGCTCACCGAAGGTCTCGGAGTCAATCACCTGCGGCTCGTCATGGGCACGTCGATGGGTGGCATGCACGCCTGGGTGTGGGGCCAGCGTTACCCGGAGTTCATGGATGCGCTGATGCCGCTCGCCAGCCTGCCGACTCAAATCTCCGGCCGTAATCGCGTGTGGCGCAAGACACTCATCGACGCCATTCGCAATGACCCGGCCTGGCAAGGCGGCAACTACACTACTCAGCCGCCGGCACTGCGCACCGCGATCGGTCTGATCTTTTTCATGGGAAGCAATCCCGCGATCCGCCAGGAATCCATGCCCACCCTGGCCCAATCCGACCAGGTACTCGATGAATACATCGCCAATGCAATGAAGACCCAGGATGCAAACGATTTGCTCTACCAGGTGAGCGCCTCGTGGGACTACGACCCGGGCCCGGGCCTCGAGAAAATCCGCGCACCCTTGCTGGCCATCAATTCCGCGGACGATCTCATCAATCCACCCGAGCTCGGAATTCTCGAACGCGAGATCAAGCGTGTGAAACAGGGTGAAGCCATCGTGATCCCATTCAGCGCGGCGACCCGCGGCCACGGCACGCATACGTTCGCCGCCCTCTGGAAGGATCAACTGACAAGGCTGCTGGAAAAATCGGGAGGTGCGCGATGAAAGAAATCCGCCGCAGCAACGAACGCGGTCATGGCGATCACGGTTGGCTGCAATCGCGCCACAGCTTCTCTTTTGCCGACTACCAGGATCCGGAGCACGTGCACTTTGGCCCTCTGCGCGTCATCAATGAGGATCGCGTCGCGCCGGGTGGCGGGTTCGGCACACACGGGCATCGCGACATGGAAATCGTGAGCTATGTGCTCGAGGGCGCACTGGCGCACAAGGATTCAACCGGTTCGAGCTCGGTGATTCGCCCGGGCGATGTGCAACGGATGAGCGCCGGCAGCGGCGTGCGTCACAGCGAATTCAACGCCTCGAGCAGCGAGCCGGTGCATTTCCTGCAAATCTGGATCATCCCGGATGTCGTCGGCATCGCGCCCAGCTACGAGGAAAAGCACTTCACACCGGAGGACCGGCGCGGAAAATTGTGCCTCATCGCTTCGCCCAACCAGTGGGAGGGCTCGGTGCTCATGCACCAGGATGCCCGGGTGTTTGCCGGTCTTTTCGACGCACACGAGCACGCGACCTTCGACATACGCGACGGACGCCAGTGTTACGTACACGTGGCGCGCGGCTCGCTGCACGTGGCGGGACTGCACCTGGAAGCTGGCGACGGCCTCAAAGTCACGGATCCTGGCGAGTTCGAAATCCGCGAAGGCAAAGCCGCGGAAGTTTTGCTGTTCGACTTGCCCGCCAATCGTCCCACCGGAAGCCGCGACTGAAACGCACGCCGGCTCCGGACTGCTGGCGGAGTCAGGCTTAAGGGGCGCGGACGCGCACTGACTGACCCTGCGCCGCTCACGCGGCTTAAGGGCTGAGTGCGCGCGTGGAACTCTATTCCACCGGCAGCGGCGATTGCTTTCTCGCGGAGCGCATACTGTTTTGCCCGATCGCGAAGCGGATACGGGGATTCCCTTTATCCTGCGCTGGCGCTAGGCCTGCCACTAACTACTCCACCAAAACCCGGGGGAGCCGATCTCATGAAAACGTTGCTCGCGCTACTGATCGCCTGCGGCACGCTCACGGCCGCCCAGACCCGCCCACTCCAGATCGAGGAGAAGTCGCGCATCGAGCGTCCCGACTCGAGCCTGGGTTATTTCGCCCAGCTGCTCGGGCTGGACGGCGACGATGCTCTCATTACCGCTGGCCAGTACTTCGAAAACGAACCGTTGGACCAATATGACGACGAATACCGGTACGAGTTGTGGCTGTTCCGTCGCGTCAACAATGTGTGGACGCCGGTGCGCGTGGTGTTGACGACGAGCATTGGTTGGCCTGCCATCAGGGCGGGCGCCGGTTTGGCGATGAAGAACGGAGTTGCGGCTTTTGCGCCTGGACCGGCCATCCTCGAGAAAATCAACGGCGACTGGCTACCGCCCCAGGTGATCTGGACCGGATCTGGTGGACCGGGCAGGCACGTGGCGATCGACGGCGGACGCATCTTCTACGGCGGCAGCGACTTTATTTTCCAGGGAACGCTCGTCGAGAAGAATTCCTCGACCGGCGTCTGGCAGGACACTTCGCACATGTACGGTGAGTACCGGGGCGGTGACATTGAATTCTATGGTTACGACGTTGACCTCTCCGGTGACCGGGCAGTGGTGTTGAGTCCGTACGCCGAAGACCCACCCGCGCGCCCCACCCCGAATATCACCATCTTCCGGAACTTCGGCGGCACCACCGGCTGGGCCAATGACTCCGGCATCGGCAACACCAGCGAAGCACCGATCGGTCAGGCAGTCGAGATTCTCGGCGACGACATCTTCAGCAACGGCTACCCCGGGACTCACGTGTTCCGCCGGCAGTCCAACGGTGAGTGGCCGAAGGTGGATACCCTTCTGCCCCTGACCACCCATATGGGAGGCGGCGGAACTTATACCTTGCACAAGAGCGACCCATTCATCATGCAAATCAATTCTAACTACGATCGTGATGCGGACGTCATCAATGTGTTCGCCAAGGTCGCCAATGGAACCTACGACCACGTGGCCACGCTGGTCTCGAGCAAGGGCGGATCGCTCGGCGAGTTCGCCATCAGTGGCCGCAGCGTGATTGCGGCTTGCTATGACGGCGACGGTGTCGTCGAGGCTTGCTACTTCGAACTTCCGGCCAGCCTCGCACAGCCCGCGCGCCTGCAGGAGACGTTCTCAGACTCGACGCCTACGGGTTGGACGCTGAGTGCCGGCAGCCAGTTCAGCATCGTGCAGAGTGGCGCCAGCCGCGTGCTGCGCCAGGTCGAGATGGCTTCGCCCGCGACGCACACCGCCGTGCTGACGGCATCGAACTGGACTAACCAGTCGGTCCAGGCCGACATCCGCCCCACCGCTTTTAACGGCAACGATCGGTGGGTGGGCCTCGCCGCCCATTACCGTGACTCCAACAATTTCTACTACGTCACGCTGCGCAGCTCCGGCAGCGTTTCGCTCAAGAAAATCGTCAATGGCACGTTTTCGACCATCGCCTCGGCGCCGCTCGAGGTCAGCATCAACCGCACTTACCGCGTGCGCCTGGAATCGGTGGGCACCCGGCAGCGCGTCTACGTTAATGGCGTCCCCATGCTGGACGCTGACGACTCGGCGATTCCGAGCGGGCGCGCCGGCCTGCTGACCTATCGGGCGGCGGCCAACTTCGACAACGTGATTGTCAGCCCGACTGCGACTGCTTCCATGTATGTCGGAATCAAGTTCGCGCAAACGTCGGGCGCCGGCGATGAGCGCGCGGTGGTCGGAGTGGCCACGGATGATCAGTCCGTCGATGTCCGCGCGCGCGCCACCACTTTTGCCGGCGGCAGCGGCGGCGATCGCTGGTTCGGCGCGATCGCGCGTTATTCCAACGAGACCAACTACTACTACTTCTCACTGCGCAGCAGCAACACGCTCTCGCTGCGCAAGGTGACCAATGGCCAGATCACCGTCCTGCGCTCGGTGGCGCTGCCGGTGGTACTGGGACGGTGGTATCGGTTGCGCCTGGAAGCGGTCGGCTCGCAATTGCGCGCCTACGTCAATGGCACCCTGTGGCTCGAGGCCAGCGACACGACCCATGCGCGCGGTCAGACCGGCATCGTGACATACCGCACCGCCGCCGAATTCGACGATTACCGCGCCATCCAGCCCTGACGCGGCAGCGCGCGTGCCCATGGCGGATGCAGGCCGCTGCCGGTGGCCATAACATGGTCACATGAAAACCGACTTCACCAAGGAGCGACGGCTCGAGCGCATCGCCGCCTCACCGCGCTGGGACGGCGAGCGATTTCACAACACCCATGCAGCCCCGCGTGGCAGCGTGCCAATGCCCACGCTGAAGGACTTTCTGTGCGGCGGTGATCGGCGGGTGCCGTCGGCGCCGTTACCCACGGTCAATCCACTCGACATCTGGACGCGCACCGCACAGAGCGGACTGCGCGCCACCTGGCTCGGTCACTCCACCGTCCTGCT
>Ga0190270_10000639_pt1 | contig 15391 bp, 16 predicted proteins | sample Popmic320T_FD_133748 | JGI IMG/M metagenome (GOLD analysis project Ga0190270, IMG submission 133748) | Populus adjacent soil microbial communities from riparian zone of Weber River, Utah, USA - 320 T | ecosystem: Environmental > Terrestrial > Soil > Riparian zone | place: USA: Utah | collected... | reverse complement strand
TGTTCGCCCTCGTCTCCACCTACCAGACCGGTCCCGCCACCGAGCGCCGCTTCGAGACCCACCGGCGCTACCTGGACCTGCAGCTCGTCGCCGCAGGCGCCGAGCGCATCCTGTACGCGCCGGCCGCGGAGCTCGCCGTCACGGTCCCCTACGACGAGGCGGCCGACATCGTGTTCTACGCCGATCCGCCGGCCAGCAGCTCGCTGCTGCTCCGCGCGGGCGCCCTGGCCGTCTTCCACCCGGGCGACGGCCACAAGCCCGGCTGCATGGCCGGCGGGCGCGACACGGTGCGCAAGGTGGTGGTCAAGGTCAGGATCGAGCCGTGACCAGGCTGGTGAGAATCGACGCCTGAGGTGCTACGCTCCTCCCGCGGAGCCGCGCGCAGGCGTCGACTCCCAGGCCTCGTCCGTCTGCGCGGCCATGCGGAAGTCGTTGCGGTGCAGCCCGCGGATCTTGTGGGTCCACCAGGTCACCGTCACCCGCCCCCACTCGGTGAGCAGCGCGGGGTGGTGGCCGGCCGCCTCGGCCAGCACTCCCACGCGGTTGGTGAACTCCAGCGCCCGCGCGAAGTCGGGGAAGGTGAAGACGCGCTCCAGGCGGTCGATCTCCTCGCGCCGCACCACCTCCCAGTCGGGCACCTGCAGGCGCAGCTCCGCGAGCTCCTCCGGGGTGACCGTCGGCGCGCCCTTCCGGCACGCCTCGCACGGCTCTTTCGCCAGCGTCATGCCTTCACCTCCGTTCGTCGTGTGCCATCACCATCACCCACTGCCGCATGAGCCCGCCATCCCCGCTGCACCGGCCGCCTCCCGACGCCGCCGTGCTCTTCATCATCCGCGCCGCCCTGGTGCTGGGCGTGCTCACCTTCGCGGCCGTCACCTGGTACATCCATTCCAGCGCTCCCCGCCCCGCGTACCCGGCCGAGCCGACGCTCTCCTGGGCGGTCCTCGGGGCGTGGGCGCTGGTCACCGCGGCGCTCCTGTTCATCGGCGGCCGCTACCGCCACACCGAGGCCCGGGTGGAGCGGGTGCGGCTGGCCATCGTCGGCTGGGCGCTCGGGGAGATGGCGGCGCTGCTGGGCGGCGTGCACTACTTCCTCACCGGCGACCCGCTCCGCTTCGGCTTCGGGCTGCTGATCTTCTGCATCGCCCTGGTGATGTTCCCCATCCCGCGGAACCAGGGGGCCTCCCGCAGCTGAGCCGCGGCTACTCCGCCGCGAGGGCGTCGGCCAGCAGGCGCTGGAGCTCCGGGTCGTCGGCGCGCACCGGGCCCACGTGCCGCCACAGCAGCGTCCCGTCCTTCCCCACCAGCACCGTGGTGGGCACCCCCACCGTGGCGAAGGTGGAGGAGACGTCCTGCGCCGGGTCGAGCCAGATGGCGTAGGTCACCCCGTACTCGCGCGCGAAGTCGCGCACCGCGGCCGCTTCGCCCGGCTCGTCCACGCTCACGCCCACCACCCGCAGCCCGCGCGCCGCGTGCGCCCGGTGCAGCCGCTGCAGGTCGGGGAGCTCCTCCCGGCAGGGGTGGCACCAGGTGGCCCACACGTTCAGCAGCACCACGCTCCCGCGCAGCCGCGCCAGGGAGACGGGGCGCCCCTCCAGCGTGCGCGCGGCGTACTCCGGGGCCGCGTCGCCCACCTGGGGAATGCGCGGGCCGCCCTCGCAGGCGCTCGCCGCGGTGCAGGCGACGGCGGCCACCACCGCGAGGCGCAGCTTCACGGCGTCCCCGCCAGCGCGGCGACCGCGGTGTGCACCGTGGAGGGGTCCCCGGGAACGGTCCAGGCGAGCACCAGCTGGCGCCCCGCGCGCGCCAGGTGGGGGAAGCCGCTGGCGCGCTCCGCGCTGCTGGCCGCCACCACCCGCGGCGGGCCCAGCCTGCCGTCGCCGCCCACGAACCGCACCCGCACCTCGGCTCCCTTCTCCCCGGCCGCCTCCAGCCAGCTCACCAGCGCGCCCCCGTCCTCCGTCCGCAGCACGTCCACCCGCCCCAGCGGCATCCCCCCGTCCACCCGCACCGGCGGGCCGAAGCTTTCCCCCGCGTCTCCGGAGAAGGCCACCAGCACCCGCTGCGTGCCCTGCGCCGCTGTGAACCACGCCACCGCCACCCCCGCGTCGGCACCCGCGTCCACGGCCGGGCCGTTCACCGGGCACGCCGCGATCACCCAGCCGTCCGCGTGCACGGGGGCGGGCGCGCTCCACCTCCCGCCCACGCGGCGCACGACGTGGATGTCGCGCACCTCCCCGGGCGAGCGGTCGCGGTAGACCACCAGCGGCCCCCGCGGCGTCATCGCCACCGCGGTCTGGCAGCAGTCGCAGGCGCGCGCGTCCACCGGCCGCTCCGCCCCCACCCCACCGTCCGCCGCCACGCTCGCGCTCATCAGCAGCATCTCGGCGCCCGCATCGCCCTCCGCGCGCCCGGCGTACCCGCGCCCGTCCAGCCATACCGCTCCCACCGAGTCGCCCTCCGCCGGCCAGAGCGCCACGAAGCCGTGCTCGCTGGCCGTGCCGTCGCGGTGCGGCACCACCCCGGGGCCCCAGCTCCGCCCGCCGTCGCCCGACTGCGCGATGCGCACGTCGTAGGCGTAGCGGCCGGCTCCGCTCCGCTGCAGCCAGTGCGCGGCCATCCGCCCGCCGGGGAGCACGCGCAGCGAGGGAAAGTCCGCCCAGTTCACGAACCAGCCGCGCCCGGCGGCCACCGTGCGCGGGGCCGACCAGCGCCCGTCCTCCAGCACGGCGAAGCGCAGCGCGTGGGTGGAGTCGGGGCCGGGCTCCACCCAGGAGAGGTACACGCGCCCGTCCGGGCCGGTGGTGAGGTTGGGCTCGGCGCTCCCGGGGGCGGCCGGAGTGGCGAGCTCGCGCGGCTCCCCGACCGTCACCGCCTCCCGGCCGCACCCCGCGGCGGCCAGGCACACCGCCGCCATGCTCAGGCCCCGGTTCCATCGCATCGGTCTCATTCCCGTTCGGTTGAGGGCGTCCCGCGTCACGCCGGCGTATCGGTGGCGAGGTCGAACCCGGCGAAGGCGCGGCCCACCAGCCAGGTGAGCGGCACGCACCCCGCCGCCAGCACCAGCCACGCTCCGGCCAGCCCGGCGGCCAGCGGCAGCCCGGTGAGCGATACGCCCCACATCGCCAGCAGCCCCACCCCGCTGAGGACGGCCAGCACCGCCATCTTCACCAGCATCCCCAGCATCGCTTTGCCGAAGAACTGCACGTTCTCCTCCCCCGCCGCGCCCACCCGGTAGGGCATCAGCAGGAACATCGCGTTGTCCAGGCTCACCACGGCCCACACCAGCGGCGGCACCCCGAGCGCCAGCGCCGCCGCCCAGCCGGGGGTGAGCGCTCCGGTCGCGGCGCCCACCCCGATGGTGGCGTAGTCGAACAGCACGAAGACCAGCGCCACGGTGAACACCTCCCCGGCCGCCACGGCCAGCGGCGAGAGCGGGAGGGAGCGCAGGAAGGCCACCCGGTCCAGGTCGCGCCGGAAGTCGAAGGGGATGTGCGGGCTGAACATCACCGGGAGCACCACGCACACCGCCGCCACCAGCACGCCGGCCACCCCCGCGTCGTCCCGCGCCGCCGCGGCGATCCCCGCCATCCACAGCCCCGCCAGCCCCAGGGGGACCAGCACCGCCCTGGGGTTGCGGGCCAGCTCGGCCAGCTGCCGCCGCGCCAGCGGGGCGGCGGGGCCCAGGAAGGGGAGCGGCGGCGGGCGGATGCGCAGCCGCGACGGGGCCGCGGCCGAGAGCGCGGTGCCGCCCGTGCGCAGCCGCTCCAGCCGCTGGTGCGTGCGCCGGCTCACCACCAGCGAGCGCTCCGCGTACGCCGCGTCGAAGAGCATCATCAGCCGCACCTCGGCCGCGATCACCCCCAGCGACACCGCCGCCCACCCCACCCCCGCGGCCACGCTCCCCGCGGCCATCAGCTCCGCATAGGGGCGGGCGACGAGGGAGAGGGCGCGGACGGGCGCGCTCCGGGCCAGCGCCCCCAGCCCCACGCCGGGCCCGGCGCCTGGGGCCCCGGCGGCCACCCCCAGCAGCGCGACCCCGGCCGCCACCAGGGCCCAGGGAAGGACGCGGCGGGCCGCGGGCGGAAGCCACCCCAGCAGCGCCGTACCGGCCACCGCCGCGAGCTGCGCGGTCACGTAGGCGAACACGAAGCCCAGCAGCACCCCGGCCACCCCGCCCGCCACGCTGGGCAGGTGGCGCACCACGAAGAGCGCCGCCCACAGCCCGGAGAGCAGCTGGATCGCCAGCCGCGAGACCAGGTTGTAGACCAGCAGCTCGCGCCGCTCCACGGGGGCCGCGAAGAGGAAGTCCACCTCCGCGGGGGTGAAGTAGAGCGCCCGGCCGCTGATGCCGCCCAGCAGCGCCAGCAGGAGCAGGAGCGGGGGGACGGTCGCGCGCAGGTCGTCCGGGGCGAAGGCGGTCCCCGCCCCCTGCGCCCAGGCGAAGAGCTGGGACGCCACCACCAGCAGGAAGAAGAGCGCCGCCGCCCCCAGGCTGAGCGCCCCCTTCGCCGTGCGCACGCGGCGGCGCAGCTGCCGCCCCCGCCCCTGCAGGCCGCGCCGCGCCAGGAAGAGGAGCCCGGGGTTCACGGCACCGGCGCGAGCGCCGCGGGCTCGCCCCCCTCGGTGACGTGGAAGAAGATGTCCTCCAGCGAGGCGCCGCCGCCCAGCGACGCGTAGCGCTCGCGCATCTCCTCGCGCGTCCCCCGGAAGAGCAGCCGCCCCTCGCGCACGATCAGGAAGCCGGTGCAGAGCCCCTCGATCTGCCCCAGCAGGTGCGACGACAGCAGCACCGCCGCGCCCTGCTCCGCCCGCCGCCGCAGCGTGGCGTACAGGGTGCGGATGCCGCGCGGGTCCAGCCCGGTGAGCGGCTCGTCCAGCAGCAGCGCCGCGGGGTCGTGCAGGAGCGCGCACGCCACCGCCACCTTCTGCCGCATCCCGCGCGACAGCTCGTCGGCCAGGCTCCCCCGCCGGTCGGCCAGCTCCAGCTCCTGCAGCAGGGCGCCGGCTGCCGCCTCCCACCCCTCCACCCGGTAGACGCGCGCGGCGAACTCCAGGTGCTCCCACACGGTGAGCGAGTTGAAGAGGTGCGGCTCGTCGGGGATGATGGCCAGCCGGCGCTTGGCCTGCACCGGCTCGGCCACCACGTCGTGCCCGGCCACGCGGATCTGCCCCGAGGTGGGCGGGTGCACCCCGGCGATGGCGCGCAGGGTGGTGGTCTTCCCCGCGCCGTTGGGGCCCACCAGCCCCACGATCTCCCCCGGCCCCACGCTGAACGACAGCGCGTCCACCGCCAGCCGGCCGTCGTAGCGCTTGGAGAAGCGGTCGACCGCGATCACCGCCTCGCGCGGCTCCGCAGGGCTCACGGGCGCGGGGGGCGCGGGCGGCCGCCGGGCTTCCACACCGGGGCGGGGCCGTCGGTGAGCAGGCGGGTGGCGCGCACGGCGGCGCGCACCACCGCGGTCAGGTGCTCGTAGTCGATGCGGTCCGGCTCGTCGTTGGGGGTGTGGTAGTCGGCGTGCAGGTTGAAGCTCGAGAGGGTGTGGGCCGGGATCCCCCGGTAGGCGAAGGCGATGTTGTCGCTGCGCATGAAGAAGTTCTCCGCCGGCCGCGGGTCGGCGACGATGGGGATCCCCGCCGCCGCCAGCATGTCGCCCATGGTGCTGCGCGAGTAGCCGGTGAGCCACCCCTTCCCCGCGCCGCCGGCCAGCGGGTCCGGCCGGCCGATCATCTCGATCTCCAGGTTGGCCACCGTGCGCTCCAGGGGCACCACCGGGTGCGCGATGTACCAGTGGGTGCCCAGCAGCCCCACCTCCTCGCCGGTGGTGAGGAGGAAGATCACGGTGCGGGCGGGGCGCGGTCCGCCGGCCAGCGCCCGCGCGATCTCCAGCACCGCCACCACCCCCGAGGCGTCGTCGTCGGCGCCGTTGTAGATGGAGTCGCCCCCCACCGCGGGGCCCACTCCCAGGTGGTCGTAGTGCGCGTCGATCAGCACCGCCTGGTCGCGCAGCACCGGGTCCTGGCCGGGGAGGAAGCCCACCAGGTTGACGCCCACGCCGCTCCGCTCCGCGGGAAGGCGCAGGGTGTCTGCCAGCGCGTCCAGGAGGGTGAGCCGCGGGGATCGCCCGGCCACCCGCTCCACCCGCAGCGGCACGCGCTGGTAGTAGCCGTCCTCGCCCGCCGGCTGCACCCCCAGGTCCCGCATCCGCCCCGCCAGGTAGCGGGCCGCGCGCCACATCCCCGGCGAGCCGGTGAAGCGCCCCTCCATGGAGTCCGCCGACAGGTCGTAGCTCTGCTGGCGCACGTCCTCCAGCCGCGTTGCCGGCCGGATGTCCGCGGCGGCGGGGCCCTCGGCGCGCGGGGTGTCGGCGGGCTCCGGGGCGCGCGCGCAGGCGGCCAGGTGCACGCCGCCGAGCAGCGCGGCGGTGCGGAGGAGGGCGGCTGGGCGCATGGTGCTCGGGGGGCCCGGGTTCTGCGGGGAGCGGGGGAGCCGGCGTCACGCGGAATATGCCCCGCGCCGGTGGCGCGGGCAACGCGGCGCCGGAGGATTGCCAGGCGGCCGCCGGGGTGCGTGATTAGAGGTTGAAACTCCGGCGTCCGCGGCGGCGTAGACCACGCCGCGCAGTTGACGGTGTGCTAGACATCAAGGAGTGAGCCATGTTCGGAGCCATCGGATTCACCATCACGCTCGTGGCCGCCACCGCCGCCACGGTGTTCGGTTTCCTGCAGGCGCGCAGCTTCACGCGGCGCAAGCTGCAGTTCGTGGACGCGGCGCGCAGCCCCGCCGCGCCCATCGTGGCCGGAGTGGGCGCGGCGCTGCTCGCCCTCCCGGTGACCTGGTTCATCCCCTTCATCGCGGGCGGCACGGCCATCCTGTTCGGCGCCGGGGTGGGCGCCGGGGTGGCGGCCGGCAAGCAGGACATCGTGCGCGGGCGCCTCAACCCGTAGGCTACCCCGCTCGACGGCGCTGGAGCGGCGGCCCTCACCCCCTGACCGGGGCGGGGGCCGCCGTGTTTCCCAGTAGCCCTACAGCTTGCGGCAGGGGAAGCTCGGCTTGATGACGACGTTCATGTAGGTGCCGATCGACTCCGCCGCCAGCAGCCGCTCGTGCTCGTCGGCCGGCACCTCGAGGTACCGGTACACCCCGCCGTTGGCGAACTCCACCTCCAGCGTCTCCTCCTCCGCGTCGTAGCCGATCGATTTGACGGCGGACGATGCGACGGGCGTCCTCTGCATGGCCCCTCCTGGCGAGCTCGGTCGCCCGGAAGCACCGGCAATTTCCGTTCACTCCGTTCACTTCTCCCGGTACGAGGCTCGCCCGTGACCCCTCCCGCACCTTGCGGCGGCATGCGGCGCATGGAATCCTTCGCGGCGGGGGAACCTCGCGGGCGCTTCCGGTATCATATGCCTGCGCGCCCGGCGCCCCTCGCCCACCGCCGACCCCGAGCGATGACCCAGCGACGCACGCTTCCGTCCCTTCCCGCCGCGGGCGCGGCCGCCCTCCTGGCCCTGTCCGCGTGCCGCGACAGCCCCGCCGGGGAGCTGGGCCGCGCGCCGGCGCACCGCGACCCCGCCGTCCCCGCCGCGCTGGCGCAGGCGCGGCCCGCCCTGCGCGGCGGGCTGGGGGCGCAGGTGGACTCGTCGCGCCGCACCGCCATCGTGGCGGCGGCCGAGCGGGTGGCGCCCGCCGTGGTGAGCGTGAACGTGGTGCGCCGTGAGCGGGTGGTGCCGCGCTCCATCTTCGAGCAGCTCATGCTCCCCCCGGGGGCCGCGCGCGAGGTGGCCGGGCTGGGCTCGGGGTTCATCATCCGCGCCGACGGGCTGGTGGTGACCAACGAGCACGTGGTGCGCGGCGCCGACGCGGTGGTGGTGACGCTGGCGGACGGGCGCGAGCTCGACGCGCGGGTGGTGGGCACCGACGAGGTGAACGACCTGGCCCTGCTCCGGCTGCAGGAGCTGGGCGGGGCCCCCCTGCCCGTGGCCCCGCTGGGGGATTCGGACGGGCTGATGATCGGCGAGTGGGTGGTGGCCATCGGCAACCCCTTCGGCTTCCTGCTCTCCAACCCCGAGCCCAGCGTGAGCGCCGGCGTGGTGAGCGCCACCGGGCGCAACCTCATCCCCCAGGAGAACGGGCAGCAGCGCGGCTACTACCTGGACATGATCCAGACCGACGCGGCGATCAACCCGGGGAACTCCGGGGGGCCGCTGGTGAACGCGCTGGGCGAGGTGGTGGGGGTGAACTCGTCGATCCTCTCCAGCACCGGGGGGAGCGAGGGGCTGGGCTTCGCCATCCCCATCAGCCGGGCCCGGCGCATCGCGCTGGACCTGGCCGACGACGGGCGCATCCGCCGCGCCTGGGTGGGGGCGGAGATGGAGGCGGTACCGGCGGAGGGGATGCGCCGCATGCTGGGGGTGCGCATCTCGCGCGTGGTCCCCGGCTCGCCGGCCGCGCGCGCCGGGCTGCGCGAGGGGATGCTGGTGCGCGCCGTGGGGCACAAGCCGGTGCGCACGCCGCTGGACTGGGACGCCGCGCTGCTCAACTCCGCCTACGGCCAGGCCCTGGAGGTGCGCGTGGGCGACGGCGGCACCGACCGCGCCATCCGGGTGACCACGGGCGACATCCCCTCCATGACCGCCGCGCGCATCCAGGCGCTGCGCGACTTCCAGCTGGTGACCCTCACCCCCACCATCCGCGCCGAGCGCGGGCTTGCCAACGAGCGCGGCGCCCTGATCGTGGGCCTCTCCGAGGACGCCCGCAACGTGGGGCTGCGCGAGGGGGACCTGATCCTGCAGATCAACCGCCTGCGGGTGGAGACCGCCGAGGCGGCCGCGCAGGCGCTGCAGCAGATGGCGGGGGGATGGGTGGTGCTCTACGTGGAGCGCAACGGCCGCGTGGGGTCCGTGCAGTTCAGCATCGGAGGGTGACGAAGTGGCGGCAGCGTCCACCATGCTGGAGCTGGGCACCCCGGCGCCGCACTTCGCCCTCCGCGACACGGACGGCGCGCTGGTGTCACTGGACGACGCGCGCGGGGCCGGCGCGCTGCTGGTGATGTTCATCTGCAACCACTGCCCGTACGTGCAGCACCTGCGCCCGGCGCTGGCGCGGCTCGCCGAGGGGTACGCGCCGCGCGGCGTGGCGGTGGTGGGCATCTGCGCCAACGACGCGGAGCGCTACCCCGCCGACGCCCCCGCGGCGATGCGCCGGGAGAAGGACGAGGCGGGGTACACCTTTCCCTACCTGTACGACGAGACCCAGGAGGTGGCGAAGGCGTACCGCGCGGCCTGCACCCCCGACTTCTTCCTCTTCGGCCGCGACCTCCGGCTCGTCTACCGCGGGCAGTTCGACGACAGCCGCCCCGCCAACGGCATCCCGGTGACCGGCCGCGACCTGCGCGGCGCGCTCGACGCGGTGCTGGCGGGGCGCCCCGTAGCGGCGGAGCAGAAGCCCGGCATCGGCTGCGGCATCAAGTGGAAGCCGGGGAACGCGCCGGCCTACTCCAGCTGAGCACTTCCCCCGCGGAGATGGGAAACTTTCGCTCCGCCGCGGCGTACTGCTCACCCGCGCCGCGGTTGTGCGTTTCCGCCGCCGGGCGGATATTCGTGCGGCCTCCCGGAGCCCTCTCCCGGCGAGGCCTTTTTACCTGTTCGCATGCGAGCATAGTGGCCAGTCCCGAGAGCCGGGCGGCGCTGCGCAGGGGGAAGCCGGCGAAGGCCGGCGCCCCCGCCCCCGCCGCCGAGAAGGCGAAGCAGCCGCGCGCCGCCGGGAGCGAGGCGGTGGAATGGATCAAGTCCATCGCCATCGCCGTGCTGATGTTCCTGGTGATCCGCACCTTCCTGGTGCAGGCGTACTCCATCCCGTCCAACAGCATGGAGGAGACCCTGCTGGTGGGCGACTACCTGATGGCGAACAGCACCGTCTTCGGCGCGCGGCTCCCCTTCACCGAGATCACCCTCCCCGCGCTGCGCGACCCGCGGCAGGGGGAGATCGTGGTCTTCCGCCCCACCTACAACCGACCCATCCAGGACGTGGTGAAGCGGGTGATCGGGGTGCCGGGCGACACGCTGCAGGGGAGGGACGGGGTGGTCTTCCGCAACGGGAAGGCGCTCGACGAGCCCTACGCGCGCAGCGACGGGCTCGACGACCAGCCGCTGGAGCACACCGGCGGCACCCAGGACGCGGTGATCGACCCGTCGCGCGTGGGATACCACAACCACCTCCCGGCGCTGCTCCCCGGGGTAGACCGCGCCAGCTACCGCCCCACGCGCAACAGCTGGGGCCCGCTGGTGGTGCCGGCGGGGCACTACTTCCTCATGGGCGACAACCGCGACTTCTCGCTGGACTCGCGCTTCATGGGCTTCATCCCCCGCGAGGTGATCCGCAGCAAGCCGCTGTTCATCTACTTCTCCTGGGACAAGCAGCGCGACGCGCCCTTCCCCCGCCCGCTCACCGCGGCGCGCTGGGGGCGGATGGGGAGCGCCATCCGCGCCTGCTGCGGCCAGTAGCGGCATGAGCGCCGGGGCCGCGCCGGAGCCCCACGCCGCCCCCGACCCGGCGGGCCTTCCCGCGCCGCCGGGGCCGCGCCGGGGGCTTCCCTTCGCGCAGCTGGCCGCCTTCCGCCGCGACCCCACCGGCTACCTCACCCGCCTGCACGGCGCGCACGGCGACGTGGCGCGCTTCCGCTTCGGCCCGCGCCGGCTCTACCTGCTGGCGCACCCCGATCTCATCCGCGACGTCCTGGTCACCCGCCACCGCAACTTCATCAAGAGCCTGGCGCTGCAGCGCTCGCGGGTGCTGCTGGGCAACGGCCTGCTCACCAGCGAGGGGCCCCTGCACCTGCGGCAGCGCCGCCTGGCCCAGCCCGCCTTCCACCGCGAGAGCATCGCCGCCCTGGCCGCCGACATGGCCGGCTACGCGGCGCAGACCGCGGACGGTTGGCGCGCCGGCGCCGAGCTGGACGTGGTGCGGGAGATGAACCGGATGACGCTCGCCATCGCCGCCAAGACCCTCTTCGGGGCCGACGTGCAGGGCGAGGCCGAGGCGGTGGCCCGCGCGCTCACCACCGCGCTGGAGATGTTCAAGCGGCTCACCAATCCCCTGGGGATGCTGCTGGACCGGCTGCCGGTGCCGGGGACGCTGCGCATCCGCCGGGCGCGCGAGGCGCTGGACGCCACCGTCTACGGTATCATCGACCGCCGGCGCCGGAGCGGGGAAGACCGCGGCGACCTGCTCTCCATGCTGCTGGCCGCGCGCGACGTGGAGGGCGACGGCGGCGGGATGACCGACCTGCAGCTCCGCGACGAGGCGCTCACCATCTTCCTGGCCGGCCACGAGACCACCGCCAACGCCCTGGCGTGGACCTGGCACCTGCTGGCGCTGCACCCGGACGCGGAAGCGATGCTGCACGCCGAGGTGGATTCCGCGCTCGGCGGCCGGCTCCCAACCGCCGCCGACCTGCCTCGCCTCGCCTTCACCCGCGCGGTGCTGGCGGAGTCGATGCGGCTCTTCCCCCCGGCGTGGGTGGTGGGACGCCAGCCGCTGGAGGACTTCGCGGCGGGCGGGTACCGCATCGCCGCCGGCGCGGTGGTGATGATGAGCCCGTGGGTGGTGCACCGCGACCCGCGCTGGTGGCCCGACCCCGAACGCTTCGACCCCGGCCGCTGGACCCCCGAGGCCGAGGCCGCCCTGCCGCGCTTCGCCTACTTCCCCTTCGGCGGCGGGCCGCGCAAGTGCATCGGCGAGGGGTTCGCCTGGATGGAGGGGGTGCTCGCGCTGGCCACGCTGGCGCGGCGCTGGCGGCTGCGCCACGTCCCCGGCTCCCGGGTCACCGCGCACCCCACCATCACCCTGCGCCCGGCGGGGCTGGTGATGCGCGCGGAGCCGCGCGGATGATCCCCCGCACCGAGCGCCTGCTGCTGCGCGAGTTCACCCTGGACGACCTGCCCGCGGTGCTCGCCTACCACCGGGACCCGCGCTACCTGCGCTACTACCCGGAGCGCCGCGGCACCGAGCCGGAGACGCGGCGGCTGGTGCAGCGGTTCGTGGACTGGCAGCAGGAGGAACCGCGCGCCCGCTACCAGTGGGCGGTGCTGCTCCCGGAGGACGGGCGGCTGATCGGCAACGGCGGCATCCGCATCCAGTCCTTCGAGACCATGGAGGCGGACATCGGCTACGAGCTCGACCCCGAGCACTGGGGGCGCGGCTACGCCAGCGAGCTGGCCGCGGCGCTGCTGCGCTTCGGCTTCACCGAGCTGGGGCTGCACCGCATCACCGCGCACTGCGTGGCGGACAACGTGGGCTCCGCGCGGGTGCTGGAGAAGGTGGGGATGCGGCAGGAGGGACGGCTGCGCGAGAGCGAGTGGATGCAGGGGCGCTGGTGGGACCGGCTCCTCTTCGGCATCCTGGCGCACGAGTGGCGCGCCGGCTCCTGAGCTAGCGGCGTTCTCGAGGGGCTTGCTCACTCCCCCTCCTGTATACAATATACAGCATGAGTGCCGAGCACCTGGCGATGGGCCTCGACTGTCTGCGCTGCGGGCGTGGAATCCCCTTCCGGGCGGATGCATACCTCTGTCCCTCCTGCGGCCTGGGGGACGCGGAGGACGCGGGGATCCTCGATGTCCGCTACGACTATCGGCGGGCCGCCGGCTGCTTTCCCGATGGCCCCGCCGCGGATGGCATCTTCCGCTACTCCGCCCTTCTGCCGATAGCCGCGTCCGAGGTCCCGTTGCTCCCCGCGGGTGGAACCCCGCTCCTGGCCGCCCCCACGCTGGCCGCCCGCATCGGGATCGGGGCGCTCTACCTCAAGGACGAGAGCGCCAACCCCACCGGCTGCCTCAAGGACCGCGCGACCGCCGTGGGCGTGGCGATGGCCGCGGCGGCCGGCCACGACACGCTGTACTGCGCCTCCGCGGGGAACGCGGCGATCTCCCTGGCGGGCTTCTGCGCGCGCGCCGGGCTGGCGTGCCACGTGTGGGTGCCGTCCGGGGTGGCCGAGGAGCGGCTGGAGCGGCTCCGGGGCTTCGGCGCCGTCATCCACCGGTCCTCCGGCGACTACGACCGCGCCTTTGACGAGGCCGAGGCGGAGGGCGGGCGCCGCGGGTGGCACAGCCGCAGCTGCGCCTTCAACCCCTTCCTGGTGGAGGGGAAGAAGACGGTGGCGTTCGAGATCGCCGAGCAGCTGGGCTGGGCGGTGCCTGACCTGGTGGCCGCGCCGGTGGGCGACGGCTGCACGCTGGCAGCGGCCGGGAAGGGATTCCGCGAGCTGCGCGAGCTGGGACGCACCGGTGCGCTCCCGCGCCTGTTGGGAGTGCAGGCCGAAGCGATGCAGCCGGTGGTGCGCCGCTTCCGCGGGGAGCCCGGCGGCGGCGGGAGCGGGGACAGCCGCGCCGCCTCCATCAACGTGCGCCGCCCGCGCAACGCGCGCCGCCTGCTGCGCGAGATCGACGGCTGCGGCGGCACCGTGCTGGCGGTGTCGGACGACGCCATCGAGCGCGCCCGCCGCCTGCTGGCCGACGAGGCGGGGGTCGCCGCGGAGTTCACCAGCGCCGCGGCGCTCGCCGGGCTGGCGCGCCTGGCCGAGGACGGCGCGCTCGCCGAAAAGACCGCCGTCGTGATCGTCACCGCGGGCGATCGCGGGGGCTGAGGGCTGCGCCGGCCCCTGATCCGACCGCCGTCATCGTCCCGGGCGGTCGAAACCGCAGCGGGGCAGCGCTCATCCACACTCCGTCATCCACGGACCGCATCATGACCGTCGATCCCGACTACTTCGTCGCCACCCTCTCCCGGCTGGTGCGCACCAATTCCATCAACCCCGAGTTCAGCGGCGGGGCCAGCGAGGAGCGCGCGGTGGCGGCGGTGGTGGCGGAGGAGATGGAGCGCCTGGGGATGGAGGCGGCCCGGCACGAGCCGGAGCCCGGGCGGGTGAGCGTGCTGGGGCGGCTCCCCGGCACCGGCGGCGGACCCTCGCTCATGCTTTACGCGCACCACGACACGGTGGGGGTGGAGGGGATGGACGACCCCTTCTCCGGCGAGGCGCGGGACGGACGGGTCTACGGCCGGGGCGCCTTCGACATGAAGGCGGGGCTGGCGGCGTGCCTGGCGGCGGTGGAGGCGCTGCGGCGCGGCGGGACGCGGCTGCGCGGCGACCTGCTGATCGCCTCGGTGGCCGACGAGGAGGTGGCCAGCATCGGCATGGTCGACCTGCTCACCCGCGCCACCGCCGACGCGGCCATCGTCACCGAGCCCACCTTCCTGCGCGTGTGCCTGGCGCACAAGGGGTTCTGCTGGATCGAGGTGGAGACCGTGGGGCGGGCGGCGCACGGGAGCGCGTTCGGGGAGGGGATAGACGCCAACATGCGCATGGGGCGCTTCCTGGCGCGGCTCGACACCCTGGAGCGCGAGCTGCGCACCTCCCCTCCGCACCCCCTGGTGGGGCCTCCCTCGCTGCACGCCGCCGTGCTCCAGGGCGGCACCGGCGCCAGCACCTACGCCGAGCGCTGCCGGCTCACCATCGAGCGCCGCATGGTCCCCGGCGAGACGGAGGAGCTGGTGCTCGCCCAGGTGCAGGCGATCCTGGACGCCCTCGCCGCCGAGGACCCCACCTTCCGGGGCAGCGCCCGCGCCCGGCTCACCCGCGGCTCCTTCCAGATCGACCGCGGCGCCCCCATCGTGGAGACCGTGCTCGGCGCGGCGGCCGCGGTGCTGGGCCGGGTACCGGAGACGATCGGCGAGCCGTACTGGATGGACACCGCGCTGCTGGCCGAGGCGGGGATCCCCACGGTGGCGATCGGCGGGAGCGGAGACGGCGCCCACGCGGCCGAGGAGTGGGCCGACGTGGCGAGCCACCTGCAGCTCGCCGAGATCCTGGTGCGCGCGGCGGCCGGCTTCTGCGGCGCGGCGTAGCAGGAGACGCTTCCCCTATCGCCTCTGCTCCAACATCTTTCTCTCCAGTCTCGACGATCCCCGCAGGCCGACCACCCCAGGAGCCGGGTCTGCCATGGAGCCGATCTTCGTTGGGCTGGTGGGTGACCACGACCACGAGGTCACCGCGCACCGGGCCATTCCCAAGGCGCTGGGGCTGGCCGCCCTCTCGCTGGGGCGCACGGTGGACGCCGTCTGGGTGGGCACCGAGGACGCCGCGCGCGACCCGGAGGGGAGCCTGGGGCAGCTGGACGCCGTCTGGTGCGTCCCCGCCAGCCCGTACCGGAGCATGGAGGGGGCGCTGCTGGCCATCCGCCGTGCCCGGGAGGCGGGGCTGCCGTTCCTGGGGACGTGCGGGGGCTTCCAGCACGCGGTGATCGAGCTGGCGCGGAGCCGCTGCGGCATGGCCGGGGCGGACCACGCGGAGACCAGCCCGGGGGCGGAGAGCCTGCTGGTGACCCCGCTGCAGTGCCC
>Ga0190270_10000638_pt1 | contig 15396 bp, 14 predicted proteins | sample Popmic320T_FD_133748 | JGI IMG/M metagenome (GOLD analysis project Ga0190270, IMG submission 133748) | Populus adjacent soil microbial communities from riparian zone of Weber River, Utah, USA - 320 T | ecosystem: Environmental > Terrestrial > Soil > Riparian zone | place: USA: Utah | collected... | reverse complement strand
CCGAACAGCCGCAACGTATGGCGCACGATCCACTGCATGGCGGCAGTCACCGGCGCCAGCACCGCCACCACGAAGCGAACCGCAGGCGCCACCAGCAGCGCCATACGGTCTGGATTGACGATGGCGTAGGTCTTGGGGAGGACCTCGGCGAACAGCACCACGATCACGGTCATGACAATGGTGGCGTAGAACACGCCCTCCTTGCCGAAGAGATTGAGGAACAGGTTCGTGGCGAGCGCCGAGGAGGCGATATTGGCAAGATTGTTGCCGAGCAGAATGGCGCCGATGAAGCGCTCCCGCATATCGAGCAACCGATTGACGATGCGCGCGCGCTTGCTGCCGCCTTCCTCCAGCGCGTGCATCTTGGCGCGTGAAGCCGCGGTCAGTGCCGTCTCCGACCCTGAGAAGAAAGCCGAAACGAGCAGCAGGCCGAAGATCGCGCCAAGCGTGATGCCGAGACCCATCGTCATCGTTTCGCGCATTCCCGCTCGAGAAAATCTGTCAGACGGTCGAGCGCCACGTCGCGCTCGACGAAGGCTTGGCCGATGCCGCGGACTAGAACGAGCGCGAGCTTGCCGCCCTTCACCTTCTTGTCCTGCGCCATCAGCCGCAATAGCTGTCCCGTGCTCGGCCCCTTGTCCGGGATGTCGGCGATTTTCGACGGCAGGCCGACCGCTGCGAGGTGCCGCTCGACGCGCGCCGCATCCTCCGCCGGGCACAGGCCTTGCTCCACCGAATAGGCGAAGGCGAGGCGCATGCCGATCGCGATCGCTTCCCCGTGCAGCAGCCGATCCGAATAGCCGGCGAAGGCTTCGAGCGCATGGCCGAAGGTATGACCGAGATTGAGCAGCGCTCTGGTGTCGCTCTCCTCCCGTTCGTCAGCCTCGACGATCGCCGCCTTGGCACGGATGCTGGTCTCGATTGCCTTGCGCCGCTCGCCGCCGTCTCCGGAGAAAATCTGCGGCCAATGCGGTTTCAGCCAGGCGAAGAACGCCGCATCGCCTAGCAGTCCGTATTTCATGATTTCGGCATAGCCGGCGCGGAACTCGCGCGGGGGGAGGGTGGCAAGGACGGAAATGTCCGCCAGCACGAGGTTCGGCTGATGGAACGCGCCGACCAGGTTCTTGCCCTGCGCCGTGTCGATCCCCGTCTTGCCGCCGACGGAAGAATCCACCTGCGCCAGCAGCGTGGTCGGGACCTGCACCAGCCGCACGCCTCGGCGCAGGATGCTCGCCGCGAAACCGGCGAGGTCGCCGATCACCCCGCCGCCAAGCGCCACCACGCAGTCGCCGCGTTCGACTCCGAGCTTGAGCAGGGTCTCGCACAGCCGCGCGAGCACCGGAAAGCTCTTGCTGGTCTCGCCGGCGCCGACCACGGCATCGCCTAGGAACAGACCCTTGGCCTCCAGGCTCTCTTTAAGCGGCGCGAGATGTAGCGCCGCAACGTTCTGATCGGTCACTACTGCGCAACGCGCGCCGGGCAAGCCGGCGGCGATGCGCTCTCCGGCCGAGGCGATCAAGTGCTCGCCAAGCACGATTGGATAGCTTCGCGCGCCGAGCGCCACCTCGATGGCGGCGTCGCCCTCGCTTCTCGCCAATATCTTCGGATCGTCGCGCATCATTTCGCCTTCTTGCGGGATTGCGCTTTCGCCGCCCCGGCATCGCAGCCGAGCTTGACGGCAAGCGCATCGATCACCGCGCTGACGATGACGTCGTGCGGCACGTCGCGGCTCTCCACCGTGACATCCGCCTTGGCATAGATCGGATAGCGCTCGTCCATCAGCCTTTTCATAACGCCTTCCGGGTCGCCGCCCGCAAGCAGCGGCCGGTTCCCGCGCCGCCCGACCCGCTTAAGCAGGACCTTGAGCTCCGCCTTGAGCCAGATCGACAGCCCGCGCGCCTTGATCGCGGCGCGGGTATCGGCGTTCATATAGGCGCCGCCGCCGGTGGCCAGCACCTGCGGCCCGCCCTCGAGCAGCCGCATGATCACCTTGCGCTCGCCCTGGCGGAAATAGTTTTCGCCGTGCTCGGCGAAGATCTCGCCGATGCTGGCCCCCGCGGCCACCTCGATCTCGGTATCGGCATCGACGAAGGGCAGGTCGAGACGGTTCGCCAGCCGTCGGCCGACCGCGGTCTTGCCCGCCCCCATTAGCCCGATCAGCACGATGCTCCGCAGTCCAAGGGCCTCGCGAATCTTCGCCAGCCGCTCCTGCAGATCGTCTTTGTTATGCTGGGCCAGTCCTGGACTCATCCAATGGTCGAAAGGTAAGGAATGCCGCAAGCGGCGGCGCGCGACGAACGACTCAGGGGCGGTGAATTTCCCACGCTGGCAGGGCCCTGTCGAATCGTCCATTATGTAATTGAGGTTAAGCGCTCGCGGGTTTTTGGGTCATAATGACGCCCAGTTCGCGACTAAAAGACCGGTAGGAACACGAGCGCCTCATGCCGACACTGTTTCGTTTCCTGATGATTTTGGGGGTGATCGCCGGTGTTATCACTGGAAGCCTCTATGTGCTCGCGGAATACTTCCAGCCAGAGCCAAAAGAGATCACCAAGGCTTTGCGCAACGTCAAGGGCCGGCTCGACGATACGACCGCCTCGACCACTGCTCCTAGCGCTGATGCTGGTGCTACTGCTCCTGCCGAGCCTGTCTCCGGCCATAGCGGCGGACGTCGAGCGCAGTGAACTCCCGTCGCTGCCCGGCGCCGATCCTGGCGCGTTAGGCGAGGCGCGGCCCACAGCGCCGCCTCACTTTGCCCCATCTCCGCCTCCCGGCTTGGCGTCGCCGCCGAACGGACCGGCTGTCGGCGCAAGCCCCTTGCCCCAGGATCTTTGGCGGGGGGCCGATGCGCACGAGTTGGAGCGGCTGCTCGCGGCGGCTCCGCTGCCGTCGCCGTCACCGGTCTTGGCGGGCCTGATCGCCCGCGCTCTTGCCGGCGGCGATCAGCCAAGCGGCGAGGAGATCGTGCTTCGCGTCTCGGCTCTGGAGCGCGCCGGGCGCGTTGCGGAAGCGACTGAACTGCTAGGACGCGCCGGAGCCCACGAGCCTCGACTGCTCGGCCCTTATGCGCTGGCGCTGCTGGCCTCTGAGCGCGTCGATGAGGCGTGCGAGGTTCAGCTCGGCGAACCCGGCATTGCCACCGGAACGGCGAGGCGGGAGGCGCTGTTGGTCCCAGCCTATTGTGCCGCGGCGAGAGGCGATGCGCCGGGAGCGAAGCTCGCGCTTCAGCTTGCTCACGAAGGAGGCGCGGACATTGTCGTTGCTTCCGCCGTGCTGGGGCAGCGGCAGCCCGCCATTCCGAAGAGCGTAGGAGTATGGACTACCTTTTCCTCAGCCTCGCCGAGAAGCGGCCCACGGCAGCGCTGGCGGGGAGGGCCGAGCCACCGCTCCTTTTTCTCCTTGCCCGTGACGAGACCGCGCCGGCGGAGCTCCGCGCCGCCGCCGCCGAGCGGGCTGCCTCGCTTAACATCATCGCCGGTGAGGACCTCGCCCGTGCCTATCGCGAGGCAGCGCCGGCTTTGCCCAAAACGGCGGAGTCGCCGCCGGCCCTCAGGGCACGCTTGTTCGCGACATTCGACAACGCGCCGTCCGCCGATATTCGCGCCGAATCCATCGCCGCTCTGCTGGAGAGCGCCCGGGACCAGGTCATCGAGGTGCCGATCGCTCAAGCCCTGGCTCCGGCGAGCGCCGGATTGGTCGACGATCCCAAGGCCGCCTCCTTCGCCGAGACCGGCATTAGGGTCGCAGCGCTTGCCGGCGACGAACGGAGCGCCTGGGCCTGGGTCGACGCCGGCGGCGAGCGTGTGGCGAATTGGCAGCTTCTATTGGCTGCGACCGATCCCTTCGGTCCCCGCGCCGAAGCAGCGCTCCTGGAAGGCGTGGAGCTTGCCATGAAAGGCGGCCTGCCCCCGGCCTTGCTGCACCGCCTCGTCACCGTGCTCGACGCACTCGACTATGACGTGCCGGTTCCGCTCCGGGACGAGGCTGGTAAGACGCCCCAGCCCGGCGACGGCGATCTGCCCGCGACCGGGGCATTGACCGGCCTGAAGCAAGCGGCGGACGCCGGCGAGGTTGGCCGCACCGTGCTGATGGTCGCCGCGGTGCTCGGGCCGAACGGCGCCAAGGGCGCCCATCTTATCGCTCTCGGCGATTCGCTGCATGCGTTGAAGCGCATCGGCCTCGATGCGGAAGCGCGGCGTCTTGGCTTCGAGGCGCTCTACGCCCATTGGCCGTCGCGCAGAAAGGCCTGATGCCTTGGCGAAGAAATCCTCGCGCGGCAAGGCCTCGTCCGAGCTTGCGTCGTTCCTCGACATGCTGAGCGCGGAACGGGGCGCCGCGGCGCACACGATCGAGGCCTACACGCGCGACCTGTCCGAGTTCCTCGCTTTTCTTGCCGCCAAGGGCGGGGACGCGACCCAGGCCACCGCGGATCACCTCCGCGCCTATCTCGCCGGCCTCGCGCGCAAAGGCCTGGCGCCGACCTCGCGCGCGCGGAAGCTCTCGGCGATCCGCCAGTTCTTCCGCTTTCTCCTCGCCGAGGGCATCCGCAAGGACGATCCCTGCTCTGCGGTCGACAGTCCCCGGCTCGGCCGCCCGCTGCCGAAGATCCTGTCGCTCGCCGAAGTGGAGGCGCTGCTCGATGCCGCCAAGGACGCCAGCGAGAAAGCGGCGGACAGCATCGCGCGACGCCGGGCGCTCAGGCTCTACGCCGCGCTCGAAATGCTCTACGCCACCGGGCTTCGAGTCTCCGAGCTGATGGCCCTGCCGCGCGCAGTACTCACCGCCGACGATCAGGTGCTCACCATCAAGGGCAAAGGCGGGCGCGAGCGGCTGGTGCCCCTGAACGACACTGCGCGGGAGGCGCTTGCCGCCCATCTTGCGGCGGTCGGCGAAGACGAGGCGAAGGGCGGGGGCGTCTCTTCCTGGCTGTTCCCGTCATCCGGCGGCGGGCATCTCACCCGCCAACGCTTCGGTCAGGCGTTGAAGGCGCTCGCCCTTACCGCCGGGATCGAGCCGTACCGCGTCTCGCCCCATGTGCTGCGCCATGCTTTCGCCAGCCATTTGCTGGAGCGCGGCGCCGATCTGCGCACGGTGCAGCAATTGCTCGGCCACGCCGACATCTCGACGACCCAGATCTATACCCATGTCATTGAGGAGCGGCTCCGCCGTCTCGTCGAGCAGCATCACCCCCTGGCTCAGCTCCATTTAACCAAGCGGCGCTAGAGTGGCGTGAGCGGATGTTCGGTTGACAGAGCCTCGCGCCAAGGCCACTTACAACCAAATTCCCGTTGACTTTCTTGTTTTCGGAACCTGATCCAAGGGTAAAACCCACGCCGGATGCGCACTTATCTCGACTTTGAGAAACCGATTGCCGAGCTGGAAAGCAAGGTTGCCGAGCTGAAGACGCTCGCCGCCGAGCAGCGCTCCGTTTCGATCGAGGAGGAACTCGCCAAGCTCGAGCACAAGGCGAGAGAAGCCTTGGTCGAGACCTATTCAGACCTCACCCCCTGGCAGAAGACGCAAGTCGCCCGCCATCCGGAGCGTCCCCATTTCCGGCATTATATCGATACGTTGGTCGAGGACTTCACGCCGCTCTCCGGCGATCGCCACTTCGCCGAGGACCAGGCCATCATCGGCGGTGTCGGACGCCTCGATGGCCGCTCGGTGATGCTGATCGGCCACGAGAAGGGCTCCGACACCGAAGGCCGCATCAAGCATAATTTCGGCATGGCGCGTCCGGAGGGCTATCGCAAGGCGGTGCGGCTGATGGAGATGGCCGACCGCTTTCAGCTTCCGGTGATCAGCCTGGTGGATACCGCCGGCGCCTATCCCGGCATCGGCGCCGAGGAACGCGGCCAGGCCGAGGCGATCGCCCGCTCCACGGATTGCTGCTTGGGCCTCGGCGTGCCGATCGTCTCGGTGATCATCGGCGAGGGGGGCTCCGGTGGCGCCGTCGCCATCGCCACCGCCAACCGCATCTATATGCTCGAACATTCGATCTACACGGTGGCTTCGCCCGAAGCAGCCGCATCGATTCTGTGGCGGGACTCGGCGCGCGCGGTCGACGCGGCCACCAATATGAAGATCACCGCCCAGGACCTCTTGCGGCTAGGCATTATCGACGGGATCATCCCCGAGCCGGTCGGCGGCGCCCACCGTGACGGGATCGAGGTAGTCCGCGCCGCCGGCGACACCATCGTTCAGGCCCTCAAATCCTATGAGTCCCTCGCCCCGGCCGAAATCCGCAAGCAAAGGCGCGAAAAATTTCTTTCCATGGGACGGGCCAGTTAGGGCCGCGACGCCCAAAAAAGCGCCATCTTTTTTAGTCCAACTGCTGCTTAAGCGGGCCTATAATGAAGACCAAATCGGGGGGAGCCGAAGGGCGGGCGCGAAAAGCGAGCGCGCTAACTTCGATTTAACCTCCCAGCGTCGATCTTGGCCGAGGTGCGCAAGGGGCACTGCGTATGCTTCGTTCCAGTCCTCTCACGGCCGTGTTTGCGGCGAGCGTGGTGGTGTTGACCGCCGCGCTGTCCGGCTGCGGCCAGTTCTCGCCCGCTTACATGAAGCCGCTCTCGGCCCAGACGCGCGCGCAACTGGCCGAGAAGGGGATGACCGAGGAGCAGCCCATCCTGATCCGCATCTTCAAGGCCGAGTCGGAGCTCGAAGTGTGGAAGGCGAAGGACAACGGCCGCTTTTACCTCTTCAAGACCTATCCGATCTGCAGCTATTCCGGCGGCCTCGGGCCAAAGATTCAGCAGGGCGACCGGCAAGCGCCGGAAGGGTTCTATCTCGTCTCGCAAGAGCAGCTGAACCCGAGGAGCAAATATTATCTCGCCTTCAATATGGGCTTTCCCAATGCCTTTGACCGGGCCCATGGCCGGACCGGCAGCAATCTCATGGTGCATGGCGACTGTACGTCATCCGGTTGCTACTCGATGACCGACGCCGTGATGGAGGAGATCTATATCCTGGCGCGCGAAGCGCTCTCGAACGGTCAGGCAGCGTTTCAGGTCCAGGCGTATCCGTTCCGCATGACGGCCGCCAACTTGGCCGCGCATAAGGACGACAAGTGGATCGACTTCTGGAAGAACCTCAAGGAAGGCTACGACTATTTCGAGATCAGCCGGCTGCCGCCGAAGGTCGCCGTGTGTGAGAAGCGTTATCTGGTCAATGCCTCCTTCACCGGCAATGTGAGGCCGAACCCGGCCGGCGCCTGTCCGTCTTATCAGCGGCTGCCAATTCCGCGGGCGCCCGCCATGCAGGAAGCCTCGCTCAAGCCCAAGAATTCTTCGAACCTCTCCAAGCCGCTTGGCAGCGTGCTCGGCCTGACCTTCGGGCCGTCGAAAAACAACTACCGCGCCTTCACGCTCGGGCCCGCGACGCCCGGCCGGTAGCGGAAATCAGAACTCAGAAATCGGAAGTCGGAGGTCGAGCACCGCGCTTCTGACTTCTGGATTCTGATTTCTGGCTTCTAGATTCTGGTTTCTGATAAATGCGGATTGTCGCCCTCATCCTCGTCGTCGCGCTGGCCGGTGCCGGCTATTACCTGCTCACGCCGGAGGGTCGGCAGCAGATCGATCGCCTGCGCATCAACATGGCGCGCGCCGAATATCAGGCGCTGTTCCGTGCCGGCAAGCAGCTCCCCGGCACCCCCGACCTCGCCCAGCTCGACCAGCGGCTCGCGGCGCACGGTGTCGCGCTCGGCGTGCCGATCTACATCCGCATCTTCAAGCTGGAATCCGAACTGGAGCTGTGGGTACAGAAGGACGGCCGCTTCGTCCGCCTGGCCAGCTACCCGATCTGCCTGTGGTCGGGGCGGCTCGGACCGAAATTGAGGGAAGGCGACCGCCAGGCCCCCGAGGGCTTCTATACCGTCTCCGCCGAGCAGCTCAATCCGAACAGCCGCTGGCACCGCTCCTTCAATCTCGGCTTTCCCAACGCCTTCGATCAGGCGCATGGGCGCACCGGCTCCCTCATCATGGTGCATGGCGGCTGCTTGTCGATCGGCTGCTACGCCATGACCGATCCGGTGGTCGACGAGATCTGGCGCCTGGTGACCGCGGCGCTCGAAAACGGCCAGGAGCGGTTCGCGGTCCACGTCTTCCCGTTCCGCATGACCGAGCGCAATCTCAGGCTGCGGCGAGGTCAGCAATGGTCGAGCTTCTGGGCCGATCTGAAACAGGGCTATGACCTGTTCGAGCAGGCCAAGCTGCCGCCCTTGGTCGGCGTCTGCAAAGGCCGCTACATGTTCGAGCCGGGCGGCAACCAACCGGCGCCCCTGGTCGAGGAGCGCTGCCCGCCCGAGATCGCCGGCAATTCCTAGGGTCGGGCCTAGCTGAAGGTGCCGTGGCAGTGCTTGTATTTCTTGCCCGAGCCGCACGGGCAGAGCGCGTTCCGCTGCACCTTGCCCCAGGTCGAAGGGTCGGCCGGGTTGACCGCCGCGGGGGCGGCCTTCCGGCTGCGGGCCGATTTCGCCGCGCCGCGGCCATCGCCGCCGCCATTGGCCGTCTCCAGAGCAAATTCATCCTCGCCGGTGGTGGGGTCGAAATGGTGCGCCTGCATCGGCGGTAGTTCCGCAGCCTCGAGCGGGGGCACTTCGTCGTGATGCGCAAGCTCGACATGCATCAACTGGCCGGTCACCGCCTCGCGCAGACGCGCGAGCATGTGCTCGAACAAGGTGAAGCTCTCGCTCTTATATTCGTTCAGCGGATCGCGCTGGCCGTAGCCCCGCAGGCCCACCACCTGGCGTAGATGCTCGATCATGACGAGATGCTCGCGCCACAGATTGTCGAGCGTCTGCAATAGCACCGCGCGCTCGATCTGCCGCATGATCTGCGGCCCGATATTGGCGGCCTTCTGCGCGAATCTTTCGTCCACCGCCTTGAGCAGCCGCTCGTGCAGCTCGGTCTCGCCGATGCCTTCTTCCGCCGCCCAATCCTCGAGCGGCGCGTCGAGGTCGAAAGTCCCCTTCACCGCCTGCTTCAAGCCGTCGATGTCCCATTGGTCGGCGTAGGACTTTTCCGGGATATGCGTGGCGAACATGTCGTCGACCACGTGTTGGCGCATGTCGCCGATGGTCTCGCCCAAATCGGTATCGCTCAACAACTCGCGGCGCTGCTCGAAGATCGCCTTACGTTGATCGTTCATCACGTTGTCGTATTTGAGCAGGTTCTTGCGGATGTCGAAGTTGCGCGCCTCGACCTTGGCTTGGGCCTTCTCCAGCGCCTTGTTGATCCAGGGATGGACGATCGCCTCGTCCTCCTTCAGGCCGAGCGCCTGGAGCATGCCGTCCATGCGCTGCGAGCCGAAGATGCGCATAAGATCGTCTTCGAGCGAGAGGAAGAAACGCGAGCGTCCCGGATCTCCCTGGCGCCCAGACCGGCCGCGCAACTGGTTGTCGATGCGACGGCTCTCGTGTCGTTCGGTGCCGACCACGAACAGGCCGCCGGCTCTCAGCGCTTCGTCCTTTTTCCGCGCGACGTCTTCGGCGATGTCCTTGCGCTTTTTCGCTATTTTCTCAGGCGCCGGCTCTTCGCCCTCTTTTTCCGTCTCGCCCGCGATCCAATCCGCGATCAGCATGTCGGGATTGCCGCCGAGCTGGATGTCGGTGCCGCGTCCGGCCATGTTGGTGGCGATGGTCACTGCGCCGGGCACGCCGGCTTGGGCGATGATGCGTGCTTCTTGCTCGTGGTAGCGGGCGTTCAGCACCTGGTGCGGGACCTTGTCCTTCGTGAGCAGTTCCGACAGGATCTCCGACTTCTCGATCGAGGTGGTGCCCACCAGCATCGGCTGCCCCTGCTTTCGCGCCTCCTTGATCAGCGCAATGATTGCCCGGTATTTCTCCTGCGCGGTGCGATAAACCTCGTCGTCTTCGTCCTGGCGGATCATGTCCATATTGGTCGGCACCTCGACGACATCGAGTCCGTAAGTCTCGATGAACTCGTTGGCCTCGGTCGCCGCCGTGCCGGTCATGCCCGCAAGCTTCGCGTAGAGCCGGAAGTAATTCTGGAAGGTGATGGTCGCGAAGGTCTGGTTCTCCGGCTGGATCGTCACATGCTCCTTGGCTTCCAGCGCCTGGTGCAGACCCTCCGAGTAGCGCCGGCCCTGCATCATGCGGCCGGTGAACTCGTCGATGATGATCACCTCGTCGTTCTTGACGATGTAGTCGCGGTCGCGTTGGAACAGCTTGTGCGCGCGGAGCGCCTGCTGCACGTGATGGACCACCGTGACGTTCTCGATGTCGTAGAGCGACTCGCCCTTGAGCAGGCCGGCCTGGGTCAGCAGTTGCTCTACCCGCTCATTGCCCGCTTCGGTCAGGGTGACGACGCGGGTCTTCTCGTCCAGCTCGAAGTCGCCGGCATTGAGGTGGGGCAGGAAGGTGTCGATGGTGGTGTAGAGGTCGGAGCGGTCGTCGAGCGGTCCGGAAATGATCAGCGGCGTGCGCGCCTCGTCGATCAGGATCGAGTCCACTTCGTCGACGATGGCGTAGAAGTGGCCGCGCTGCACCATCTCGCCCGCCGAATATTTCATGTTGTCGCGCAGATAGTCGAAGCCGAACTCGTTGTTCGTGCCGTAGGTGACGTCCCGGCCATATTGCTCGCGGCGCTGCTCGTCGCTGAGCTCGTGCACGATGCAGCCGACGCTCAAGCCGAGGAATTCATAGACGGCGCCCATCCACGCCGCGTCGCGCTTGGCGAGATAGTCGTTGACCGTCACCACATGCACGCCCTTGCTGGCGAGCGCATTGAGATAGACGGGCAGCGTGGCGACCAGGGTCTTGCCCTCGCCGGTCTTCATCTCGGCGATACGGCCCTCATGCAGCACCATTCCGCCGAGCAGCTGCACGTCGAAATGCCGCTGCTGAAGCGTGCGCTTGGCGGCTTCGCGCACGGTGGCGAAGGCTTCGGGCAGGAGATCGTCGAGCGAAGTTCCGGCCCTGACGCGGGCGCGAAAGTCCTCGGTCCGGGCGCGCAACGCTTCGTCGGACAGCGCGGCGACCTCTGGCTCAAGCGCGTTGATCTTCGCGACGAGGGGCCAATATTTCTTCAGTTTCCGTTCGGTGGCAGAGCCGAACACTTTGCTGGCGAGAGCGCCAAAGGACAGCATTGCTTCGTAAGCCTCTTGAGCGCGAGGAAAGGCCGCCGGGCGGTCCCCGTCAATGTCAGGACAGCGCAAAATGCCCGGGAAATGGGCGCCCGTGAGACATAAGAGGGGCGTCCAGCCTTGTCAACGCGACCCGGCGACCTGGACCCGCCGCAGCGCCTCAGACGGGCAAGGCTAAGCCCACACGGCCTTCGCCGCTTGGCAAACCCCGCGCCTCGGGTCTAAAACCCGCCCGGGGAAGCGAACCCAACCTGCTCGCCCGGCTCCGCAGGGGCAGCGCGCGGCGAACCGAAGATGAGGACTATTCTAGTGAAAACCTGGCCAGCCTTGCTGCTCGTTGCGGCCTCCCTCGCGCTCGTTCCGCTGCCGGCTTCTGCCGACGACCCCGTGGTCGCGCGCGTCAACGGCATCGACATCAAGCAATCCGATCTCGATTTTGCTGCCTCCGAGGTTAGCTCCCGGCTCGGCAACTACACTCCGGCGGATCGCCGCAAGGTGCTGTTGCAATATGTCATCGAGAACGAGCTGATGGCGGACGCTGGCGAGAAGGACAATCTCGACAAGGCCGACAGTTTCCCAGGCCGCGTCGCCTATCACCAGCGCCGCGCGCTGCGAGACGCCTTCTTCGACGTCAAGATCAACGACGCGGTGTCCGAAGCCGATGCCAAGAAGATTTTTGAGGAGAAGATTGCCGGGCTCAAGCCCGAGCAGGAAGTGCGCGCCCGTCATATCCTGGTGGCGACCGAGCCCGAAGCCAAGGAAGTTGCCGAGCGGCTGAAGAAGGGCGAGGACTTCGCCACGCTCGCCAAGGAGAAAACGAAAGATCCCAGCGCCGAGGGAGGCGATCTCGGCTTCTTTGCCCGCGGCCAGATGCTGAAGCCCTTCGAGGATGCGGCCTTCGCGCTCGATGTCGGCCAGATCTCGGAGCCGGTGCAGACGCAATTCGGCTGGCACATCATCAAGGTCGAAGAGAAGCGCGATCAGCCGCTGCCCAGCTTCGACCAGGTCAAGGAGGCGATCATCTCCCAGCTGGTGCAGGCCAAGGCGCAAGAAGTGGTGACCGGCCTGCGCGACGCCGCCAAGATCGAGGTGGTCGATCCCGAGCTTAAGCCATCCATGGAGCCCGCCGCCGAGAGCGCCCCCGGCGCGCTGCCGAAGGATCCTTCGGTGAATCCCGGGGGCGGCAATTGACGCCTCGGGCCTGAGCCGCATTGGGAAAGATCTCGCCTTTCGCGCCGGCGCAACTGCCGGATATGCCGGTGATCGAGGGCGTGCGTCTGGCCACCGCCGCGGCCGGAATCCGCTATCCCGGCCGCATCGATCTCTTGCTCGCCTTGTTCGATCCTGGAACGTCCGTTGCTGGCGTGCTGACCAGATCGAAGACCGCCTCGGCGCCGGTCGATTGGTGCCGCGCGCATCTTGCGCACGGCATGGCCCGCGCGCTCGTGGTCAATTCCGGCAATAGCAATGCCTTCACCGGAAAGCGCGGGCGCGACGCGGTGAAACGCACCGCCCAGGCCGCGGCGGAGGCGGCCGATTGTCTCGAGGCCGACATCTATATCGCCTCGACCGGGGTAATCGGCGAGCCGCTCGACGCTGGCAAGATCGCCACGCGCCTGGGGCAGCTTGCGCGCGAGGCAAGGCCTGACGCCTACGAAGACGCCGCCCGCGCCATCATGACGACCGACACCTACCCCAAGCTTGCCACCCGCACCGCCGAGATCGACGGCGTGCCGGTCGCCATCAACGGCATCGCCAAGGGCTCCGGCATGATCGCGCCCGACATGGCCACCATGCTGGCCTTTGTCTTCACCGACGCGGCGATAGAGCCCGAGGTGTTGCGGGCCTCGCTCGATCCGGCGGTCGACAACACCTTCAACGCCATCACCGTCGACGGCGATGCGTCCACCTCCGATACGCTGCTGGTGTTTGCCACGGGCAGAGCGGTCGCCCGCGGCGCGCCCCGCATCGTCCACGCCGACGATCTGCGGCTCGCCGGTTTCCGCCTGGCGCTGGCGGAGGTGATGCACGATCTCGCCCTCCAAATCGTCAAGGACGGCGAGGGATTGACCAAATTCGTCACGGTGAAAGTGACGGGTGCGGAGACCAAGGCCGCCGCGCGCGCCATCGCCAAATCCATCGCCAACTCGCCGCTGGTGAAGACGGCGATCGCGGGCGAGGACCCCAATTGGGGGCGGATCGTCGCTGCGGTGGGTAAGGCCGGCGAGGCGGCGGATCGCGACCGGCTGGCGATCTGGTTCGGCGACATTCTGGTCGCCAAGGACGGCGAGGTCGCGCCCGGCTACCGCGAGCAGGACGGCGCGGCCTATATGCGCCTACCGGAAATCGCTGTCACCGTCGATGCCGGCGTCGGTAAGGAATCGGCAACCATATGGACCTGTGACCTCACCAAGGACTATATCGCCATCAATGCCGACTATCGGTCCTGACTCGGGTATCTCGCCCAAACCTCGTTAACCTCCGGATGCGAATATGAACGAGGGCAGCAAGCGCCCCATCGTTATCGTCGCGGCCTGCGCGCTGCTCGATGGAGAGGGCGCGGTGCTGATCGCCAAGCGCCCGCAAGGCCGTCCGCTCGCCGGCCTCTGGGAGTTCCCCGGCGGCAAGGTCGAGACAGGCGAGGAACCGGAGGAGGCAGTGATCCGCGAACTTCACGAGGAGCTCGGCATCGAGATCGCCAAGCGCGATCTGTCCCCGCTCACCTTCGCTAGCCACGCATATCCGGACTTCCATTTGCTGATGCCAGTTTATCTCTGCCGGCGCTGGCAGGGCAGCGTTGCCGCCCATGAAGGCCAGGAACTCCTCTGGGTGAAGCCGGACACGCTACACCTCTACGACATGCCCCCGGCCGACGAGCCGCTCAAGATCGCGCTGCGCGATCTTGTCTGACCGTTGGAGACAAGAATGAAACTAATCTATCGATCGCCTCGCCAAACGGTCGCTGGCTTGGCGCGGCGCTTCGCGGGCGACCAGCGAGCGACCACGGCGATCGAGTATGGAGTGCTGGCTCTGATCGGCCTTGCCGTCATCCTGATCGTCTCGGAGATCGGCGGCACCGTTTCCGGCATGTACGAGCAGCTCGCAGGCAAGATCGGCAACTAGCCTTTTTTCGGTGTGTCGCGCTTAGGGGCCGGATAGGCCGCCTTGTCGCCGGCAGAGTGCTCGGTGACGCCGAGCGCATCGGCAAGACGTTGCGCCGCGCTGCCGGGCTTGAGCGGCTGCTGCTGACCCGGGTCCGGCGCCCAGCCGGTTAAATAGACGATCTCGAAGCTCGCTTTCACTTGGCCGTTGGGCGTTGCGTGACGCGCGCGGTAAATCTGTTCTGCGCGCTCCAGAGTCTGCCGCGACAGCGGCTTCCGACTGCGCGCCAGCAGCACGTTGCCGCCGCCAAGCGCACGAATCTCGTGCATCAGGTCGCGCGGGCTTGAATAATTGAGCGACAGCGTCTCCGCATCCGCCACCGGCAGCGCAAAGCCGGCGCGCTGCAGCAGCGCGCCGTAGTCCCGCAAATCGCCGAACGGAGAGACGCGCGGACTAGCGCCACCTTCTGTTTCGGCCTCGGCTTCAATCAGCGCCTGGCGCAACTCGATCAGCGCGCCCGCGCCGAGCAATGCCGCCATGAATAGCCCGTCCGGCGCGAGCGCCTGCCTGATCTGGATGAGCGCCCCGGGCAGGTCGTTCAGCCGGTGCAGCGCGAGGCCCGAGACCACCAGATTGAGGCTTGCGGCCTTGAACGGCAGCAAATCCTCGTCGCAGACCAGCGACGGCCGGGGGCAAAGCGCGGCGAACGCCAATGCGCTCTCGGCAAAGATCATCGTGCCGACCGACGGAAGCTCCGCTACTTTCCGCCCGAGCAGTCCATGATAGGCCCCAAGGTCGAGCGCGAGCGGGAAGGGCCTCAGCATCAATTGCACGCGCTCGGCAATCTCGCTCGCAACCTGAGCCAGCAGGAATTCGCGCGCCTCGATCTCATGCGCGAACCGCGCGCGGCGAGCGCGAAGCAGCTTGCGGTCGAACAGCAGGCGATCGTCGCTCATCGCGTTGATATCCGGAGAGCGCGATCTGCGTCCCTGAGAGCGGATTTCCGGATCACGATCCCGGTGATGGTGCCCGCATGCTTTTGCTTGGAGGCTTTGGTTACCATCCCGACCGGCAAAGCAGAGCTTGACCTAAAGGCGCCGTCCGTCCCGCCGGGAGCAGACTTGGCCGCTATCGTGTGCCCATGGCTCGGGCGGCTTGCAGATCTCCTCCTCCCGCCGGTCTGTATCGCCT